>OQVT01001134.1_pt1 | contig 16481 bp, 13 predicted proteins | sample 1691561 | NCBI WGS metagenome assembly OQVT01 (sample SAMN03418260, study PRJEB22391) | human gut metagenome | biome: human-gut; feature: organic feature; material: feces | host: Homo sapiens | place: Tanzania | collected 2013-01 | reverse complement strand
TCAGAGTCCTTGTTGCTGTCGCCACTGCGCGAGGCAAAGAGCAGCTGCATCAGTGACGACTGGGCAGGCTTGTCGTCCTTGGGGTTGAGCAGCGAGTTGACGCGGTTCAGGTAGCTGCGCTCCAGACTGCGTCTGATTTTGTCGCTCATGCCGTTGTCGCCAGCCAGAGGCTTCCACACCGCGCTCTTCAGCGCCGAGAGATAGGTGTCGAGCTTCAGCGCCGATGGCGAGAGGTAAGAGTCGTTGTATATCTTGACGATGATGTCGGCAGAGAGGGCGCGCGAGAGCACGATGTTCTGCTGGTTGGCGATGTCGGCCGACGGGTCGATGCCAGTCTTCTCGGTGAGGGTGGCGGGGTACAGCCACAGCGGAGCCTCGAAGATGTTGCGGCCCACCCAGTCTATCGCCTCGAGCGGCATGGCTGCCGGAGCTATCTCTACGGGCTTGGTGCCGGGCATATTGTTGAGGTAGCGGCCGCCCAGGTGCTTGATGACGTGGCCTGTGTATCGGCGCAGCTGGTCGCGCACGCTCTTGTAGACCTCTGTCAGGTCACTATACTGGTCGTTGTCCTGATGAGTCCACTGGGGCAGACCCGCGATGACGCGCTTCAGGTTCTTCACGCCATACTCGTTGGCCTTCATGTTGTCGTCGCCCAAGTCTTCGGTCTGCGAGCGAGGGTCTTCGTCGCGGCCCTCACCCGAGAACCAACAGCGGGGATGACCAGCCAGGAAGCGCGAGGTCTCGGTCATCATCGCCTCTTTCTCTTCATATTCGTCCTTGAACTCAGGGCGGTAGGAGTAGCCCCACTTGATGGCCCACTTGTCATAGTCGTTGATGCGGGGGAAGAGTCCCTTGGGTCCAATCTTGTCTTCGGGCTGAGCCACGTAGTTGAAGCGGGCATAGTCCATGATGGATGCGGTGTGGCCGTGGGCCTCTACCCACGCCTTGTCGCGCAACTTCTCTACGGGAGTGGCGTGGCTGGCGCCCATGTTGTGGCGCAGACCCAGGGTGTGGCCCACCTCGTGGGAGGAGACGAAGCGTATGAGCTCGCCCATGAGCTTGTCGTCGAAGGTCATGGTCTGTGCGCGCTTGTCGAGCGGTCCGCACTGCACCATGTACCACTTGGTGAGCAGGCTCATCACGTTGTGATACCAGCAGATGTGGCTCTCGATGATTTCTCCGCTGCGCGGGTCGCTCACGTGGGGACCGTAGGCATTTTCTATCTCAGCCGGGAGATAGCGTATCACGCAGTAGCGGGCGTCGTCGACGCTCATGTTGGAGTCGTTGGGCCGCCACAGCCAACCGCAACGCGCCAGCCAGTCTGAGTCGTTGGGCCACGGCTTGGCCTGGATGGCGTTCTTGAAACCGGCGGCTTCGAACGCCACGTTCCAGTCTTCAACTCCCTTGATGAGATAGGGCACCCACTTCTTGGGCGTAGCCGGGTCTATGTAGTATATGATGGGCTTCACGGGTTCTACCAGCCGTCCCTGACGATAGGCTTTTACATCGCGCGGCACCAGACGGTAACGGGCGATGAACGACTCACGCTGGGTCTTGTGCTGGGTGTCAGAGAAACGGGTGAAATTGTTGACAAAGTACCCCACGCGCTTGTCCCAGAGACGCTTGCGCATAGGCTGGCTGGGCAGCAGCACCATCGAGGTGTTCATGCCCAGGGTCACCGAGCCCGTCAGACTGGCTGGCGCGTTGCGGTTGGCTGTGGCGCCATAGGTGCGCACAGTGGCCACCTCGATGTTGATGGGAAACACCTTCATGGTGTCGATATACGAGCGGCTGCTTATTATTCCGCCGAGCTTGACCATGCCCAGTGAGGGTCTTACGCTGGTGGTGAGCTTGTTGTCGTTCTTGAAGAAATTGGTAATCTCTATCATGCTTCGGCCCTTGGGGCTCTTGCCAATTATCTTGAACGACGCCACGATGGGGTCGATGGTCGATGCCTGGAGAGTCTTGGATATACGGTCGGTCGAGTCGGCCAGCTGGGTGAGCACATAGGCACGCATGTACATCGTCTTGTAGTCGTGCTTCTCAAAATAGACGGTGGCCTCGTTGACCTCTTCACCGGCATACTTGCCGAAGTTCTGGGGCACAGCCGTATAGCGCGTCACGCACATGAAGTAGCGGCCCAGGAGCGTGTCGGGTATCTCGAAGTACCACTTGTCCTTGATGTGGCGCACGGTGAAGAGACCTTCCTTCACGGTGCCACCCTTCTTGATGATGTCGGCATACTCGTCCTTCTTCTTTTTGGCTACGGTGTCGTTGTCATGCTTGGTGGTGTCGGCCTTGATTACGGGTTTGCCCTTGAGGGTGTCGTCGTCCACGGCAGATACTTGTTGATACTTCGCAGCGTTGAGCCCCGTGATGCGCGAGGCATAGATGCCGCCGGCTATCATCATCACGATAGCGCAGATAAACAGCTTGTTACCCATATAGATACTTATTTATTGGTTCGTTGTCACTGCAAATTTAGTAATAATAATCCATACCCGGCTTGGGCAGACCGAAAAAAGCATGACAATCATCAAGAAAAAAGCTAAAATCCCTGTTTCCGCCCGTGGTTCTGCCGTCATTGGAGCGGCGATGCGGCCATCTGGCCGACCGCGCAGCCACACAAAAGCCCCGAAGACGGCTTCAGGTATAGCAGCGGGCATGGCCGTGGGGCTATATCCTGACGCCACCTTCGGGGCTATGGTTGCTCCCGTGGTGGGGATGATGGGTTGGCGGGTGTTAGAACTCGTCGTTGGCGTAGAGGAAGGGGTGGTAGCACTGCTCCCACTCTATGATTTCCTCGTCGCGGAAGAAACGCTTGAGCTCGATGGCTGCGGTTTCGGCAGAGTCGGATGCGTGGACGATATTCTCCTGGAAACTCATGCAGTAGGAACCGCGGATGGTGCCGGGGGCGGCGTTGCGGCCGTTGGTGGGGCCTGCCAGTGCGCGCACGGCGGCGATGGCGTCGACACCCTTGAGGCACATGGCCACCACGGGGGCTGTCATCATGGCGTCCTTGACGCGCTGGAAGAAGGGCTTCTCGCTGAGGTGGCTGTAGTGCTCGGAGAGCAGCTCGTCGGTGAGCATCATCATCTTCATGCCGCATATCTGCAGGCCTTTCTTCTCAAAAATACTGATAATCTCGCCTGCCAGACCGCGCTGCATGGTGCAGGGCTTGAGCAGGACCAATGTCTTTTCTATTGCCATAATCGTTAATGGTTGTAGGGTTAGTAATATATGTTTTGTTCTGATTGTCTGCAAATGTAGGAATAATTTCTGAGATAGCCCAAGGAAGTGGCTACAAATTGGATGCCCACGTATACAAATCCTTGATGACCATCTTGCGGAAGAGCCAATGGCCCATGCCGCCGGGGATGCGCATGATGGTGTTGTCGGCCAGGTCGAGCACATAGAGAGGGCGTATGCGCCAGCTCTCGTTGTAACGGTTCTGCCAGTCGTACATGCAGTATTCCCACCATTCGCGGTCGCCGCGCCACCATTCGCCCGTGGTGTAATCGTTCTTCAGTCCGTAGCGGGTCACATCGAAGGCATTGGCATAGCCACACTGGCGGTATATGCGCATGGGGGCAAGTCCCAGGTCGAGCACGTTGCCCAGACTCACGCGGCACATGATGATGCAGCCGCCCGAATAGTGGGTGGCGGTGCTGCGCACGGGGGCGAAGTAGATGCCGTTGCCGGCAAAGTTGCCGGCGCCCACGTTCCAGATGCCCGACATGCGGTTGCCGCCCCAGCAGCGGCCGGGCGCCATCACGATGTTGAGCGCGGCGGTCTCGTCGGTGCCGTGGTAGAGGGTGAGCGCGGGGACGAAGGTGTCGAAGACGGTCCAGAACAGGCTCTCGATGACGGTGAGCGACATGTGCCATATCGGGTACTTGATGATGCGCCACGGCAGCCACAGCGCCCAGTCTATAGCATCGTCGGTGCCCTCCTTGTCGCTGCTCGGCACAAAGACCTCGAGCACATAGTTGAACATCTCGAAGGTGCAGTGGGCAAAGAGGTTGAAGTAGATGGCGTTGACCAGTCTTAATGGTGTGAGCAATATGTACAGCGGTATCTTGGCCAGCAACAGATAGCCTTCCAACTCATCGTTGCGACGGTCGTTGCCCGAGTTTTCCTTATAGAGCGCGCGCCAGGGCTTGGAGAGCCAGCGCTGGAGCCAGTTGGTGATGAGGAAGGGGATGCTCGTAATGCGGTATATCCACTGCATGATGAAGTAGTAGACGGCAAACCCGTAGAAGAGGACCTTGGATATGATGTAGAGGACGATGAGGATGAGCGCCAACTTGAAGGCCCATCCTATCAGGGTGAACAGCGAGAACGAGCTGCGCCGCTTCTTGGGTTTGGAGGTAGCCACGGGCTCGTCTTTGACATACGACAGATAGCGGCTGGCGGCATAGGCGGTGTCGCCCTCGAAGATGACCTTGGACCAGTCGTCTCCCCATTCGACCACGAGCAGCTCGGTGCCACGCGGAGCCACCCCACGCTTGTAGGCGTTGGGTGATGGCTGCATACGCATGTTCAGGTCGCTGGTGGTGACATAGATTGCGCGCGGAGAGCCCATCGCCGCCAGGGCGGAGAGCCATAGCAGGCAGAGGGTGAGCCATAACGTCTTCTTGTGCATCATAAACGATGTAGCTATTAGGTGATTATCTCTTGTCAAGTAAGTATAGATATGCAAAAATACGATTATTTTGCCAAACGCCTTGTGCATAACCGCGTTTTTTTGCATCGCGGCGCGGCTTTTTCTGACTTTTGGGATAACAAAGACGATAGAAAGCGCCATCCCCGGCGTTGCCGCCGTCGGGGAGATAGTGGCGGGGTGGGCGGAAAATAGTGAAAAAAAGTGGGAGCAAATGGCTATAGTTACATCCTTTTGCAGTAATTTTGCACATTATTATATAATATAGCGCGCTTCCATGAACGTAAAAATCAACGACAGTTGGGCTGAGCGGCTCGGCAATGAGTTTGCCCAGCCTTATTTCTCCCAGCTCACCGACTTCGTAAGGCACGAGTATGCCACCACGACCTGCTATCCTCCCGGCAGACTTATCTTCAACGCCTTCAATCTCTGTCCTTTCGACAGCGTCAAGGTGGTCATCATCGGGCAGGACCCCTATCACGAGGCGGGTCAGGCTATGGGTCTCAGCTTCTCGGTGCCCGACGGAGTGGCCATGCCGCCGTCGCTGCAGAACATCTTCAAGGAGATACAGGGCGACCTCGGTATCGGAGTGCCCCAGAGCGGTAACCTGACGCGTTGGGCTGAGCAGGGAGTGCTGCTGCTCAACGCCACCCTCACCGTGAGGGCCCACCAGGCTGGCAGCCACCAGCGCCATGGGTGGGAGAGGTTTACCGACGCTGCCATCAGCAGGCTCAGTGAGGGTCGCGACCATCTGGTCTTCATCCTCTGGGGTGGCTATGCGCGCTCCAAGGCGTCGCTCATCGACCGCAGCCGTCATCTGGTGCTCGAGTCGGTGCATCCCTCACCCCTCTCTGCTAACCGGGGTGGATGGTTTGGCAACCACCACTTCTCGCGCTGCAACGACTATCTCGCCGGGCACGGCATGGACCCCATCAACTGGTAAGAACATGAATGAACTGCATATTTTACAGATAGGAAACGTATTCGTTTCGCCCGATATTTTCACGGTAAAGTTCTGCTGCGACCTTGACGTGTGCAAGGGCGCATGCTGCATCGAAGGCGACGCCGGCGCGCCGGTAACCCTCGATGAAATCGGCGATTTGGAGACTTCGCTCGATGTGGTGTGGAATGATCTCTCGGCTTCGGCGCAGGCTGTCTTGGACCGCCAGGGTGTGGCTTATGCCGACCGCGACGGCGACCTGGTCACAAGCATTGTCGGAGGTAAGGACTGTGTGTTTACATGCTATGAGGGCGACACCTGTCTCTGTGTCCTTGAGCGCGCGCATCGTCAGGGCCGCTGCCCCTTTGTCAAGCCCATCTCCTGTGCGCTCTATCCCATTCGCGAAAAGACGTTTCCCGATGGTTCGGTGGGGCTCAACTATCATCGTTGGCGCATCTGCCAGTGTGCTGTAGAGAAAGGCCGCGAGCTCGACTTGCCTCTCTACCGCTTTCTCGAGGGTCCGCTCGTGCGCCGCTTCGGCAAGGAGTGGTATCAGGAGCTATGCCAGGTGGCCGACGAGCTTCGGGCTTTAGGCATGATTTGATGCCTCGGCAATGGTAGGAAACGAGGGCGTGACGGCTCTGCAGGCGCTTGTCGTCCCGTCGCCTCGGGGCTTGCTGCCGACAGACTACGACCTTCTGTATTCGGTCGGCGACATGCCCACGTGCTCCTTGAAGTATTTCCCCATAAAGCTCTGGCTGGGGAAATTCATGTCCATCGCTATTTGCTTGATGCTCTTGCGCGAGTTCTTGATTTGCACGCGCAGCTCCATAACCACATAGTTGTCTATCCACTCGTTGGGGGTGCGCTGACTTACCTGCTTGATGCACTCCGACAGATATTTTGGGGTGATACACAGCTGTCGGCCGTACCAACTCACACGGCGTTCGGTGCGGAAGTTCTTCTCGATAAGTGCGATGAAATCGGTAAAAATCGTCTCTGCACGGTTCTTTTTCCTGTTGTCGCTGTTCATGATCTGGTAGATGGTATTGCCCAGGTCATATATCATCGTGGCGATGGTCATGCGGGCCACGTCGCGGCGGAAATGATGCCCCACGCAGTCTATCTTGCTCTTGAGCATCTTGTAGTAATCGCAGAAAGTGTCGGCCTCCTTCATGCTCAGCGTCGAGACAGGGTTGCTGCGCGCAAAGAGGAAGAGCGATGATATCTCGTGGACATCTTTGGCGATGTCGCTGAAGAAATTGGGCGAGATGATAAATCCTATGCCGCTGAAATCTTCGCTGAACGAACAGTTGTCGACCACCATGCCGTTGGTGATGATGATGACGTCGTTGCGCTCCACGGTGTGTTCTATGGTGTCAAGCCGGTAGGTGGCTCTGCCGTTCAGACAGAGCGCAGCCATCATGCACTGCATGCGGCGCGTGCGGTCGGGGAAGGGGATTTGGGCCAGATTGTCAAACAACACGATGTCGTTGTCTATGTGGCTTCCTTTATATTGGCTAAGCGTTGAGGCTATGGTTACCTCGTAGATTTCCTTGTTCTTGTATTTTATCATTGCTTTAGTATGGATATGCATTGTAACTTGTTGTCGTCATGAGGCTTACGCCGTCGACGCGCTGCACTTGGCTGGCTTCAAACGCACTATCTCCGCTGACAATCACCCGTCGGTGGTAGGTAGGCTCGAAGGCTGTGGTAATCTGCTCGTCGGTCTCGCCGTTGCAGGTATACTTGCGCCTGCCGATGATAATGGTCTCACCCTTCTTCGCCCCGCGCAGCGTGAGCCTCACAAAGCCGTAGAAGCCAGTGACAAACTCGTAGGCGATGCCCTCTGGCGTCCGCTCCGAATATCGCGGCGCAGCAACTCTCGTCACGCGATTTACCCGGACAGGCAGCAGCGTAGCCAAGGGCCACACCCCTATCTCTGTCGATACCCTTCCTGGTGCCGAGACTGGTGTCCAGCATGCTGTCGATACCGTCTGCGTGTAGCCGCGGTCAATTCCGTCGCCCGAACCTTCATCTACAGGTCGGCAGAGCCATCCTCCGTCGGCGTTGTGACCAAAGGGGCGGCCGTCGCGACCCACTCCGTAATAGCAGACGGCTATCTGGTGGTCGTGGGGACCAACCGGGTGATAGAGGATGGCCACCGTGTTGGAGTCGGAACGCAGGTAGCCGCTGACGTCGATATCGATGGTGACGGGGTGATGACAGTTGTCGGTCGGGAGGGGCGGGGTGACGTTAGACTCATTGACATACACTCTGTATCTGCCACGGGCGGTGACGCTGAGCGTGGCGCTGATGGGGCGGCGCTGCGTGAGGTAGGTGTGGCGGAACCAGATGTCGGAGAGCGAGTAGGCTGTGGTGCAGCTTATCTCTCCAGGGCCAAGGCTGGCGGTCTGGGCGCTGGCGGTCGTCATGCCGATGACGAGCAAGCCCATCAGCACCATAATCATCTCTTGTATTGCAGTTTTGGCCATCAGTTGCAAAATTAGTACTTTTTATTGGCGTTACCAAGTGAAAATGAGGAAAAATCAACGATACCACTATCTTCGTGGTGGATAATGCCATCGTTGTGACCAGCAAAAAAGAAGGCACACCTCTTGTCATAAGAGGCGTGCCTTTTTTAGGTAATTGACATTTTGTTTAAGCGTCGATATTGGCGTAGGTAGCGTTCTCCTCGATGAAGATACGGCGTGGTTCTACGTCATCGCCCATAAGCATAGAGAAGATTTCGTCGGCGTCGGCGGCATTCTCTATAGTCACTTGTTTGAGCAATCGACTTTCAGGATTCATAGTGGTTTCCCACAGCTGCTCGGGGTTCATCTCACCAAGACCCTTGTAACGCTGGGTGTGAAGGGCTTTGTCGGAATCGTTTCCGCCAGCATATTTCTCGATAAACTGTAGGCGTTGTTGTTCGGTATAACAATATTCGCTCTTGTCCTTGTACGAGCAACGGTAGAGGGGAGGCGTGGCGATATACAGGTGGCCGTCTTCGATGACCTTGGGCATGAAGCGGTAGAAGAGCGTCATGATGAGGGTGTCGATGTGAGAACCATCGACGTCGGCATCGGTCATAATGATAATCTTGTCGTAGCGCAGCTTGTCGATGTTGGCCTCGCGGTCGTCCTCGCCTTCGACGCCGAAACGCACGCCGATACTCTGGATGATGTTCATTACCGACTCAGCCTCAAAGACACGGTGCCACTGCACTTTCTCTACGTTGAGGATTTTACCTCTCAGCGGCAGGATGGCCTGGCGGAAACGGTCGCGGCCCTGCTTGGCAGAACCACCGGCAGAGTCACCCTCGACGAGGAAAATCTCACACTCCTTGGGGTCCTTGTTGGAGCAGTCGGCCAACTTGCCGGGCAGACCGCCGCCGCTCATCACGTTCTTGCGCTGCACGCTTTCGCGGGCCTTGCGGGCGGCGATACGTGCGGTGGCAGCCAGTACCACTTTCTCGCAGATGCGTTTGGCCTCGACGGGATGCTCTTCGAGGTAGTCGTTGAGCGCTTCACCCACAGCCTGCTGCACGGCACCAGCCACCTCGGAGTTGCCCAGCTTGGTCTTGGTCTGACCCTCAAACTGAGGCTCGGCTACCTTGATGGAAATCACGGCGGTAAGTCCCTCGCGAAAGTCTTCGCCGGCAATCTCTATCTTGGCCTTTTCAATCTGCTTGGAGATGGTGGGCTCGTTGTCGGCATAAGCCTTGAGCACACGGGTGAGAGCCGTACGGAAACCGGTGAGGTGGGTACCGCCCTCTATGGTGTTGATATTGTTGACGTAAGAGTGGATGTTCTCCGAATAGTCGGTGTTGTACATGATAGCCACCTCGATAGGTATGCCCTGCTTCTCGGTCTTGAGATAGATGACGTCGTCGAAGAGGTGGGTGCGGTGACGGTCTACGTAGCGCACAAACTCCTTCAGACCGTCCTTGGCATGGAAGACCTCCTGACGGGTCTTGCCCTCGGCGTCGGGACGCGCGTCGGTGAGGGTGATGCGGATGCCGGCGTTGAGGAATGCCAGCTCGCGCATACGACGAGCCACGATGTCCCACTGGAATGTGGTGGTGGTGAAGATGCTGCCATCGGGCCAGAACTGCTGGCGTGTACCGCGCTTGTCGGTCTCGCCCACTACCTTGACTGGGTAGAGAGGCTTGCCCTTCTCATATTCCTGCTGGTAGATTTTGCCGTTGCGGAACACCTGCGACATCATGTGACTCGACAGGGCGTTGACACAGCTTACGCCCACACCGTGGAGACCACCGCTGACCTTATACGAACCCTTGTCAAACTTACCACCGGCGTGGAGCACGGTCATAACCACCTCCAGAGCCGATTTGTGCAGTTTCTCATGCATATCCACGGGGATACCGCGGCCGTTGTCTTCCACCGTTACCGAGTTGTCCTCGTTGATGGTCACTTCTATATCTGTGCAGTAGCCTGCCATCGCCTCGTCGATAGAGTTGTCTACCGTCTCGTTAATCAGGTGATGCAGACCCTTTTCGCTAATATCGCCGATGTACATGGCAGGGCGCTTGCGCACTGCCTCCAAGCCTTCGAGTACCTGAATGTTACTCGCCGAATAGTTGCTTTCTATGTTATGATTATCTTCCATTTCAGTATGGTACAAGTTTGATTGCAAAGATAGTAAAATTCATTGACATAGCGAAACATTTGCTCTGTTATTTTGACCTCTGTTTACATCAGAAACGACCTTTGCCCCGACGTTATAAAAGTTTAACTGTTTGCGCACCCAGTCTGCCTCCGCAGAGGCTACCGTATGCGGTGTGCGAGGCTTTGTGGCATCCGCTTTCGCCTTGTTGAGGTGCAGTCGCATAGACTCGTGTACGCCGGCTGTAACGGTGCCGGTGTGGTGCACCAGCGTGGCGACGCCCGCGTGCTCCGTCCCGACCATTGTGCGTATGACCGAAATCATTGTGTGTATGACCGAAACCATCACCCTTGCCGTCATAGTCTTCTCTGTGGCGGTAAAGTTCTTCTCAAGGTTTGCATCGGTTATTTCAGGGTTTGCTGTGAGTATTTCCAACTTTGCAATAGTCATTTCCGGCTTCGCTCCCAGCTTATTGGTCTGCTCCGCCATCATTGCCGCAGTGGGGGATGTGACTGCTGGTTTGCTATCTGTGTCCTGAACTGATGATGGCGGTCTGCGCGACTGCAAAGCAGTGTATTGTAGGCGATTTGGTCTGGTTCTGTCGCCGACGACAGTTTGCCGTTCTCTGCCCTCGGGGCATATAACCAAAGAGACCACTACTTGTGGTAGTGGTCTCTTTGGGGTAGGATATATTGTTTTGTGAATTATCCCAGCTTGCTGATGTGGAGAGCGAGGCTTGACTTCAGGTTTGCAGCCTTGTTCTTGTGGATGATGTTGGTCTTTGTGAGCTTGTCCAACATGGCCTGTACTACGGGGTACAGCTTAACAGCCTCTTCCTTGTCTGTCATTGCGCGCAGCTTACGTACGGCGTTGCGCATAGTCTTTGCATAATATTTGTTGTGCAAAGTCTTTGTCTTTGTCTGACGAATTCTCTTCAGTGATGATTTGTGATTTGCCATCTTATTATACTTTCTTTTTTATTATTTGTAGTCCCTAGGAGAGTCGAACTCCTCTTTAGAGAATGAAAATCTCTCGTCCTAACCGATAGACGAAGGGACCATCTGTCTATTAGCGGATGCAAAGGTAGATACTTTTAACGAAATGTGCAAATTTTCTTCAAAGAATTTTCTATAAAAGGCTGTTTTTTATTACTTTTGTAGTCTATGATGGTCAAAACAAACGCAATAGTACTCAAAACCAATCCCTATGCTGACCGCAAGATGGTGGTGGAGATGTTCACGGCAGACTACGGCTACCAGTCGTTTGCGGTGACGGTTCCGGCGACCAAGCGCGGCAAGCTGAAGCGGCAGTATTTTATCCCGCTTTCGAGGTTGGAGATAGCCTACGACATGCGCCCCAACCGCCGGTTGCAACTCCTGACGGATGTAAGGTTCAGCACGATGGCCACCTACATGTACGAAGATGCGGTCAAGCTGCCCGTGGCGTTGTTTGTGGTCGAACTGCTCACCACCGTAGCCCGCCACGAGCACGAAAACCGGCAACTCTTTGAGTTTGTTGACGCTTCGATAGATGTGTTGGAGTTCGATGGCGAGCATACTGCCAACTTCCACCTCGTGTTTATGACCATGCTCACGCGCCTGGTGGGCATTGCACCCGACGAGGAAACCTATGCCGCCGGCAGCTGGCTCGACCTGCGCGAGGGATGCTTCACCCTGCTCCGTCCCGCCCATCAGGATGTGGCTCAGCCCGAGGTGGCGCGGCGTATAGCTCTCTTCCTTCGCGGTGGTTTTGAAGGTATTGCGATGCCGATGAACCGCGACGAGCGCAACTGCTGTCTCGACGCCCTGATGGACTATTACCGTCTGCATCTGCCCTCTTTCCCCGAGCTCAAGTCGGTGGCCATTCTGCGCCAACTGTTCCAATAGAAACATCCCGACACGCTATGGCCAGTTGTCCATAACGTGTCGGGATGCTATATATATAATAAGGTGTAACGGCTGCCTATGCCAGCAGTCGCTTTACAATCTGCGAGACTGCTCCGCCGTCGGCCTTGCCAGCCAACTGCTTGGTGGCGATGCCCATGACGCGCCCCATATCTTTCATCGAAGAGGCTCCGGTCTCGGCTATGATGCCCTTGACTATCTCTTCTATCTCTGTGGCGCTGAGCTGCTTGGGTAGATAGCTCTCGATGACGGCAGCCTGGGCCGACTCCTCTTCAGCCAGGTCGGCGCGGCCGTTGGCTCTGTAGGTGGCTGCTGTCTCGCGGCCCTGCTTGGCCAGCTTCTGCAGTATCTTGAGCGCGGCGGCATCGTCGAGCATGTCGTTGGCTCCCGGGGCGGTCTTGGCCTCGAGAAATACTTTCTTGATGTTGCGGAGGGTCATGAGGCGCACCTTGTCGCGGGCCTTCATGGCTTCCTTGATATCGTTGCTTACTTGTTCAAACAAATCCATAATGTTCTGTTTAATGGTTATACGAATGAAATGATGGAGTTGGCAGTGTCATCGTTCCCGCTGTCATCGGCAGGCTTGCTCTCGGTGTGTCCCGATGCCTGACGGGTTATCTCGTCTATCATGTTCTTGGAGCGCTTGTAGGTGGGCGTGTTCTCGATGGCGAGTATCACGTCCTCGTTGTCAAGGTATTCGGGCGAAAAGAGGAAGATGTGCGGACGGCGCTTGTACTCCATGGTCTTCTCGCCGCTGCCGTAGTATACGCCCATGCGTGCCTTCTTCTGGGCATCGGCTTCGGCTTTCTTAGCCATATTGTCTGCCTCTTCCTGGGTGTACTTCTTGGTCTGGTGTTCCTGCATGCCGTCGATATTCTTGATGCCGAAACCGGTGGCGAGGATGGTAACCTTGACCTTCTCACCCAGATTGGGGTCGAGGAATATGCCCCACTTGGACTGATAGTCACAGTTGAAGTGCGACATGAACTCATTGACCTCGTTCATCTCCTCCATACGCAGTCCCTCGTTATTGGACTTGTCTGCGGCGAAGGTGATACTGAGCAGAATCTTCTTGGAATTGTAGATGTCGTTGTTGTTGAGCAGCGGCGAGTGAAGCGCGCTCTCGATGGCTTTGCGCAGTCGGCCCTCGCCCTCGCCGTAACCGGTACTCATGATGGCCACGCCGCCGTCTTCGAGCACGGTGCGCACGTCGTTGAAGTCGAGGTTGACGATGCCTCGGCTGGTAATGATTTCGGCGATGCTCTTGGCAGCCACGCTCAGCGTGTCGTCGGCTTTTCCGAAGGCGTTGAGCACCGACAGGTCTGCATATACCTCGCGCAGACGCTCATTGTTGATGACCAGCAGTGCGTCTACGTTCTTTGCCAGTTCCTCTACACCGTCGAGGGCTTTATTGATTTTCTTTTCGCCTTCCCATAAAAAGGGTATGGTGACGATGCCCACGGTGAGGATGCCCATGTCCTTGCTCGCCTTTGCTATGACGGGTGCTGCTCCGGTGCCGGTACCTCCGCCCATTCCGGCGGTGATGAATGTCATCTTGGTGCCGTCGTCGAGCATGGCCTTGATGTCGTCCAGGGTTTCTTCTGCGGCTTCACGCGCCTTCTCGGGCACGTTGCCCGCGCCGAGTCCTTCCTTGCCCAGCTGGATGTGTACGGGTACGGGCGAAGCGTTGAGCGCCTGTGCGTCGGTGTTGCACAGCACGAAGCTCACGTCGTGTATGCCCTCTCTGTACATGTGGTTTACGGCATTGCCGCCACCACCGCCCACGCCGATGACCTTGATGATGTTGACCTTCTCGGGAACTTCAAAGATAGGCAGTGTGCCGTTGGTTATATTGTTGTCTTTATCCATGATAGTCATACTTGATTGTGGTGTGAATTACGATTGCTTATTCTTCCTCTGTGATAATCTGTGAGAAGAAGTTCTTGAGCTTGGTCTTGTTGCGGTGCCAGAAACTGTTCTCGCGCTCCTTCTTGCGTTCCTCTTCAGCCTCTCTCTGCCGCTTAAGTTCTTCCTCTTCTTCCTTCTTGCGCTTAGCCTCTTCGACAGCGGCCTTCTCTTCGGGCGTCTGTATGATGCCCTTGCCAGGCTGGTGGGGTTCCTTGGGCTTCTCAGTAGTGGTGTAACCCTCGTCTTCAGGGGCGAAGAGCGAGTCGTTGAAGTCCTTGCCGGCGCAGTTTTCGTTGCCGCGCTCGAGCAGTCCCAGTACAGTGTTCATGCGGCCGTCGTGAGCGGTGATTTCGGGCTGGTTGGCATTGATGACACCGTTGACAAACTTGGCAATTCTGATTTTCTCGATGGGGGTGAAGGTGTGGAAAGCCTCGACGATGTTGCGCATGTTGGAACCGCCGCCGGTGAGGATGATGCCGCCCAGCATTTTGTCTGAAAACTCGTTGGGCATCTGGTACCACACGTTGCGGATGATTTCCTCCATGCGCGACTCTACAATCTCTATGAAGCGGCGGCTCTCTATCTTGCGTCCGTCGCCCACGGCGAGTTCGAGCGTGTTGTCGATGTCAGCGTTGTTGGTATATGCGCTGCCAAACTCGAGCTTCATCTCTTCGGCCCTTTCCTCGTCTATCTGGAGCGAGGCGATGTCCTTGGTGATGTTGTTGCTGCCCAGTGGTATGACGGCGATATGGCGCAGGATGTTCTTGTAGTATACCGACACGGTGGTGGTCTCGGCGCCCAGGTCTACGAGCATACATCCGCTGCGCTTCTCCGACTCGGTGAGCACGCTGTCGGCGAGCACCAGCGGTGCGAGATACATCTCGACGATGTTGATGCCGGCGCTCTTGAAGCACTCGTTGCAGGCGTAGTAGAACTTCTTGCGCCACAATATGTTAAGGAAATTGCCTTCCAGATGCTTGCACTGTATGCCTGCGGGGTCAAGCTGGAGCTGGTTGTCAACCTTGTATTCCTGAGTGATGGCATCGATAATCTCCTGTTCGGGATAATCCATGCTGCGGTTGGCGTCCATGAGCTCGTCTATCATGTCCTGGCGCACGATGGCTCCCTCTTCCAGGTCTTTGACAATCACATTCTTTACGCTGCGTATCGACTGTCCTCCTCCGCATACATACACGCCTGCTATCTTGGACTTGAGCGAGTGTTCAAGTTTGTTGACGATGTTGGTCAGACACTGTACCGTGCGGTCGTGGTTATAGACTACTCCCTTGCGGATGCATGCCGAAGAGTCTTCTTGCGCTACGGCGAGGATGCTGATGCTGCCATCAAGGTTCTTCTTTCCGGCCACGCCTGTAATCTTGGACGAGCCCAGTTCGATAGCGATTATAAATTCCTTTGCCATACGTTATATTGTTTTATTCTTGTTTACTTTTCTTGCAGATAATCTGGTTGTCAAATTCGAGATTGATGTACGAGTAGCGGTTCCATCCTGCCTGGGAGAGTCCGTACTGGTAGAATTTCTTGAGACGGTCCATCTTGTGACGGGTGAAGTCAGCTATCTGCTTCTGTCGTTCTCGTGGGGTCTTGGCCTCGGGAAGCTGACCTATATATATAATATGGTTGCCCACTCTGGGCACGAGCTCGATGCCGAGGTCGCCGAGGACGTTGATTTGTACTATCTGGTTCTTCCAGAAGTCGCTCGCCATGAGCGTCTGGACAAGATAGGCGATGTAGTTGCGGGCATACCACTGGTTGATGTTGCCCGTGGCGATGATGAGGTCGCTGGTGTAGTGAGAGTTGGGCATGATGCTGCACTTGTCGTCGATGTAGTAGTCGGTGCCGTTGTTGGCTTTGACTCTCACGATAGGCATCAACTGGCTGTAGGCTATGTTGACCTGTCCGTCCTGAGTGATGTAGCACTCGGCGGTCTTGACAAACGGGCTCGCCATGAGGCTTTCCTCTATCTGTCGTGTCCTAATTTGGGTGATGGGCTTTCCCAGCGGAAACAGGCCCTGCTTCTTCAGTCGGGCCTTGATTTCGTCGCTGCCTATGAAGCCGTCGGTCTTGGAGTCGGTAATCTGTATGTTGACCTTGGTACACCTGCGTCCCTTGTCGTCAAACTTGTTGAACGCGGTGAAGGCCATGAACAGATACACGCCCAAGGCGATATCTACCATGATGAGGAGTCCTCTCTGCCAGTTGAATCGTAGTCTTGCCACTCTTTACTTGTTGTCTATGATGTGAGCTATCTCGTCGGTATAGTTGTCCAGGTCGCCGGCACCCAGGATGATGAGCACGTCGAAGTCGCGGCTCTTGACATAGTCTATCACGTCGTCCTTGCGGATGATGGCCTTTTCCACGCCAGGCTTGAGGTTGTCGTAGATGAGCTTGCTGGTGACGCCGGGGATGGGTTGCTCGC
>OQVT01001131.1_pt1 | contig 16493 bp, 18 predicted proteins | sample 1691561 | NCBI WGS metagenome assembly OQVT01 (sample SAMN03418260, study PRJEB22391) | human gut metagenome | biome: human-gut; feature: organic feature; material: feces | host: Homo sapiens | place: Tanzania | collected 2013-01 | reverse complement strand
CGCGGCAGCGAAGTTATTGAGAATGCTGTACTTTCTTATGTAGAGCCGTATGCATTGACGAATGCCATAGATTTTGCTTCTTTCAAAACAATTCCTCCTTTAGTTTCAATCAGAAAAATACACATACCCTAGGTAAGTATATAACAAAATTATAGCACAAATTACCAAACTAAGCAATAAAAAAATAAAATAATTACAGATTATACATAAAAGAAGAAAACCCCTGCACATGCAGAGGTTCTCACAATCAAAATTATATCAGCCGAACAAAGCCACTATGCCTACCGTTATTCCGCTGAGAGCTATCAGTGCGGCGAGCACAATAGCGATGGCTCTCGTCCATTTTCTGTTCATTTATATTTCCTCTTATTTCATAAATTCATTTGCGGCGTCAATCAGTTTTGCAGCTATAAAATCTGCTTCCTCTCTGCTCTTGCCTACGGCAGTGATATACGCCTTAATCTTAGGTTCGGTGCCGGAAGGACGCACTATAAGTTTATTCCCGTCGGTGAGTCCGTACGCAAGCACGTTCGACTTCGGAAGTTCGATTTTCTCATCTGCTCTGCCATTTGCAAACACAGTCTTTGAAGCCTCGTAATCAGAAACGGAAACAACATCGTAACCTGCGATTTTACTCGGTGCATTTGTTCTGAGTCCGTCCATAATTGACGCCATCTTTTCCATACCCGAAGCTCCCTCAAAGGTATAGGACTCAACCACGTTTGCATAAAATCCAAACTCCTCGTAAAGAGACTCCATAACATCAACAAGATTCATATTCTTTGTCTTATAGTAAGCCGCCATTTCGCAGATAAGCATAGAGGCAACAACAGCGTCCTTATCCCTTGCGTGAGTGCCTGCAAGATAGCCGTAACTTTCCTCAAATCCCATAACAAAATCGCTTGCTCTGCCCTCGGCCTCAAGATTCGTAACAAGTTCGCCGATATACTTAAATCCCGTGAGCAAATTCTTAAATTTGCAGTTATACTTCTTTGCGATAACCTCTGCCAAATCGGTGGAAACAAAAGACTTAACGGCAATCGAATTATCCGAGAGAAGTCCTTTTTCCTTTTTCTGCGAAAGGATGTAATTAAGAAGCATTGCTCCGACCTCGTTACCGCTCATAAGAACAAGTTTACCCGAATCATCGGGAACGGCTATACCCACTCTGTCGCAGTCGGGGTCGGTGGCAAGGAGAATATCCGCACCGATTTTTTTATTCATCTCAAGTCCGAGTTCAAACACCTGCTTAATCTCGGGATTCGGAAAAGGACAGGTCGGAAAATTGCCGTCCGGTTTTTCCTGCTCGGGAACGACATAAACATTCTTAACGCCTATTCTGTCAAGAATTTTTCTGACCGGCTTATTCCCCGTACCGTTAAGCGGAGTATAGATAACCTTAAGGTCGGCTTTTCTGACAATATCGGGATTTATGCACTGCTTTTGCACCTCGTCAAGAAATGATTCGATAAGTTTTTCGCCGATATATTCTATTTTGCCGTCAGAAAGAGCGAGATCAAAATCGACCTTTTTAATATCGGTGAAATAATCTACTTTTTTAATATATTCATAAGTTTGAGCCGCCTCATCGTCGGTCATTTGATAACCCTTTGAATTATAGCACTTATAGCCGTTATACTTAGCAGGATTATGCGAAGCGGTAATGATGATGCCGCCCGAGGCTTTCAGTTTACGAACGGCATAAGAAAGGCACGGTGTAGGTTCAAGTTCATCATAAATATAAACCTTAATTCCGTTAGCCGCCAAAATTTCGGCAGACTCCCTGCTGAAATAATCGCTCTTAATTCTGGAGTCATATCCGATTGCAACAGACGGCGAGTCACAGTTATCGTTCAGGTAATCCGCAAGTCCCTGAGTTGCTCTGCCGACAGTATACACATTCATTCGGTTTGTACCGGCGCCGATTACTCCTCTGAGTCCTGCCGTGCCGAATTCGAGAGAGCGATAAAATCTGTCCAAAATCTCATCGTCATTGCCCCTGATATTTTCCAGTTCAACCTTGAGATCGGGGTCTGCATCGGCTTTTTCAAGCCATTCGTCATACAGCGCATTAATATCCATAAAAATTCCTCCGCAAATGATTACAATCTGTAAATTTACTATGCTTATATTTTAAGCCTAATATTGTCTATTGTCAATACGGCATATTTTATGTATAATGTAGGAAAAGAGAAATTATGCGTAAAAACAAACGCATTATATTTATTTGAGCGAGCGAGAGCCGAGGATGAAGATATGTTTGCAAAGGTAAAAAGCGAGGGAGTATTCGGCATAGACAGTTTTAATGTCGAGGTCGAGGCGGATTTAAGTTCGGGCATGCCGAGATTCGATTTGGTCGGACTTCCCGACGCCGCCGTAAAAGAGAGCCGAGAAAGAGTAAGGGCGTCAATAAAAAACTGCAATTACAAATTTCCCATATCAAGAATCACGGTAAATATAGCCCCTGCCGACATAAAAAAAGAGGGAGCAATATACGATTTGCCGATACTCATCGCCATACTTAAAGCAAGCGGTCAGATAAAGGCGAATACCGACAACTGTGCATTCATAGGCGAACTGTCCCTCGACGGCGAAATAAGAAAAGCAAACGGCGTACTGCCCATGGTAAAGAAAGCCAAGGAGAGCGGAATAAAAGCTATATTTGTGCCGTACCAAAATGCGGGAGAAGCAAGCGTAATCGACGGAATAGACATTCTGCCGGCAAAAACCATTACCGAAATAGCCGACCATTTGCACGGTCTGAAACCGATTGAGCCGACTTCTCACGAGATAGACGAGAGTGAAATGCTCACCGACGAGCTCGACTTTGCCGATGTAAGAGGACAGGAACAGGTGAAAAGAGCGGTGGAGATAGCCGCCGCAGGTTCGCACAACATATTAATGATAGGCCCTCCCGGCACGGGCAAGTCTATGATAGCAAAAAGAATAGGCTCAATTCTGCCCGATATGACCATGCAGGAGAAAATCGAGACGACGGAAATATACTCCGTTGCAGGCAAAATCCCCGAAAATGTAAAATTAATTTCAAAGAGACCGTTCAGAAGTCCGCACCACACCATATCGGCGCAAGGCTTAACCGGCGGAGGCACAAAACTTTTACCGGGCGAAATCAGTCTGGCGCACAACGGCGTACTGTTTATGGATGAATTTCCCGAATTCGACAGACGAACAAAGGAGTCGCTTCGTCAGCCGCTTGAGGACGGAACGGTAACAATATCCAGAGCGGGCGGTTCAGTATCTTACCCTGCCAACCTTATGGTAGTTGCGGCTATGAATCCGTGTCCGTGCGGCTATCTCAGCCACCCAACGAGAGAATGCACCTGCTCCGACGCCGCAAAACGCAGATACAAGGACAAAATATCGGGTCCGCTTCTTGATCGAATGGACATTCATATTGAGGTTCAAAATGTAGAATACGAAACCATATCGGGCAAAGAAAAAGCGGAAAGTTCCTCGGAAATAAAAAAGAGAGTAAACAAAGCAAGAGAAATTCAGCGCAAGAGATTTGAGGGTACGGACATAAGCAGTAACGCAAAGATGACACCGTCGGCAACGCAGAAATACTGCACCATGACCGATGAGGCAAATTTGCTGATGAAAACCAGTTTTGAACGACTGGGAATGTCCGGCAGAGCATACGACAAAATACTGAGAATCGCACGAACCATAGCAGACCTTGACGAAAAGGAAAACATAGAATTCGAGCATATTGCCGAAGCACTGCAATACAGAGCGCTTGACCGCAAATATTGGGAATAAAAAATCATTGACTTTTACTTTTTTCGGTATTATAATATCTACGAAAAAAGGGAGTAGTTAGCATTCATATGAGTGTTGTGCAGGTCGTCAATACGGGAAAACCCGGTCTGCACCGTACCGATAGGTTATAACGAGACTTTTATCATTTTTGATGATAAGAGCCTCGTTTTTTATTTTATAACAAACTAAGTGAAAAAGGAGAAAATTATGCAAACACTGTTACTCAAAGCGTCCGTTTTCGGACAATTTGCGGATTTGTTTTCAAACTTCGGCGAAGTCAAATGGCAAATGGTTCTGATGTGGGCGGTAGGCGGATTGCTTGTCTATTTGGCAATCGCAAAGGAAATGGAGCCGACATTATTACTGCCAATGGGCTTCGGCACAATTTTGGTAAACCTGCCGTGGTCGGGAGCAATCACTCAACCCGGTGCGAAGGCGGGACCCATTGATGTTCTGTTCAACGCCGGAATAGCAAACGAATTGTTTCCGCTTTTGCTGTTTATAGGAATAGGAGCGATGATTGACTTCGGACCTCTGCTTAAAAACCCGTGGCTGATGCTTTTCGGTGCGGCGGCGCAGTTCGGAATTTTCTTTACGTTCTTTGTTGCAAGCTTTTTCTTTGACGTAAACGATGCGGCGTCAATCGCCATCATAGGTGCGGCAGACGGACCGACCTCGATTTTTGTGGCAAACGAATTAAACTCAAAATACTTAGGTGCGATTATGGTTGCGGCTTACTCATATATGGCTCTCGTACCGATAGTTCAGCCGCCCGTTATAAAGGCTGTAACAACAAAAAAAGAACGCCTTATCCGAATGAAATATTCCGCAGGCGATGTATCAAAAACCACAAAGATACTCTTCCCCATAGTTGTTACCGTTATCGCAGGACTCGTTGCGCCGAAATCGGTGGCGCTCGTAGGCTTTCTTATGTTCGGCAACTTAATCAGGGAATGCGGCGTACTCAACAACCTTTCCGAAACGGCACAAAATTCATTCGCTAACATTATTACAATTCTGCTCGGAATCACCGTATCGGGTCAGATGAACTACAAATCCTTTGTTCAGTGGGATACAATTCTTATTCTTTTCCTCGGACTGATAGCGTTTGTATTTGATACGGTAGGCGGCGTTATGTTCGCCAAATTCTTAAACCTTTTCCTGCCCAAGGACAAAAAAATAAATCCCATGATAGGTGCGGCAGGCATATCCGCCTTTCCTATGAGCGGCCGTGTAGTAAACCAAATGGGACTCAAAGAGGACAATCAAAACTTTCTTCTTATGCAATCAATCAGCGTTAATGTTTCGGGTCAAATCGCATCTGTTATCGCAGGCGGCTTAATCCTGACATTGGTAACAAAGTAAGGAGGCAAGAAAATTATGTTAAATTCTTTTATACTTCTCTTCATGAGCCTCGGTGCGGCAATCAACACACTTAGCTGGAAAGCCTCGCTTCCCATTGTTTTTTACGGAATGGCAGGCATATTTATAGTAATAGGTGTAATCGTGCTCGTTACATATCTGCTCAACAAAATAACTTCCGGCAAAGGCAAAAAGTAAATCACGATAAAACAAAAACAAAATCCACGATTGTCCCTCAAAGGTGACATCGTGGATTTTTTATACACTGTTATATTACTTTTTATCGGTCTCGGGTTCATAAGAAAATGACGAAGCGTTGTAGCCGAAATACTTTTCGACAAGAGGTGTAAAGGTGTCGCCGTCGCCATAGCTTTCGCTCTTCATTTCATAAATCGCATCATTGATTGAATCCTTCCAACCGCTGTTTTTTGCACAGGCAATTACATATTCAATCTTGTCGAGTTCGCCGTCAAGAACCGTGTCACCTTCTCTGCCGAGAGGAGAATATGAAAACTCATCGGTTACCACTGCGTCAACCTCACCCGAATCAAGTTTAGCGACGGCATCGTTAATATCATCAAACTGTGTTACCGAAGCGCAAGCGTTATAAATCGTCTCGTTTTTCTCAAATGCCGAGCGGGCGGCTGAGGAAGCAAGTGCTATCTTCTTCCCTGAAAAATCGGCGTAATTCTTAACTTTTCCGTCTTTTGTAACGGTGATAACTCTGTCGGTTATAATCGGCTCGCTGTAGGAGTAATTCTGATTAAATGTTCCGTCATTTTTTCTGACGGCACCCATAAGAAGGCAGGCACTGTACTCTTTTCCCGAACCGTCGACAAAGCCGCCGTCCTCTTCGAGAATATAGTCGCTGTCTACCTTTTCAAATCTGTATGATTTAAGGTCGCCCTTAACGCTGTCGAATATATTACTCCACAAATCGGGCATAAAACCCGCTGCGTTTCCGTCATTAACCGAATAAATAAACGGTTCAACTTCCTCGGTATATCCGATAACAGCAACGGTATCGCTGTATTTTTCGTTATTTTTTGACGAACAGCCGGCAAAACAGCACGCAATCAAAGCAACAGCGGTAAAAACAGATAAAATTTTCTTAAATGATTTCATAGTACTTTCCTCCGAATATCATAAATTAAGTTTATAACACAGAGTTCTCAAAGTCAAGTAATAAAAATCAGACTGCCGATAAAAGCCGCTAAACGCACCTGCAAAATAAAATACACACTGGTCATTGACATAAAAAGAAAAAAGGTATAAAATATTTTAGAATTTTACAGATTAGAGGAACAGACATATGCTTTCACTTGACAGAGTATACAAGGCGTCCCGTGTTCTCAAGGAAGTAATCAGAGAAACGGGTATGATTGCGGCACCTAAAATCAACCCTGCCTGCAATGTTTACCTTAAAACAGAAAATTTGCAAATCACAGGTTCGTTTAAGATAAGGGGCTCATATTTTAAGATAAGCCAGCTTACCGACGAGGAAAAGAAAAAGGGCGTTATCGCCTGCTCGGCAGGAAACCACGCACAGGGCGTTGCTCTTGCCGCAACAAAAAACAATATTAAATCAATCATCTGTCTGCCCGACGGCGCACCGATAAGCAAAGTTGAGGCAACAAAGAAATACGGCGCAGAGGTATGCCTCGTAAAGGGCGTATATGACGACGCCTACAACAAGGCTCTTGAAATCAAAGAGGAAAAGGGCATGACCTTTATTCACCCGTTTAACGACCCCGATGTTATCGCAGGTCAGGGCACAATCGGTCTTGAAATCCTCAATCAACTTCCCGACGCTGACATCGTTGTAGTTCCGATCGGCGGAGGCGGACTTATCGGCGGCGTTGCATATACCATTAAGCAGTTAAAGCCGAGTTGTAAGGTTTACGGCGTTCAAGCCGCAGGTGCTCCTTCTATGGAAAAGAGCATACTAAACGGCGAGATTGAAACGCTTGATAATGTAAACACAATCGCAGACGGTATTGCGGTTAAAACACCGGGCGACCTTACATACGAACTTTGCCAAAAATATGTTGACGGCATCATAACCGTTACCGACGATGAAATCGCACTTGCAATTCTCACACTTCTTGAACAGCAAAAATGTATTGCCGAGGGCGCAGGCGCAACTCCTGTTGCAGCTGTAATGAACGGCAAGATTCCCGACATTGAGGGAAAAAATGTTGTTTGCGTTGTATCGGGCGGCAACATTGATGTTACCATTCTTTCAAGAGTTATAGAGAGAGGTCTAAAAATGGGCGGCAGAACAGCAGACATCGTAATTGCCCTCTCGGACAAGCCGGGTCAGCTTTCGGGTGTAAGCCAGATTATCGCAGAGCAAGGTGCAAATGTTGTATCCGTAAACTACGACTCGACAGACCTCGATATGAATATCACGGACTGCTATCTGAAACTGGGAGTTGAAACCAGAAACTTTGAACACATTTCCGCAGTTAAAAAGGCATTGACAGACGCAGGCTTTAAGGTTTGCGAATAAACGAAAGGAATATATTAATATGGAATATGTAGCAACAAATAACGCACCGGGTGCAATCGGACCTTATTCGCAGGCAGTTAAGGCTAACGGCATGCTTTTCACCTCGGGACAAATCGCAATCAACCCAAAGACAAATACGGTTGAGGCAAAGACCATTGAGGAGCAGACCACTCAGGTTTGCGAGAACCTAAAGGCTGTTGTTGAAGCCGCAGGCACTTCAATGGATAAGGTTGTAAAAACCGTATGTTTTCTTGCAGATATAAACGATTTTGCAAAGTTTAACGAAATCTACGGCACATACTTTACCTCAAAGCCGGCAAGAAGTTGCGTGGCAGTAAAGGATTTACCGAAGGGTGTTCTTTGCGAGGTTGAGTTAATCGCAGAATTATAATCAGATATAAGATAATAACAAAAAACAGACTATTCTCATCACCCGAGAATAGTCTATTTTTTTAAGAATGTCCTATTGTCTGTCCTGCCGAGAAGATAGTCAATCGACACATCAAAATAGTCGGCAAACAAAATTAATGTGGCGTAATCGCATTCCCTCTCACCTGTTTCATAGCGACTGATACTGTTTTGATTCATAGCCAAATCCATAGCAAGTTTAAGTTGTGATATGCCCTTTTCCCGGCGCAATTGCTTTAGTCTCATAAAATCACCTTGACATTAATATACCAAAATGGTATTATTAAAATATCCCAAATCGGTATATTTATGAAAGGATGTAAATTTTATGGAGAATCAAAACAACCAAAACAATCAAAACTACGAGAAATATCCAAACCAAGGATATGACCCGCAATTTCAGCAAGCACAGCAGACTCAACAAATAGTAAACCAAGCCTTAGCCGATGATAAGAAAAAGAGAAAAAAGAAGAAGTTGACAATTATTCTTATAATCGTAGGTGTACTTCTTTTGATTGGAATAGTAGGAGCAATCGGAGGTTCGGGAGATGACAGCAGTACAAATACGACAACTAAAACACAATCAACAGAAAACACAGTTCAAACAACACAAACAACACAAGCAACCACCGACTCTGCCACACTCGGCGAAAAGAACGCATTGGTAAAAGCTAAATCATATCTAAAAATGGGAGGCTTTTCAGAAGAATCATTAAAAAATCAATTAGAATTTGAAGGCTTTTAAGAATCGGAAATTAATTATGCTGTTTCAAATTGTGATGCCGATTGGAACGAACAGTGTGTTGACAAAGCAGAGAGTTACATATCAATGGGCGGATTTTCAAAATCGAGTTTACACGACCAACTTAAATTTGAAGGATTTACAGAAGAACAAATAAATTATGCATTAGAAAAAGTAGGATATTAATTTTTCTCCCGAGAAATCGGGAGCTTTTTTATTTTTGAGATTATTTTTTGGAATGATATTGACAAAAGGAAAAATAAGGCTATAATAATATTAGCACTCGTGATAAGAGAGTGCTAATACAACAGTAAATTAATATTTGAGGTGATTATTTTGGCTAAAAAGCAATTCAAAGCAGAATCAAAAAAACTCCTTGATATGATGATAAATTCAATCTACACAAACAAGGACATATTTATCAGAGAACTTATCTCGAACGCATCGGACGCAACGGACAAGTTGTATTTTAAGTCTTTGACCGACAGCACGATTAATGCCGACAAGGACAATCTTAAAATCAAAATCGACATTGATAAGGACGCAAGAACGCTCACAATCAGTGATAACGGCATCGGTATGACCGCTAAAGAACTCGAGAGCAATCTCGGCACCATCGCAAAGTCCGATTCCATGGCGTTCAAGAAAGACAACGCAGAGGACAAAAACCTTGACGACATCGAAGTTATCGGTCAATTCGGCGTTGGTTTTTACAGTTCGTTTATGGTTGCCGACAAGGTTGAGGTACTCTCAAAAGCACTCGGCAGCGATGAGGCAAATCTTTGGGTCAGCGAGGGCGTTGACGGCTACACCGTAACTCCCGCCGAAAAGGAAACGAACGGCACCGTAATTACTCTGCACATCAAAGAAAGCAAAGACGGTGAGGACTATGACCAATACCTCGACCAATACGGTATTCAGTCGCTCGTAAAGAAATACAGCGACTACATCAGATACCCTATCGTAATGGAAATGTCGCACCAAGTTCCCGACCCCGAAAAAGAGGGCGAATACATTACCGAGGTAAGCGAAGAAACCCTCAACTCAATGGTACCGCTCTGGCGTAAAAGCAAAAGCGAAATTAAGCCCGATGAGTACAACGAATTTTACAAGCAGAAGTTCTATGACTACAACGACCCGCTTCTCGTAATTCATTCAAAAACAGAGGGCACGGCAACCTTTAATTCACTCATCTTTATTCCGAGCCAAGCACCGATGGACTTTTACAGCAAGGACTACGAAAAAGGCTTGCAACTGTACTCAAACGGCGTACTGATTATGGACAAATGTGCTGACCTGCTCCCCGATTATTTCAGTTTTGCAAAAGGTTTGGTTGACAGTGCCGATTTGAGCCTGAACATTTCAAGAGAGGTACTGCAAAAGGACAGACAACTTAAAATCATCAGCAAGGCAATTGACAAAAAAATCAAGAGCGAACTTGCAAAACTGCTCAAGAATGACAGAGAGAAATATGCGAAATTCTTTGATACCTTCGGCGTACAACTCAAGTGGGGCGTTTATGCAAACTACGGAATGTATAAAGACGGATTAAAAGATTTGATTATGTTCAAGTCATCGCAAAGCAACGAATACACAACGCTCAAGGAATACACAGAGCGTATGGCAGACAGTCAGGACAAAATTTACTATGCCTGCGGTTCGAGCGTTGACCAGATTGCTATGCTTCCGCAATGCGAAGCTGTTAAGGCTAAGGGTTACGAAGTGCTTTATTTCACAGATGATGTGGACGAGTTCGCTATACAAATGCTGAACGAATACGACGGCAAGACCTTTGCCAACATATGCAAGGACGATTTGGACTTATCCACCGACGCAGAAAAAGAAGCGCTCAGCAAGAAGAACGAGGAAAGCAAAGACCTTCTCGATAAAATGAAGAACATTCTCGGCGATGAGGTTAAGGCTGTTAAACTGACAGACAAATTAGGCTCGCACCCCGTTTGCGTAAGTGCGGACGGCTATGTCAGCCTCGAGATGGCTAAGGTGCTCTCACAAATGCCAAACGGCGGAAACGGTATCAAAGCAGACCTTGTGCTCGAAATCAACAGCGAACACCCGATTGCAAAGAAGTTGGCTGAGGCAGATGATGAAACGCTCGCAAAGTACACAAAGATTCTCTACGCTCAGGCAAAATTGATTGCAGGACTTGACATAGACAATCCAACAGAACTCACCGACAACATTGTAGATTTAATGTAAAATAAGAAATCAGCTTGATTTTATATCAGGCTGATTTTTTTATGCAACAAAATATTAAAAAGGCGCACTGCATAAAGAACAAGCCGATTACTTTCTTATGCAGTGTGCCTCAATCTCGTTTATTTTTATAAAATTTTATTTTCCGGTGACAAAATTGCTATGAATCATATTTCCGTTTTCATCCCATGAGACGGTGGAAATATCATAGTATTTATTACCGTTTTCGTCCTCATATGTATCAACGCTGTTTTCCACTCGGCTCAACACCTTATTATCGCTTATGTGGCAAAAAAATCCGTTCTCGTCTATATAACATTCAAAGCCGTTTATATGCTCGCCCGTCTTTTCGTTTACATAATCGGGAAGATAGTCCTCCACCATCATATAGTGATAGACATTGCCGTCTCTGTCATAATAATTCACGCTTTCTTCGCTGTCATAAGCGGTGCCGTTTTTGTCATAATAAACAGCGTTTGAAGCGGCTGTGGTTGTCTCGGAAGTTGATTGTACGGTCTCTGTATTATCCCTCGCCCCCGAATTTGTGCAAGCCGAAAACGAGAACACAAGAACGGACACAACAAACATCAAAGTAAATATATTTACTAATCTTTTCATATTATCTCCTGAAAATCTCGGTATATATCGCCGTCAAATCATCGCTGTCAAGTTTGGCAGGATTATTGCCGAGCCTTGTAACATCGACCTTAGATACAAAGAGAGGAATATTTTTTTCATCGGTTTTCGGAAAAGCAAGATCAAAATCGGACAGAACACGATTAAATATCTTCAGTCCGTCCTCGGCATTTTTACCGCCGCAGAGAACTCCGATTTCATCAAAGCGTTTCATAATTTCCTTACCTGTCAAACCACCGTTTGTTTTATCGAGATGCTTCATCATATATTCCCATATAACCGAAAGGTCGCAGGCAACGCTGTGTCCGTGAGATACGGAGCAGTTCATGGTAATATTATAGCACATGGCATGAGCGGCGGTTGTACCGGTAATATTAATCGCCTTACCGCCGTAATAAGAAGCCCAAAGCATACCCTCGTTTCCATCGGGAGTATTATTAATATACCCGTCCTTATTTTCAAAAAAGCCGAGTATTCCCTTTTTGGCATATTCCCTGCTCTCATCGGTTGCCTTAACGCTCCAATAACTTTCTATACTGTGGCAAAGAGCGTCGAGCGAAGTCACCTTTCGCTGATACAGAGGAAGTGTGTTCAAAAGCGAAGAATCGAGTATAACATAATCGGGAAGAAAATCAAGATTTGCAATACTCATTTTATCCTTTTCGTTAATATAGAACACCGAGGATTTTGTAGCCTCTGCACCTGTTCCGGCGGTTGTGGGAATATAAAGAGACTTAATATCGTTATTTTTCATCGGCTCCGTCAGGCAGGTATCAATATCATTAGTCGTCATCAGCCTAATCATTTTTGCGCTGTCTATGGGAGAACCTCCGCCTGCACCGATAATAAAATCACACTTATTTTCATTAAACAATTTTGATGCTTCAACCATATCCTCAAATCTCGGATTAGGTCTTATATTATCAAAAACAGTAATGTCAAATTGTTTAAGATACTCAAAAATCTTTGTCTTTTGAAAACTTTTTCCGCAGCAGACAAACGGTCTTTGAACGCCGTTTTGCTCAAAAATTTCCTTAATTTGCTTATAATTATCTAAAATTATTCCTTTATTCTGCATTTGCCAACCACTCATATTCAGGTACATAAATTCTTGTTTTATCCCACGGGTCACCGTCAAGATGACGAATGAGCCATACGTAGTACATCTCATATCCCGGAGCGGTCACCTGCTGATGAGCGTTTCCGCCTCTTATGCAAAGACAGCTTCCGTTCTCCGTTTTATACGGTGTATCGCCCTCAAAACCTGCTCCGAAACCCTCGGGGCGGTCAAACTGATAATAATAAAGTTCAGGCTGCGGATGATAATGCGGCGGATATGACGACCAGCGACCCGGCTGATTAAACACCTCGCCCATTACCATATTGGAATAAGGGGCGTTATCAAGGTCAAACATTGTGGACACAATTCTGTGACCCGTACCGTTCCACTGACCTTTGCCGAATTCCTGATAAAGGCAGTTATCGGGGTTATAAAAAACAGGCTCCCACACTCTGTCGTTATCCGTCATCTGAACAAGCACTTCGCTGTCAGAAAGAGCTGTTATTTCTGCGTGCGTGCCGTGAGAAAAATGCACGGCATACGGCTTTTTTTCAAACGGATTTTTACGCTTGCAATCCTCGTTAATGCTGTCGCCTACCGAAAAATTAACTTCTCCCGACAGCAAAAGAACTGCACATTCATTATCTTTTTCATCAATAACGAGTTTTTCGCCTTTTTTCAGTTTCTTAACATAAATATCCATAAGCATTTCGGAATTTATGCCATTCATCTCGCACAAAATCTTTTTTCCGTTTTCGTCAAACTCGGGTTTGAAAAGCATATATGCCACCTCTTAAATAATTCAAATAAAAATCAATCAGCCGAGAACCGTCAGATTCTTAAGACTGACATCCATAATTGCCGCCGAATGGGTAAGCGCTCCGCACGAAACAAAATCAACGCCTATCTCGGCAATTTCCTTTAAGCGAGCCTTTGTAACATTTCCGCTGCATTCGGTCTGTGCCTTATCGCCTATCATTTCAACGGCCTTTTTCATGGTATCGTTATCCATATTATCGAGCATAATAATATCCGCACCTGCCTCAAGAGCCTCTTTAACCTGCTCGAGAGTCTCGGTCTCTATCTCGATTTTACGAACGAACGGAGCATAAGCCTTCGCCATTTTAATTGCGTTTGTAACAGAACCTGCGGCATCAATATGGTTATCCTTGAGCAGTACGCCGTCGGAAAGATTATATCTGTGATTGGTTGCGCCGCCGACTTTAACCGCATACTTTTCAAAAGGACGCATATTCGGTGTGGTCTTTCTTGTGTCAAGAAGAATCGTATCATAGCCTTTAAGTTCATCAACATACTCTCTGGTCATGGTTGCGATACCGCTCATACGCTGAAGATAGTTCAATCCCGTTCTCTCACCCGAGAGAATGGCCTTAACATCGCCGTAAATAACTCCGAGCAAATCGCCTTTTTTCACAAAATCTCCGTCCTTGCACTCGGCGTCAAAATGACTGCTCTCATCAAGAAGTTTGAATGTACGCTCAAAAACTCCAAGGCCGCAAATAATGCCGTCCTGCTTACAGATAAGATTAGCCTTTCCCTGTTTATTCTCGGGCATAACCGCATTTGTGGTAACATCTTCGGAGGTAATATCCTCTTTAAGAGTATTTATAATGTAGTCGTCTACATTAATTTTCATTGTCACACCATTTAGCATAAAAGTCGGGGTCCTTTCTTTTAATCTCGTTCATAATAAGGGTCTTAAACTCCTTTTGTATTTCCATTAGGCAACTGCATCTTGATATAAGGCAGATAAGGAGCACCCAATACGTATTGGTCTGTGCCGGGACATACTGGATAAAAGCCCATTACAGAAAACAAATACCATGCAGACATCTGTCCGCAATCGTCATTTCCTCCCAATCCGTTTATATTGTTTTTATACATCTTATTCAAGATATAACGAACCCAATATTGAGTTTTCCAAGGCTGAGAAGTCCAAGCGTATAAATAAGGAATATGATGACTCGGTTCATTACCGTGTACATATCCTCCTACTAACCCGTCGATAGTAATATCTTCATTGTCGGCATAATACTTTTCTGGAAGATGCATAGTAAACAGCTTATCCAATTTATCGATAAACCCTTTTTCTCCACCCATTAAATCTATCATGCCATATACATCATGCGGAACGTGAAACGAGAAATTCCATGAATTACCTTCAATAAACCCTTCGCCATAAGTCTGTAACGCATCAAACTCTTTCTTAAAAGAACCGTCGGCATAACGTGGACGGGCAAAACCGATGCTCTTATCGTATATATTACGATAATTCAATGCACGCTTACGATATGTTTCCGCAATATCGGTCTTCCCTGCTTTTAACGCTGTATGATAAATAGTCCAATCATCATATGCATATTCCAATGTAGAAGAGGCGGCAGTTCCACTTCGATCATAAGGAATATATCCTAATTTTATGTAATCGGTCATTCCTTCATAATAAGGCACCGTAGAAGTGCTTACCATCGCTTTTAAAGCCTCATCAACATTGGTAAATGCTTTCTTAGCGATTGCGTCCGCCAATACCGACACTGCATGATAACCACTCATACACCAGTTTAAGCGTAATGGTCCCACCTTCAAATACTGCGCTTAACGAAACATCAGCCACAGCTACATCCAGCACGTCACTTAACAATAAGAAATTATGCACTTGTACGTCTTTTAACGTAACGACCAACGGTAAATTAATCTTTTGGCCGACTTCCTCTTTGATGTAATTGCGATTTAAAGTCGCTAACTTATTATCACGGTTTGAAGGCGCATATGCGTAATCCATCCCACCTTGTTGGAGCCGCCCCACTCTTACTAATTCCTTAAAATCAGGAGCGTAAGTAAGTGCGTTTTTAGTTTCACGGCGGTAAAGTTCTGGATTAATTTTAGCTAAAGCGCCTTGAGGCCCGCGCTGCACTAGCTTTGAGTAGGTAGTAGGCTTGGCGCTAGTAGTCGTCGCCTTGGTTGCGGCTTTAGTTTCAACTTTGGTTTTGGCTTTGGCATTGGCTTTGGTTGCGGCCGTTGAGTTTTTGTCTTCCGGTTCATCTTGCAACGCTAGGATTAAGTTTTTGCCTGGCACTTTTGAGTTGGCCCAAGTCTCGTTAGCCCAAACTTCAGCCTTTGAAGTTACAGCTTGCGTTTTAGTAGAGGCAGTTGCCGTCATGTTGGCGCTTTGAGTCAGAGCATTTTCGTTATCTTGAGGCCAAGGCAAAGGAGCAATTTTCCACGAGTTATCTGGCGCTTTTTTCGTAATTCGCTTCATTACTAGCGTTTCGTCGTCGTATTCAAAGGCCCGAACTTCTTTTAAGCGTTCTTGTAAAAAGTCGACTAGTAATGGCATATCCTTTGCTTTTTGGCCTAACACCAAGAGCACATTAGTCCCTTTGATTTTACGCACATCAAAGTGACCACGAATAAGTGACAATAAACTGTAGTCAATTTCTAAATGAGACGCTTCTAGTGTTAAGACTTGAGGAATCTTTATCGCTAGATTATGGAGCACAAAACCATGTCCAAAGTGGCCACTAACGTACTCAAATTGAATTCCGTCATCAAGTTTTTTGACCTGGTTTAGTAAAAATTCAGCCCCAAAAGAAGTAAAGAACAAGCAAGAGCAAATAACAACAATAAATAAGCCTCCACCTGTCACAAAACGTAACGTCAATAAACTCCAATTCCACATTACGCGGGAAATCACGCTACTAATAGTCCCAAAGCGATTAGTCGCTGATTTTGGTGCCGTCGCCCAGGACTTCTTTCAG
>OQVT01001126.1_pt1 | contig 16550 bp, 13 predicted proteins | sample 1691561 | NCBI WGS metagenome assembly OQVT01 (sample SAMN03418260, study PRJEB22391) | human gut metagenome | biome: human-gut; feature: organic feature; material: feces | host: Homo sapiens | place: Tanzania | collected 2013-01 | reverse complement strand
TCTGTAAAACGACTTAAAGTTATTTCTGAATCAGGTTTAGATTATCTTGATGTCGATTGTTTTATCAAGAAAAAATATAATAATAAAATTCTAATTTCATTAACTGCTAATCAAAAAAATGATTTTAAAGATTTTGAAAATGGTTACGATTTAAATGTAAAAGTTTATACACCCAAAGGACTTGTTATATTTAATTCTAAAGTATTAAAAATAATATCTGCAACAGATATGGAAATATCTTATGATGAAGAATCTGCAAAGATTGAAGATATTAGAAAAACTCCACGTTATCAATCTAATTGTCCAATAACTATTTTTAGACCGTTATTAGGTAATATTAACACAAATTTAATTGATATTAGTGTAAAAGGTTTAAGATTTTTTTCGAATATTCCATTAGATGTTAATTCAGAATTTGAAATAATGTTGTATTTATCAGATACTATTGGTAAAATAATATTAACAGGAAAAGTTTTGGATAAAACAGGTTTGCCTAATGGCATACATCGTATGTTAATAGAAAAAATATCTTATACAGATAGACAAAAATTGGTGGATTATTGTTTATCACTAGCAAAATAAAAACTAAGAATGGAAGAAATAAATGAAGAATACTGTTGAAAACGATTCATCTGATAAAAAAAATAATAAACAAGACAAGGTAAAAAAAGCAATTGAAAGATGTCAATTGGACTTGCAAAAAGAACCTAACAATGCAAAATTACATATTAGATTAGGTGACTTGTATTTGGATTGGCATTTAGATATTTTCAATTCTTGTCAATATATTGATGAAGCAATTACTGAATATCAGTGTGCATTAGAAACAGCAATTGATTCTTACGAAATATATTATAAAATTGGTAGGGCACAATTCTACAAAGGTGATTTAGATAAAGCAATAAATTATCTGAATATGGCTTTGGAACAAAATAAAGAATATGCTGATGCATATTATGTTTTAGCAGAAACTTATACAAGAAAAGCATATTTCTTTGAAGCAATCCAAGCGGCTAAAAAAGCAGTTAAATTCAAACCTTTAAGAAACTCTCGTGCTCACTTCTTGTTACACAAATTGTATCAAGCATCTGCGTTTAAGAACTTTAAAGTTAGTTGTCAATCAAGATTTGAACAATTCTTATCAATATTGACGTTCCCATTTGATAAAAACGCAATCACAAATGCTATCAAAACTGTTTCATATTTACAGTTTATGCCAATTTTATTTTTAACATTCTATTATATTCAAATTAGACGTCTTGATACTGCAATAGATTTGTACATCAAAACAATAGACAAAGCACCTGGATTTGTTCCTTTGTATTGTTTGTTAGGTGATGCTTATCTTGCAATGGGACATTTTGAAGATGCTATTACTGAATATAAAATGGCTATATGGTTGGACAGTTTGAATATTCCTGCATATAGACATTTAAGTCAAGCGTATGAAGAACAAGGTGATTACGATAGAGCAATTGAAACTTATCAAAAATTGATTTCTATTATGCCAACTGTACCTGATTTTCATTCAAATTTGGCAAATTTATATTATATCAAAGGTGAATTCAAACTTGCAGTTGCTCAATATCAAACAGCAATTACACTTAACCCAAATAAAAAATGGACAAGTATCATTGCTCAAACATTAGGTTTTGTTTATCAAGAAAATCAAAATGACCTTGATGCAGCAATTTGTGCATATCAAAATGCTTACACAATGACACCTGAAGATATAGATATTTATATCAATTTGGGTAGTGCTTTTTATGACAAAGAAGATTTTGATAATGCTTTATCTGTTTATAGAAAAGCATTAGAACTTGATCCAACTAATGCAAAAATTCATTGTAATTTAGCCTTTTTACATTGGGGCAAAGGTAATACAAATGAAGCGATTAAAGAATATGAATTAGCAATAAAATATGATGAAAATTATGATATTGCATATAATAACTTAGGTGTAATTTATCTTGATGATTTGGGTAGAATACAAAAGGCTATTGAATTATTCAAGAAATCAGCAGAATGTAACCCAAATTACGCATTAGCACATTTTAACTTAGCGAGAGCAGTTACAATTGTTGGCGACAAAATTGAAGCAGCAAAATTATATCAAATTGCACAAGATATCAATAAGGTTACAAATGAAATAGATCCACAAGATATTGTAGATAAGATTAATGGATTATTCTCATAAGGGAGATTTAATAATGGAACAAAAAAATAATGACAAAGTAATTATAACAGTTTCTGGTGCCGATAAAGTTGGTATTGTAGCGAAAGTTGCAACTTTGTTAGCAGAGTGTCAAGTTAATATTGAAGACATTAAACAAACTTTAATGCAAGGACACTTCGTAATGTTTATGCTATGTAGTGTTACAAAATTAAACAAATCTTTTAAAGATTTTCAAACTTTATTAAAAGATGAATGTAATAAAATGGATATGGAAGTTTGGGTTCAAAGAAAAGAAATCTTTGATTGCATGCATAATATTGGTTAATAAAATTTATTATATGGCACAAACCGTATAATGATGGTAATAAATTAAAATAATATTTAATAGTCATGCTAAATTTATTTCAGCATCTATTTAAATTTCAATTTATTAAATTTTAATACCTCATTTCTTTGACCGCAAAACTCTCGGTGAGGCTTTCGTTCACACGAGAATTGTATAATTTTTATCTCAAAATCACTCAAACAGTTCGACATTGTATTTCATTAACATTCTCGGTTCACTCCACTATTACCAATTTTTAGTTACGTGATATTTGTTATATTTTACTTATTTTCATAACTATACAAGTGATAAACAAAAATCGACCTTAACGCAATGAACCATCATTGTTTTATTCTGTTCTATACTGAGGTGTTTGAGTGAATTTACTAGCATATTAAAATATCTGTAAATTCACGAGTTCCGAAACTTTATGCAGAATAATTACTAATGATGTGTGAATGAAGTTCTGGTCAGGAGTTTCTTTCCGCCTCGTTTCTTTGCGGTCAAAGAAATGAGGCATTATAATTTAACAAATTTAAACAAATAAAAATCTAGATTTTGTAAACATATATTGTTTTCTTGTTCACAAGAAAAATATCCATTAAAATAATCATATATAATCTAAAAGGAGAATAATATGAAAAAACTACTATTAAGCATAATAAGTGCATTATTTATATTCACTCTATCAACACAATGTGCACTTGCATTCTTTTCTGATATGACAGAATCACATTGGGCATACAAACAAATCAAAGATTTGTCTGAACAAAGTATCGTAATCGGTTATCCTGATGGGACATTCAAACCTGACGACAACGTAACAAGAGCAGAATTTGCATCAATGGCAATCAAAGCACTTGGACAAGAACACGCAAATGTTATCCAACCAATTAAATATACTGACATTGATGACACATATTGGGCTTACGAAGCAATCGAAAAAGCCGTATATTTCGATTTAATCTCTAATACAAAAGATTCGGAGAAATTCAGACCAGAAGATCCTGTATCTAGAGCAGAAGCAATAAATATTGCAGTAAACTCACTAACAACAGAACAAATCAGTGCTCAAAAAGCACACGATGTTTTAGAAAAAAAATATAAAGATGTAAACGATATACCAGAATGGTTTATGGTTGCAGCCGGCAAAGCAGAAATTCTAGACATGTTCGCATCTATTCCACAAAGAGCAAATTATGTTGATGCAGATAGACCAGCAACAAGAGCAGAAGTAACTGCAATCCTAAACAACATGATGATTCAAGCAAAATTAAACCCAAATGCGAAACTTGCAGAAGCAATGAGGAAAAAAACTGGCGAAGGCTATGTAATCCCTACTGCATACGTTCAAGGCTCTGTTGGTACAATCCCAGAAGGAGCAGTTGTACCTATTAATGTAAACAGAGGATTTTCTTCTCAAACATCTACAAAAGGTGAACAATTCACAGGTGAAGCAACACAAAACTACATAACTAAAGATAAATATATCCTTATCTACAAAGGAACAAAATTTAGTGGTGAATTACAAGAAGTACAAGCAGGAAGATGGTTTGTAAGAAATGGTGTTATCCAACTCGGTACAAATATCATCAATACACCTAACGACCAAAACTTTATGCTTGAAACAGTTGGTAACGTAACTATAAAAAAGAACAAGTTCATGACTTGGGTAAGAAAAGTGTTCAAAGGTGAAAAATTGATACTTCCACAAGGTGGTACAGTTTATGTGAAGTTCTTGAAAGAGATAAAAACCGACCTAACAAATGGCTGGATTTATTATCAATAAGATTTAATGAAAATATCTCTCAAAATTGAGAGATATTTTTTTATGCATTTTTCTTTATAAAATATAATATAATTCGCAGAAAATCATCTAAATTATATCATTTAAGGCAATAATTTAATAAATTAAAAAATAAATTCAAAATGACAAAAAAATAACCATCATGTAGAATTCGTTTCAACATCTCTTCCGTATTGAATTCCGAAATGAATTCGGAACAACACAACCCAACGGTCATGCTGAACTCGTTTCAGCATCTATTTTAGAGAGATGAAACTATCTTGGATTATTGTTTCACTTACCTCTCATAAAACAATACTTAATTGTTTTATTCGGCAGAGTGCAGTCGCTCATTTTATTTGCTCTGCAAATATCATTCGCTATGCTCCGTGCTACTTCGAGTTTCGGACTACGTCCTCACTCTACACAAAATCCGCAAGTTTGGAATGACTCTATACTGGATTACTTTGTCGTTTTACTACTTGTAATGACTGAGTTTTACAAGTAGTACATAATAATTCGTTTAGTTATCAAAGAAATGTTGCGAAATAATAGAACAAATTAAACTGTTTGAAAATCTTTTCAAAAATAAAAACCGACGATTTGTCGGTTTTACATTTTTACAACTTTTTTAAATTGATTTTAACCTGTATATATTATATCCATTCACTGACGCACACACTTACAAATGTACACTTTTACCTTCCAAGAATTACATACTAAATTTGTTTTATTTCGAAAAAGAAGAACTTGCCTCCGAACCTATGACGTCATGCCGGAGGCATATTATAGGATTAGTTAAACTTCCACGAATAAACGTTGACCAACAATGTTTGGTTTATTGTTGTAGTAACCTGCAAAATAACCACCACTCACTGGTCTATTTTGTGCGTATCCTGAATAAGATCTCGCATTAACAAACGGATTTCCAAAAGGATTACCGCTAACTGCACTTGTTTGTGCTGGTGCAACTGCTGCTGCATTGTTTGTGCTTGGAACTAGCACTTTTGTTAGTAAACTCACGATTCCTGCCATATTATCAAACCTCATCAAACCTTTCAATATGTATTTAATGTTATTTTTTGGAAAGTCAAAAATTATAACGGTTATAATTTACAAAACTTTACATATTATTAAAAAACTCATCTGTATAGAGGGTATGGCTAATCTTTATTTAATACTATTTGTTATTTTTTCTATGTTGGTTAATAAAAAATTTACTCATATTATTAGATAGACCAACATTTTGAATCATTAAATGATATTTTCTTACTTCTGCAATGTTTGATGCTTCATCTAGCAAGTTTTTGTTATTGGAACTTGATTGTACTAATTTTTGCTCTTGCTGAGAATTTTCGGAATTAGAGTCTTGTTCATTTTTATATTTTTCATCAAGTTTTCTAATAACCATATCTATATCATTATCAGTCATAACTGAATATTTTGAAGCAATTTGTCTTACAGGTGTTGCACAAGGTAGACTATACAAACATTGAATTGTATAAATATCGTTTTCTGATAGGCTTATAACACCATATTTATGTGGAGAATACATAATGTCTGTATCGTAAGGACTATGTCCAAGTCCTAGTGCATGCCCGATTTCGTGTAGTATTGTATGGAAAACTTCGGAACTTGAATTGTATGCTTGATGAATTTTTCCATCGGTTAGTCCAATAGATACATCAGCACCATAAAGTCTTTGTACAGAATCAAAATTATAGGTACAATGACCTAGTGCTTTTCTATCAACTCTACGCCAATCTATATTGATTTGAGAATTTAGCAGATGCTCTACAAGATGAAAGGATACTAAGCCTTCACTCGCTTTTTCCCAAGTTTCTAGTGCTTTTAATACCATTGTTCTGTATTCAATATCTTGTCCTTGTTTTGAATAAAATTTCATCGGAGCGATATAAACAGCAAGTGGCATTTTTTGCCACCTTAAAAGGTAACCGTTTTTTACACTTTCATTCAAATATGTTTTTATTTCCATACTTTTATTGTATAATAAAAAATACTGAGGAGGTAATTTGGTATGAATATTATGCAAATGATGCAACAAGCACAAAACATTCAAAAAAAATTGAAAGATGTACAACAAGAACTATCAAATGCTGAAGTTAGTGGTGAATCTTTTGGTGGTGCAGTAAAAGTTGTGTGTGATGGTCAAGGTAAGTTTAAATCTATTAAACTATCTGCAGAGTTAATTAATCCGGAAAATCCTGAAGCCGTTGATGAAGACACTATTGAAACATTAGAAGATGCTATTATCACAGCAATTACTCAAACATCACAAAAAGCTACCTCTGAAATGGAAGAAAAAATTAAATCAGTAACAGGTGGTATCAGTATTCCAGGTTTATGTTAGTATGATTTATCCAAAGCCAATAGCAACACTTATCGAACATTTTCAAAAGTTTCCGTCTGTTGGTCCTAAGTCTGCACAAAGAATGGCTTTTCAGGTGTTGAAAATGCCTTTAGAAGAAGTGAAAAAATTTGCAGATGCGATAGTTGATGCTAAAACTCAGACTTGTTCGTGTGAAATATGTTTTAATTTATCAAATACTAGTCCTTGTGAAATTTGTCAATCTACAAAACGTGATAGGACTACAATTTGTGTTGTTGCAGAAACAAAAGATTTAGTTGCTATAGAAAAGACCAATGAATATCATGGTTTATATCACGTATTGCAAGGTCTTATTTCTCCGATGGAAGGTATTGGTGCTGAGGATATTAGAATAAAAGAATTGTTGAATAGATTAACAGATGATGGAGTTAAAGAAATTATCTTGGCATTAAGTCCATCAGTTGAGGGTGAAGCAACAAGTCTTTATTTAACAAAATTGATAAAACCGTTCAATTTAAAAATCTCTAGAATTGCTTTTGGTTTACCGGTTGGTGCTGATATTGAATATGCCGACGAGGTTACTATTGCGAAAGCAATTGAGGGAAGGGTTGAGTTATAATTTAGCCGATAGGTTAGTTTAATTATTATTTATACAGATTAAAATTTATTATGACTGATAACATTATAGAAATTAATGATTTAAGAGTTGAATATACTTCTGCAAAACTTAATGGTAGCAAAAAGGTAAAAGCCGTTAATGGTGTGTCATTAAAGTTGAAAGAGGGTGAAGTCTTTGCAATTGCAGGTGAATCTGGTTGTGGAAAATCTACTCTTGCAAAAGCAATAACGCATCTTGTTCCTATTAAGTCTGGCGATATTGTGTTTATGGGTAATGATATTCATCGCTATGATAAACATCAACTTAAAGAATATCGAAAAAATGTTCAAATGGTTTTTCAAAACCCATATTCTAGTTTAAATCCCAAAATGACTATTAAACAAATTTTGTTAGAACCATTAGATATAAATACTAAATTGTCAAAAGATGAAAAGTTGGCTCGTGTAATAGAGATTATAAACAAAGTTGGTTTAAATGAAAGTCAATTAGAGTTGTATCCACATGAGTTTTCAGGTGGTCAACGTCAAAGAATAGCAATAGCAAGAGCATTGATTCTTAAACCTAAAGTGATTATTGCTGATGAACCAGTTAGTGCATTAGATGCAAGTATTCAAGCACAAATTTTGAATATGTTGAATGATTTGAAAGAAGAATTAAATTTAACATTGTTATTTATATCTCATGATTTGAGTGTAATTAAATTTTTATCAGATAAAGTTGCAATTATGTATTTAGGTGAAATTGTTGAAATAGGAACTAAAAATGATATTTTCAATAACCCAAGGCATCCTTATACAAAAGCATTATTGAATGCAATACCAAAATATGGAAAAAAGACAGAAAAATTATTGTCAGGTGATATTCCAACTGAATTACCAAATGGTTGCAAATTTTATTCAAGATGTGAATTTGCTAATTGTGAATGTGAGAAAAATAAAATTGAATTATTAGATATCTCTTCTACCCATAAAGTACGTTGTTGTAAATTGTAAAAATTACACTTAGTTACATTTTGTAAATAATTTTTCTGGAAGGTAGCAAAAAGTAGCATTTACATGTGTTAGAGTATTGTATCAACATGTGTGTGAAATATTATTTTTTATTTAAGGAAGTGCAATGAAAGTTAATTTATTTACTCAAAAACCAACTACATTTAAGGGTGTGCGTGAAGATAGAAATACAACAGCCCAACTAAAACAAAACAATGACTATTCTTTAACAGAACCAAATCAACGTCGTATTAATAAGGCTATTGAAAACCTTGCAAAACAACGTGGTGAAGAAAATATCAAGTTTTTGTTAGATGTTGGTGAAAATATCAAATATCAAACTAATATTGATAATGGAAAAGCAACAAAAAATGAGTGGAAAAATAAGTTAAAAAATGCTACTAAAGAATCACTTGCACATTCAAATCCTATTCTTAGAGAAAAATATGAACCTGAAATAAAAAGAGTATTCGATGATAAAAAAGCCTTAAATGTTGATGAAAAGGCTATCCTTGCTCATAAAAAATCTATTATGAAATATGTTGATATGAGTCAACTAGATGATAATCCAAACGAAAATATCAAAAATCTTGAAAAGAATATGGATTATTTCATTACATCAACAGAAACTCCAACAAAACAAAAAAGATATGTAATGCAAAAATTAGACTTCTTTATGAGTCCAAATTATAAAATTAATCCACAATTAGAAGATAAGAAAACAAAAGTTTTGGCTGAAATGATGAATGACTTAGTAATTAATACACCTGAGTCAAAAATTCCTAATATGAAAGCCGTAAATCAAAAATCACATGGTATGTGTGCTGCTATTTCTATTGCAAGAAAAGCAGTTGCTTATGAAGATAAACCTAATTACGTTGACGCAATATTATCTGAGTTAGACAACAAAGATACTATGAAAGTTTATGATAGACAAAATTTAGGTTCTGGAGAAAGAGTTCCTGTTAAGAAAACTTTTGTTGATTTTGATTATGCACAACAAAAAGGTTATAGAATTATTGATGCATCTACATTGCAATGGATGAATGTTGCCGGCATGTATGGTGCAACAAATGAAAACTTACATGATTTTAATGCATTTGATAAAAATAATTTTGATGCATTTCATGATGCATTTTTCACTAAGAATTTTGATGATAATGACTTAAAAAGTAAACAATGTTATTATCAAGCATTATCAAAAGCAAAAGATGATATTGGCTCAGTTAAATCATCAAAAATTAAATCAGATTTAAGTATTGCTTCTGACAATGCTAATTATGATAAGAATTTGAAGTTAGTTCAACAATATAATGATTCGTTGAAAAAAGATATTAAATCAATTTTGCCATCAGTAAAGAAAGATGAAATTCAAACTGTTGTATCTGATTTACATAAACTTTCTCAACCTGTATCAGAAGATATTGATAAACTTGGTGAAAATTTAAGAGATTATGCATTTTTACCAAATGAAGAAACATCTCAAAAACATAAGAAAATAAGAAATTATTTTATGGATAATTTCGCTAATGGTGTTGATGAAAAGGCTTTAAAAGAACGTACTGATGATTTAATAGATTCAATTGATACAATTGATACTTTGGAAAAGAGTTTACATTCTTCAACTCCTCAATCTAAACAAGTTGCTAATGCTAGAAAATTATATGAAGCAGAAGCAATTTATAGAGCAAGTACAATTTTAGGATTGTTTGAAAAGGACAATTTAACAGATAATTTAATTAAATATAACATTCCTGATAGAGAAACTCGTGTATCTCAGGGTTATGCAACTGTAATTGATAGAATACAAAAGAAAGATGATAAAAAATTGATGGCTCATTTCGCCGCAAAATTTGAGGTTGAACCTGATGATAAAGAAGCAATTCTTGAAGGTTTGAATACTGTAAAAGAAAGTATCGATTATTTATCAACAAAAGGTTTTGATCAATTATATGCACAAATGGGTTATGGTGGTCGTCGTGCAATATTATTGAATGAAATAAATGCTAGTGCTGAACAAATTAAATCTGGTGATAAGGATGAATTACGTCATGCTGCCGTTAGTATGAATGTAAAACAAGATAAAAATACAGTTTTAAAAGAATATGATAAACTTGAAAAAAATATAAATGAACATCCTTCTGATGAAAAAGTTTATGCCGAAGTATTTAACAAATTAGGATTTAAAGATCAAAGCAATGCTTTTGCTGATATATTTAATTCATTTGTTAAAGAAATAGCAGACAATGATAGTCCAAATTCTCAAGTGTATAAAGCAGCCTTTAAAGAAGCTTCAGGATTAGCACCTGATACACCTGATGAAGTTGTATTTGATGCTATAAATAAAATTGGTAGTCAATATAATATGATTGCGTCAAATATTGATGTTGCTGCTGATATGTTGGAAGTTAAAAATGATGACGGAACAAGTTATTTTACGGCTTCAGGTAAAGATTTAGTTTTACAAAAATTAGAAAAAGATGGAACTTTGATACCAGAAAAAGATATGGCTAAGTTACAAGATAGATTTACTAGAATTGATAAAATTCGTTCACAAGATGAATTCTCTAGCAGACAAGGTAAAATTGCAGATCCATCATTGTATAAGTTCTCTGCAGAAGAAAAAGCTGCAATAAAGAAAATTGATAAGAAAGTTAATGCAATGTATTCAGATGTTGTTAGAAACTTGAATTATCAATATAAAGATATTAAGAAACCTCTTGAAGATTTAGCGAGAGAAGTTGGTACAAATGAAGGTACTTATTGGGTTTCATCAGAAGGACATAGTGGTTTATATACTGCTCAACAGGTTAAAATCTTTGAACAATTGACTGATAAACCATATTATGAAATGAGTGATTTAAACCGTGCTGTTGATATTATTAAAGACGGTGTTCATTCAGGTGTATCATCATCAAGTGTATTCCACGATAGAATGGGTGGTCACGCTCAATATGTTGCAGATATTAGAGAAAATGAAAAGAACGGTAAAAATATTCTGTTCCACGATAATACTTGGGGTGCTTCAGAACATGAAAATACATGGATTGATTCTGAAGGCTTGATGAGAACCGACTATAGTGATAGACGTGGTGGTGAATTAGGTTACATTACTGATGAAAATTGGAGAAATGGTAACTATGTAGAAAACCTTACTCATAAAAAAGGTCATATTTCACCTGATGACACTAATAGTAAAATTTATAAGAAAATAAATGGCCCAGGTAGTGATTTTGATTTTCCATTGATGAGTGGAATTATTGTTCAAGGCAAAAATCCTGATTTGAAAGATATTGCAGGTTCTATTAAAGATGCTATTTATATTCCGGATTCTGTTCATATTGGTAGTTTAGAAAAACAAGCTAACAAGATGACAAAACAACAAATCCAAAAAGCAATATTTAGAAATGAAAATGCTGCTCAAGGTTATAAAACTAAATTAGACAAAGTTATGAAACGTATTGAAACAAATACTTTCCATAAAGGGATTGATTCATTAGAAGATTACAATAAGTTGTCAGAAAATGATTTAGTAAAAGTTTCTTTTGAAAAAGCAGCCATTAGAGAATCTTATCCTGATGCAAGTATGTATAAGGAATTGGCTGGCGTTAGCACAATGAAAGAAGTTAAGAATGTTAAGAAAAAGCAAGTAGCAAAAGCAAAAGAAAACTTTAATTATGCATTCGGTAAAAATGAAGATATTTTATTGTATATGGCATACGAACATGGTAAAGATATGGGTGTTGTATTATCAACGGCTTTAAAAGATAACAATATTAAAGTACCTGATGATAAATTGCCTGATATTTTAAAGAATGTAGCAATATACGAAAAGGATGAAAAGAAATTGTTTACAGGTAGTATGAAAGATACAATTGATTTTTCTGTAAATAAGGCTGTTAAACAATTCTCACAAATCGTTCCTCAAGATAATGAAAATGCTATTAATGCAAAAGAAGAATTTGAAGAAGGTTTAAGAAATTTATTCAATCAAAATCTTTATTTTAACAAAGAAGATTTGAAATCTGATTCTGATAGTGCAAAAGGTATAAGAAATTGGATTGATGAAAAATTTAATCCAACAACAGATGATGATTTTGTCAAAATTTATAGAAATCTTCAAGATATGAAGAAAGAGGATTTTGATAAAATTACTAACGATGTTTCTAACAAACAACTTGGTATGAGAGATATTACTGGGTATGATATGTTAGTAGGTGTTAAAGCGGCAAATAATGAAGCAGATTCTACATTAAGAAATACATTGTTCTATGATGAATACGTAAAAGATGTGGATATGAGTAAAACTCAAACTACATATAAATATGGTAAAACGGAACGTAAGTCACGTGGTGCAATTTATCGTGGGGCTCGTACATTTGATGATTTGTATAGAACAATGAATTATTCATTGTCTACGTTAGATTATGAAAAAATGTTCAATAAGTATAAAGATGTAAACTTTAGAAACTACAGAGCATTCCCTGCATATCCTAAAATGAATTTAGATGGTGCTCCTGGTGTTGAAGAAAAGATTCATTCAACTATTGATGTTGTAAATCAAACGATGGCAACTGTTAATGCTGTGAGAAATACTGCTTATAGTATAAAATTGACTCATAAACTTGATGATTATAGAAATTCTATTCCTGTTGGTAGAAAATTAACACCAACTGAAAGAAAAACTATAAATACAATGGCTGGTGAATTTATTACAAATAATTTCAATGATCCTGATGTACAAAATTCTTTGCAAGCTGCTTATGAAATTGTTTCATTAGATAAAGATGCTGATATTTCATCATATAAAAAGCCTATTGATACAATGCTTAAGGAGATGAAATCTATTGAAAAAATAAATAGTCAAGAACGTTTGAATGAAGTTTCAAAAGCAAATTTAGATGCACTTAAAAATTATTTCAACGTGTTATTAGCAACTAATGTTCCTCCAAAATTCCATAAGATAATGAAGGAAGATATTAATAATATGATGAATGCTCAATTAAAGAGCAGAGAAGGTTATAGTGCAGATAAGAGAAATAAAAATATCTTAAAATTAGAAGATAAGATTGCAAGTTCTTCTAAGCCAAATAATGATAAAAAGGCTCAAACTGATACTTTGACAAGAATTTATTCAGCAATTACAAAAACTAAACCTTTAAAAGAAAAAGTAAAACCTGAAATGACTAAGTTGTATGAAATCAAGAAAGAATACGGCGAAGATTCTCTTGAATATATGGAACAACAAAAAGTTGTTGATACTAAAAAACAAGAATTACAGGCTCAATTAGATAAGGTTGATAAGGCAACTGATAAGTTTGTTGAAAAATATATTGCAGATGATAAAAAACAATCTGTTAAAGGTGCGTTTAATGAATATATCAATAAATCTGTAATTGGTGGTAAAAAACAAGCAGTTAGTGAAGAAATGGCAGATAAAACATTTGAAAAATTTGGTGAAGATTTTGCTAAATATCATTATTCAAAACACCCAACTGAAATTTTGAAGAATTTCTTGTTAGCATCTGCTAGTGATTCATCTGACGATAAACTTAAAAATTGCTGTAAACGTCACTTGGAAAATGAATTAGAATTGGCTAAATTTATTGATATTCAAGATTCATTGATAAATGCTGTAAGTACTGGTAATGCAGCTGAAGTTAAAAATTATTTTGATGAGTTTTATGTTGATATATACAATAATGGTGATTCTGTAAGTATGAATTCTGATGAATCTATTGATTATATGATTAGAAACTTGATAATGGAAAATAATAATGACACAGCGAAGATGTTTGTTGAAAAACTTGGTCTTGGTGACAGAATTATGGACTTAGAACAAAAATTATTAATAGATTTAAAACCAAAAGAAAAAATCGACACTATCGCTGATATATTGAGAAATACTGGAGAATTCTCTACTGTTTCGAATAGAGTAGTTGGTGAATTAGGCAAGAAAATTGATGATTCTGATGATTACGTAAGAGATATTGAAATGGCAAAACAAGAACTTATTAAACAAACAAAAGGTTTGAAAAATAAGAAACCTGTCAAAGCAATATTACAATCATTAGATGAAACAAAAGATATAATAGATAATAATCCAGATATTCCGAAATCAGCATTGTTAAATCAATATTATCGTGATGCTATGTTGGATATACAAAAGAAAACTAATGAAGATATAAAAGAACCTCAAGAATATTTGAATCTTATCAATGTAATGTATCAATTCTTAGGTCAAGTTCATCTACCTGAGTATTCTAAAGGTTATAAAATTCAACAAGATATAAAAAATGATTATAAGGATTTGACAGAATACAATAACAGAGTAATTGGTGAAGTATCTGATAGCAATAGTAATGTTGTAATTATGAAAAAAGAAGTTTAATTTTTCAAAATACTTCATTGACACGATAAAAAATATTGAATTTATTGCTAGTATTGTAGAATGCATGCAATAGATGAAGATATTGAATTGAAGAAAGTCGGTATGGAACTAATGTTCTTGACTCCGGAAAAATACAGTCATTCTGACGGTATTACGGCTGTTGAGTTGTCGAAGTTGGTTGAATTGCCTATTGATATTGTCAAGAAAAAATTAGCAATATTGAAAGATAAAAGTATCGTTCGTGTTAAAGGTAATAATCCTAAATACTGGTTGTTTGATGAATATAATTTTCAACGTATGGACGAAGATGATGAAGTATATTTGTTACTTTGTAGTTTTGATGACGTTGATTTTGATAGGTATTTTACTTATTAAATTTTGATAATGACGTTTTTAAGAACGTCTTAATAAGTCAGAAAGTTTTACATCTTTGTTAGTTATTGAATTTGAGTTGATAGAAAAATCAACTGTATTTTCTTTGAATTGTGATAATCCAACTCTACGATTATCATTGTTGTTAATCAGTAATATACCTTGGATAAATGTCATAAATTTTTTCATAATTAATCTCCTATATATATTATACATTTTATTGTTTAATCATTATCATTCATTAATACTATTTTTCGATAAATTTTCATTAGCAATTATGTTATAATTACCATATTAGCAATGGAGAGAATAATTTGAATTCAAAATATGAAAAAACTTTAGATGAAAATTTTGATAAAGCTTTGGAATTGTGTTCAAATTCTTATTTTTATGATGATTTGATTGAGTTTCTAAAGAACGGTAATATCCCTGAAAAGCAGTTTGCAGCATTGGAAATTTCAGAACTAAAAAATCAAGAAGATGCCGGAATATTTTTATCAAATTTAATTAATTGTGATGGTAAAATTAGAGAAGCAGTTGCTCAAAAATTTTCAGAATTTATCCAATATTCTAAATATCAAGAATATTTTTCAAAATTCCCGTTGATATTGGCTAAATCAACTATTGATATAAATGCGAATATTTCAAGAATGGTTATTGATGGATTGGTTTATTTGAAAGATTTTTCAGAGTTTGGTCAATCTTATGCAGGTCAGTTGCTTGAATATATAAAAGAGGCATTTGAGGGATTAGATAAGATTATTTATAAAGATAAAAAATATACGATTAATAAACAAATGTTTAAATTGTATTGGTGCTTAGAGGGACTTAATTGTTATAGTCAGTATGTGTCCAAAGATGTTTTAAAAGAAATATTAGAAAAATCAATCGTATTGTCTGAATATACTGTTAGAGAAAAAGCAGCACAGTTGATAATAAAATATTCTAATGATGATGACTTTGCTGAATTGGTAAAAAAAATTCGTGAAGATGAAAATTATTATGTAAGAAAGTATGTTAAATCATAGATGTTATTTGAGTTTTAGTATGAATATTTGTAACAATAATGTGTGATTGTTTAAAGATTTTCCCTTGATATTCCGTAATTTAATATATGGAAGTGTCGTTTGTATCAAATAGTTATAATACAGGTTATAGTTTCGCTTTTAGTACTGGCGGGGTTGATAACGAGGAAAAGGAAATCATGGCTAGATTGTTGGCTTATGGCTTGACTCCTACTGGTGATAAACAAACTGATAAAAATATGTTACATAAGGTTGAATTGGAAAAAGCAAGACAAGAAGTGAATAGTAGTGCTAATGCTGATTCTGTTTCAACTAATAAGTATTTAACAGTTTCTCAAGGAGAATTAAATAGTTTGATAGGTACGAAGAAAGAACATAAAAAAGAAAATGAAAAATATAATGATATGAGCAAATTGCGTGGTAATGATATATTAGCATCTTATAATCAAATGTTGGTAAAAAGAAAAAAGGATTTGTTTTAATATTTTTTATAAATAAATTAGTTGAATTTTAATTT
>OQVT01001123.1_pt1 | contig 16558 bp, 22 predicted proteins | sample 1691561 | NCBI WGS metagenome assembly OQVT01 (sample SAMN03418260, study PRJEB22391) | human gut metagenome | biome: human-gut; feature: organic feature; material: feces | host: Homo sapiens | place: Tanzania | collected 2013-01 | reverse complement strand
CTGTCCGAGCAAAAGTAGAGCACGTATTTGGTGTCGTTAAAAAGCAACTGCATTTTTACCGTCTTCATTATTTGTATCACCACTTTTATGCAATGTATTCTTGTTGATGGTAACAGTTCCGCCATTTTGATTACAGATCACAGAAGTATCCACAGTATTCGATTCTATCGTTTCATCTGTAAAGGATTCTTCCTTCCCATCAACGATTTTACTTGTATTTACTGTTTGCTTTTCATCTGCATAGATTCTTGTCAATATTGAAATATTTGTTGATAACAAAACTGTTGAACATATTAGAAAAGCTGTTTTTCTATTCATCTTTTTTCCTCTTGTTAGTATCTTAGCAATATTTCGTTTTGTTAATGTGAATCATATATGAATGATATGTGTACTTTATACTTGACATAGTCAAGTGACAAGAATATATTTTTCAGGAAGGAGGAAGTCATGTATCAAAAAACATTATCTTTCTATATCGCAATGATGTATCGAAGTTTCACGTCTTTTACATCAAACAGACTACAAGAAGCAGGATTGCATTTTGGACTTTTGTTTTTCATTCTCTATATTGGAAAACATCCTGGCTGTTCTCCTTCACAACTCACACAATCTCTCGCTTTAGATTGGGGACATAGCCAACGCTGTATTACCCAGTTAACAGATAAAGGATTCATCACAAAAGAAAAAGAGGGACGACACTACGTATTAAATTTAACAGAACAAGGAAAGAGTGCTTTTTCTATCGCGCACCAGGTATTCTTTGACTGGGATGAAGATGTATTACAAACATTCACAGATGAAGAAAAGAATCAATTATTTACATTGTTAGAGAAAGCAACCAATGAAATAGCTAGGAGAAATAAAAATGAACTACGCAATCGTATGTACAAGTAAAACAGGCAACACAAAATTACTGGCAGACACGCTGCACACCTGTCTGCCGCAGGAAAACTGCTGCTATTTTGGTACTCCGGACCCTGCTGCCATGGAAGCGGACGACCTCTATGTGGGCTTCTGGACCGACAAGGGAAACGCTGACGAAAGCACTTTGGACTTTTTGAAGCAGCTGCACGGCAAAAACGTCTTCCTTTTTGGCACCGCCGGCTTTGGCGGCAGCGAGGAGTATTTCAACAAGATCCTGAAAAAGGTGGAGCGTTCGCTGGACGGAAGCAACACGGTCTTCGGCCGTTATATGTGTCAGGGCAAGATGCCGCTGTCGGTACGCCAGCGGTATGAGGGCATGAAAAAGCAGCCGATCCATCTGCCCAATCTGGATGCGCTGATCGAGAATTTTGACAACGCCCTTTCTCACCCGGATGCGGATGATCTGGAACGGTTAAAGCAGGCGGTAAAATGATAAAAAGGCAGTGGTTTCCCTCAAATAGGGGAAGCCACTGCCTTTTTTGCTTAACGGATGATCCTACGCTCCTGCCTGCGGCTCCGCGGTTCTCATCCCACGCTTCTTTTATAAAAGAACAGGTACTGCTGCACGATGCCCGCTTCCGGCCCGAACTGCGGGAACGGATCCTGCCCGGCAAACTCGTCCCGGATGAGCCGTTCGATCCAGACATCCACCGGCACACGGCCCACACGGCCATAGCCGAACAGACACACGCAGTTTGCCACCTTTTTGCCCACGCCGTCCAGCTCCATCAAACGGGCAAAAAGCGCTTCATCGGGCAGAGAAGCCAGTTCTTTCAGGTCCAGCGTGCCCTCTGCCGCCTGCTGCGCCGCATGCAGCACGTAGCGGGTGCGGTAGCCAAGACCGCACTCCTGCAGCGCCTGCTCCCCGGCACAGCAGAGCGCTTCTGCTGTCGGGAACGCATACACCGGCCCTTCCCTATCGCTGCCCAGCCGCTCACCGAACCGCTCCGAAAGCAGCTCTACCGCCCTGCGGATGGCCGGGATGCTCTTTCGCTGCGAGATGATGAAGCTGACCAGCATCTCCCACTCGTCCTGCCGCAGCACCCGGATGCCCCGGCCATATTCCATGGCACGCTGCAAAAAGTCGTTCCGGCTGTCCAGCTTTCCGCGCAGAGCGGCATAGCTGCGGCCAAGATCGAAGTACCTGTGCCAGAAGGTTTCCCATGCGCCCGGCTCACACCGCACCGTGTAGGTTCCGCTGCGCAGTGGTCTGAGGTAAAGCAGCTGTCTCCCGGAAACAAACCGATACCAGCCCTCCGCCTGCTTCCGGGGGCGAAAGCACTGGCCGCTTGCCAGAATTTTGTCCGGGTCGAAATCATCCCGGATCTGAACCGTTTTCTCTTCCAGCTCCATTGCCTCCATCACAGCTCCAGCTCCCGGTACACTTCACCTTCCAGCGTTTTCCAAAGGAAGGTCTCCCCTTCCAGTGTCATATAGCTATGCGCACTCCCCTCCTTTGGGATGCTCACCGAACCGGGGTTCAGGTAGAGATTGCCTTCGCCGAACTCTGTCCACGCCGGAATGTGGGTGTGGCCATGCAGCAGGATATCTCCCGGAGCCAGCGGCGGCAGGTTTTTCAGGTTATGCACATGACCGTGGGTAGCGTAAACGAGCCGCCCGCCCACCGGCAGCACAGCATAGTCGGCCAGAATGGGAAAATCCAGCACCATCTGATCCACCTCAGCGTCGCAGTTGCCCCGCACGCACAAAAGCGCCGACTTCAGCCCGTTCAGGAGCGGGATGACCTCCTTCGGGGCATAGCCCTCCGGCAGGTCGTTGCGGGGGCCGTGATACAAAAGATCCCCCAGCAAAAGCAGCCGGTCTGCTTTCTCCCGCTCAAAGGCTTCGATCATTTTTTTGCAGTAAAACGCCGACCCGTGCAGGTCGGATGCGATCATCCATTTCATGGCAGGATTCTCCTTATTTTATAAAGTATCTATTTTTATTTTAGCCTCCCGGTGAAAAATGGTCAAGTCTATAAAAGTCATACTTTATCCATTTGACCTCTTGACATCTGCCGGAAGCCGTGTTATCCTACAGTTAATAAAATTCGTGTGGATTTTTACAGCAATATGCTACTTTTCGCCACACAATGACTTCAAAAGAGCCATTGTGTGGCTTTTTTGCGTCTGCGTTTATCTTCGAGCAGTCTCGCCCTGACGATTCCGCGGCTGCCCGCAATTCATTCCTTTTCTCTACAGGAGCAATGCAAACACTATGAACGAGACCTTTATGAAAGAAAAACCGGTGCTGCCGCTGTTGGTATCCATGGCGCTGCCCAATGTCATTTCCATGCTGGTGAACAGTCTGTACAACATTGTAGACAGCCTGTTTGTGGCCCGCATCAGCGAGGACGCCATGACTGCGTTGTCGCTGGTGTTCCCGATCCAGAATTTTGCCAACGCCATCGCCATCGGCTTCGGTATCGGCATCAATGCCATGATCGCACTGTATCTGGGCGCAGGCGACCGCAAAAAGGCTGAGACCGCAGCCACCCACGGTATGGCTCTGAGCCTGATACACGGCATTCTCATCACCATTCTCAGCATCGCCATCATGCCGGGCTTTTTGCGCCGGTTCACCGGTGACGAAAGCCTGATCTCCTCCGGCATCACCTACTCCACCATCGTATTCCTGTTTGCCACCATCAACATGGCTGGTCTGGCCTTTGAAAAGATGTTTCAGGCTGTGGGCCGCATGAAAGTGACCATGGCCGCACTGATCTTCGGCTGTGTGTGCAACATCCTTCTGGACCCTGTCCTGATCTTCGGCCTTGGCCCGGTGCCTGCCATGGGCATTGCAGGTGCGGCCCTTGCCACCGGCATCGGTCAGCTGCTGAGCCTGTGTGTCTACCTTTTCGTCTATGCCCGCACCGAGCTCCCGGTGCGCCTGCGCCGCAGCTGCCTGCGCCCGGATGCCGCACTGGACAAAAGGCTTTACGGCATCGGCGTGCCTGCCATTCTCAATCTGGCCCTGCCCTCCCTGCTGGTCACCTTCCTGAACGGACTGCTGGCAGGCTTTTCCCAGAGCTATGTGGTGGTGCTGGGCATCTACTATAAGCTGCAGACCTTCCTGTATCTGCCCGCCAACGGCATTGTGCAGGGCATGCGCCCGCTCATTGGTTACAACTACGGTGCCCGGCAGCACGCCCGTGTGAAAAAGCTTTATGAGCACAGAAAAAAAACGATGCCTGTATCACAAGCATCGTTAACTGACAATTTTAAAATACTTAAATGCATCAAAAACGTATTTTTCTTTCTTGCTTTTCAATTTTGGGTTTGATTCAAGCACAGCTGAATCTATTCTTAATTTATCCAAGCCACACTTTTCTTTCACTTGCGTAATACTAGAATTGCTTACCGAAACATCATAAGTATACAATATCCAATCCTGTATCATTCTGAAAGTAATTGTGTCATTTGAAGTAGCGTCTTCGTATTCAGCATCCATATCTACATACAATATGATACTGAATACATTTTTCAAGACCGCTATTTGTGCGATCGGACAACCGTTCGTTTCCACCGCTTTAAGTGGACCTGACGGGAATCGAACCCGTGTCCAAAAACCAATCCCCTGTCCTTCTACGAGTTTAGTTTATCCTTAGACATTCCCTCCGGCATCCAGGAACAAACAACCGAATGCTTTCAGTAGCTTCATGATACGCCCAACAGCTCAAAGCTTTGCTGATGTCGTTTCCTACATAGTCGAAGCCTGGATCCCAAAGTGTAGGTGCTCTGGGTCAGACTGCTGCCAAATTAGGCAGCGTATGCTAAATTATCTTCAGCGTTTAATTTTAATTGTGGAATTTGACGCATCCCGTGCGACTCGCTTCTCCAGCTTCATGATCCCTGTCGAAACCATTACAAGCCCATATTTTCTAATTGCCGGATGCATCCATACCGGATGCTCCGTGAAACCGCAGACGTTTTCTCTCTAACCAAGGTTGCGGATCTTAAAATCACGCTCCGCCTCGCGGCGCATATCCTTCTTGGCGATATCCTGTCTCTTGTCGTAGAGTTTTTTACCTTTTGCAAGAGCGATCTGTACTTTCACAAGGCTTCCCTTGAAATAAACTTCCACCGGGACAAGCGTATAACCCTGCTCTGCGATCTTGCCGACAAGTTTGCGGATCTCTGACTTATGCATCAGAAGTTTCTTCGGTCTCAGTGGATCTTTGTTGAAGATATTGCCCTTTTCATAGGGACTGATATGCATTCCGTATATGATCACTTCGCCCTTTTCAATGCGGACAAATGCTTCTTTGATACTGCATTTTCCCATGCGCAGAGACTTTACCTCTGTGCCGTGAAGTTCCACACCTGCCTCGTATTTTTCCTCCAGAAAATAATCATGGTGAGCCTTCTTGTTATTCGCTATTAACTTAATTTCCTGCTTTGCCATGATCCTTACCTCCTGCTGCTGTTACAGTATAACCCAGAAGTTTATCTTTCGCAATAAACTTCTGGTTAAAAAATACAAATTTTATAAAAATTTAATCTGTCCTCTTCGACAAAACAGATGCCTCGTCCATGTCCGCATCATCCGGTTCCACATCATCCCGCACAACACGGAAATCGATAGTGCGCATGATTTTGTCTGTATCCGCCACGATCACTTTGACCTTCTGACCGAGCTTATAGTGTTTGTTCGTGCGCTCCCCGATCATCTCATAGGACGACTCCTCGTAATGGTAAAAATCATCGGTCAGAGACGTCACATGCACCAGTCCTTCCACCGTGTTTGGAAGTTCTACATAGAATCCCCATTCCTGCACGCCGGAGATAACGCCCTCAAACACCTGACCAATACGTTCTTCCATGTATTCTACTTTTTTGAGTTTATCTGTCTCGCGCTCCGCCTCATCTGCTCTCCGCTCCATTTCGCTGGAATGTTTTGCAACCTCCGCCAGAATACTGTCATAATGTTCGATCCGTTTCTGGTTCATCCTGCCGCGCAGGTTGTCCTTGATGATCCTGTGGATCTGCAGGTCAGGGTAACGGCGGATCGGTGAAGTGAAATGGCAGTAATAATTTGTGGCAAGTCCGAAATGCCCGGTGCTGACTGTCGTGTATTTTGCCTGTTTCATGGAACGCAGTGTCAGGCGGCTGATCAAAGCCTCCTCCGGTGTACCGTCAATTTTCATCAATAATTTCTGCAATTCCTTCGGATGGATCTCATCCTGTCCGATATGGATCGTGTAGCCGAAATTGTTGATAAAGGTTCCTAATTTTTTGATTTTTTCGGTGTCCGGATTATCGTGCGTCCGGTATACAAATGGCAGTTCCTGCCAGAAATAGTCCTGTGCCACTGTCTCGTTTGCGATGAGCATAAAATCCTCGATGATCTTCGTCGCAACATTCCTGTCATACGGTTTGATGTCGACCGGTTTTCCCTGCTCATCCAGAATAATTTTTGTTTCCGGGAAATCAAAATCGATTGAGCCACGCTTCATTCGTTTCTTCCGTAATATTGCGGCAAGCTCTTTCATCCGCTCAAACATCGGCACAAGTTCTTTGTATTCTTCGATCTCTGCCACGTCATGTTCTTCTAAGATTTTTTTTACGCTGGTATAGCTCATGCGCCTGTCCACTTTTATGACGGTCTCCGCAATGGTGTGATCGATCACATTTCCTTTTTCATCGATCTTCATAATACAGCTTAACGCCAGACGGTTCTCTCCGGCATTCAGCGAACAGATTCCATTTGAAAGCTTATGTGGAAGCATCGGTATCACGCGGTCGACAAGGTACACGGATGTTCCTCTTTTGAGCGCCTCCACGTCGAGTGCGCTGCTCTCCTGCACATAGTTTGATACATCGGCAATGTGGACCCCAAGTTCATAAAGGTCTCCCTCTTTTGTGAGCGTGATCGCATCATCAAGGTCTTTCGCGTCCTCCCCATCGATCGTGACGGTCTGCCAGTCGCGCAGATCCATGCGTCCTGCCATATCCGCAGCACTCACCTCATTGGATACATTTTCCACCTGTTTCATAATCTTTGGTGAAAATTCGACTGGGAGATCATATCCTTTCACAATGGACATGATATCTGTCCCCGGATCATTGATATGTCCGATGATCTCAACGACTTTTCCCTCCGGCTTTTTGCCGTTCTTTCCATAATCTGTGATCTCCACCACAACTTTATGCCCGGAAACCGCTCCCTTTGACCGTTCCAGCGGAATAAAAATATCCTGCGCAAATCTCGGATTGTCCGGCACTGCAAAACCAAAGGTTTTACTTTTTTCATAAGTGCAGACAAGCTGCTCTGTTCCTCTGGATAAAATCTTTGTCACCGTTCCCTCTTTGCGCTTTCCACTGCTGTTTTTGGACAGCGTGATCTGAACCGTGTCCATATGAAGTGCTCCGTTTGTCTGTGTGCCCGGAATGAAGATATCTTCTTCCTCTCCCTCCACAGTCACAAAGCCAAACCCTCTCGGATGTGCGGTAAAAACACCTGTCAGATATTTTCCCTCTGATTTTACATATTTTCCCCTGCCGGATATTTCTACTTTTCCATCTGCAGTGAGTGCGTCTAACACTTCCAACAATTCCCCGCGCTGTGATTTCGGCACATTTAATACAATTGCCATCTCTTTTGCCTTCATCGGCACATAGAGTTCATCACAGATGAAATCATAGATCATTTTCTTTCGTTCCTGTAATAATTCTTTGTTCATAACTTCTCCATTTTCCTAAAGTATACGATCATTTTTAATATTCTGATAATAGAATTACAAAAAAAAGACCATCGTATTCACGACAGTCTTTTGCGTTTCTTAAAAAATTCCCAGATTCAATACAGCAGCAATCACAACAAATAAGACAACCAGAATCTTGGTTCCTGTTACCAATCTTCCCTCCATGGAACGTCCTTTGTTCTTGCCCCAGTAAGTATCAGCTGCTCCGGCGATCGCTCCAAGTCCTGCTGACTTACCTTCCTGCATTAAAATGATAACTGTCAATGCAATACTGATTATAATAAAAATAACTGTTAAGATCATTTTTAAAACTGCCACTTTATCTTCCTCCTACGGTTATAAACTCACAACTTAAAGTAGTATAACACATGCCTGCCATATTTTCAACTGTTTTTTGTCTCCTCTGATGCGATTGCGCCATCCATCAGCTTGATCAGTTCCAAGGTACTGCGAAAATTTTTCGTGATATTCTTATCAGCCCAGGTTACCTGTCCCTGCCAGCTTGCATTGTCGGTATGATTGATTTTTACAATAAATGTTCCCTTTTGATTCTCAGCCATAATTGCCACCTTTTTCTCTTTTGTATAGATTATCATAGACTGCGTTAAATAAAGCGTTACATTCCGCTTTTTTTCACTGCGTCATCCACAAATACGACCAGTTCCATATCGCTGCAAAAATGCTTTCGGATTTTCTGCTCCATCCAGACCACATCTCCCTGCCAGCTTGCATTCTGTCTGGAAGTTACACCGACAAGAAATGTTGCCAGCTTTCCACGGAACTGCATCAATGTCTGACTGTCATAAATGACTGTCATGTGTTCTTTTGCCGGAACTTTCTCCCTTTCACGCTCAATAAAATTCCTCGTCCTCATGGCAGCCTGCGGATAACCGATGATATCATAAAATTGCTCCACTTCTGAAAACAGCATAGCAGAATTCAGAAAAAATGTTTCTTCTTTCTTATATCGGTGAAAGTATCGTCCATAGATGTCTCCATTTTCCACACCATCCACACATACCATAACCATATTCGGCAATGATTTTTCAATTGTCATAAATGAATCTGCTCCTTACTCTCCCCACATGGAATCCATATTGTGAAAATGCGCACAGTCATCTGCCTCCCTGATCTCCGAGATCGGCGCTGTGCTATATTTTAAATAATTCTTTCTGGATGCTTTCTCAAAATATCCATTAATTCTTTCCACAACAATGGCACAATCCTCCTGCCTGATTCCTAAAAGCAGCATCAGGAACTGATTATCACTGTATCTGGTAAACATATCCCCGCGCCGGAGAGAATTACGGATTGCCTGTTCTAATTCCTCTGCAACCTTGCCAAGGCGTTCTCCTTTCTCCAACGGAACTCCTTTTCCATCCGTCATGGTACACAAAAGAAGATAGGCAGACTGCCCTGAACGCTCGATCACTCTCCGCACATACCGGTACCCTTCCATAAAGGAAAGATAACTGCAGAAAAAAGCTCCATCGTCTTTTTCGCTCTGGTTTAATCCCTCCTGGATTTCATTCACATGATCCGCTTTATCATGCTGGTACACTTCTAACTGCCGGAAGCGTTCTTTCATCTGATCGGATGGTGTGAGTCCCAGTTCCTTATATAAAAGATCCGTTGTCGTCTCATACAGCACCATCGCTTCATCCTGCCTGTCCATCGCAATAAGACTGTCCATCTGCCAGATCTGCCAATCCTCCAATGGATAGATGATCGCTGCCTTTTCTGCACAGTGATAAAGTTTTTTATAATCTTTTTCATCCTTTAAAATTTGGCATAATGTGCGCATGGCATTTGAAAAAAGATTTTTATAATAGACATTTAAAACAACTGCCCATCCTTCTGCACCAAGCTGCGGCAGAAATTCCCCGCGATACAGTTCACATGCTTCTTCTATATAAGACTTTTTCTTCTCCGGGTCATTTTCCTTCCCAGCCTTATCCAGCAAATCCTCAAACTGATGCGCATCCAGTTCATAAGGGATTGCGGAAGTCCAGTAATAACTTCCCCCTCTGATCGTCACATACTCATCTTCCGGCAGTCCGGCTGCCGCTAAAAGCCTGCGCAGGCGAAACACAGTTGCCCGGAGGCTGTTTGCCGGATTTGACATCTCTTCATTGCCAAAAAGGTCTGACAAAAGTTTTGCTCTTGTAACGCCCTTCTCTCCCGCCTGCAATAAAATCTGCATTAACTGGTTTGTCTTTGTTGTTGTATTCCGCTCAAATGAAACCGGATTTCCCTCATATTCGATCTCATAAGATCCAAACATCTGTACTTTTAAAACGGATTTTTTCATATATCCCTCCGTCATCTGTCATTTTGTTTTCCAGTCCGCTTGTAATATCATACCACATTCTTCCATTCCATGAAAAGAAATCCTTTTACTTTTTTTGACATTTTTCCCGATTTTTGTATTTTTATCATTTTCTTTTTATCTTTCATACACTATAATATGATCAAAGGGTCAAACGGTATCATCGATGCATGCCTGCATGCAATCCGAGGTATATCTTAGTGACCCGCGCTACACCGAGAAAGAATATTTAAGGAGAAACAATATGACCCCCAGAACAAAGGGACGTTTCATATTACTTCCAATGCTCCTGTGTGTCTGCCTTACCCTTAGTTCCTGTGGCAGTAACGAAAGTGCCGAAAAGCCATCTGCAGCATCCTCCGATACTGCAGCGAGGGATTCCTCTTCGGCCACCACAGCTTCTGCCGGATCCCGGGACAATACTCCTGTTGTACTGACAGGCAGTGCAGACGGTACCGTTACCTATGGAAACGATTCTGTTACAGTGGATGCCTCCCATACGCAGGAGGGCTATCTTATGGTTTCCTACTCCGGTTCCAACTCCAAAGTCAAATTGCAGATCACAGGTTCTGATGAGATCACTTACACATATAATTTACATGACGGTTATGAAACCTTTCCCCTCACTTCCGGAAGCGGTTCCTACACCGTCGGCGTATTTGAAAATATTGAGGGAACCAGTTATTCCACCCTTTTTACGCAGGCAATTGATGTGACGATCCAGGATGAATTTGGTCCATATCTGTACGCAAACCAGTATGTAAACTTTTCAGCAGACTCCAAAGTCATCTCCAAAGCCATGGAACTTTCTGCATCTGCCAATGATGATCTGGAAGTAATTGAAAATGTCTATAATTATATTATCACGAATTTTACTTATGATTATGACAAAGCTGCATCTGTGCAGAGCGGCTATCTGCCTGATGTGGATGATGTCCTTGCCAGTCAGACCGGGATCTGTTTTGATTACGCCGCTGTCATGGCTTCCATGCTCCGGTGTGAGCGGATTCCCACCCGCCTTGAAGTAGGTTATATGGGAGATGTCTACCACGCATGGATCAGTACTTATATCAAAGATAAAGGCTGGGTAAACGGAATTATTGAATTCGATGGAAATGATTGGAAACTAATGGATCCGACTTTTGCTTCCACAAGTTCCGATCCAAAAGATTTTCTTACCCAGACAGATGAATACATTACAAAGTATGTCTATTAACAGGAGGTTTTTCTCTTATGAAGAAAAAGAAACAGCAGATGTTAGGCAACCTTGAGATCGCCGCATTCTGTGACCAGCTTTCCATGATCGTTTCTGCCGGAATTCCAATCTATGAAGGAATCTCCATTCTGCAGGAGGACGCACCGGAAGAAGATACTGCCGAAATTTTATCTGTTATCAGCAATTCCCTCGATCACGGTAATTCTTTCTGTGATGCCTTAAAGGAAACAAATGTATTTCCAAAATATGTTCTGGATATGATCGGGATCGGTGAACTCTCCGGCAAACTCGAAGAGGTATTGAATGCACTGACCGGATATTATAAAAGGGAAGAAAGCATCCAAAACAGTATTAAAAATGCCGTCACGTATCCGCTGCTCATGATCGCCATGATGCTTGCCGTCATTTTGGTGTTAATTGCCAAAGTACTTCCTGTTTTTCATCAGATCTATATGGAATTAGGAAGTGACCTGACCGGATTTGCCGGAGCGATGATGAGATTTTCAGATGCATTGAACCAGTATCTGTTTGTCATTGTGATTGTTCTGATCGCAGCTGCCGCAGGCATTTTTCTTATTTCAAAATCTGACGCAGGGCAAAAATTCTTCAAGAAAAGACCTCTTGCATTAAGCACTGCTGCCAGCCGTTTTGCAAACTGCATGGCGCTTGCATTAAGCAGCGGACTCGATACGGATCAGGGACTTATGTTTGCAGAACAGCTTGTAGATAATCCTTACATGGCTACCCGCATCAAAAAATGCCGCGATCTGACCGCTTCCGGCAGGGGATTTGCCGAGGCGATCTTAACTTCCGGTATTTTCAGTAAAATCTACGCTTCCATGATCACGATCGGTTTCCGTACGGGGTCTATGGACGAAGTCATGCACAAGATTTCTGAGGAATATGAGGAGGAAACTGACCGGCAGATTGCAGGGTTCATCTCTGTATTAGAGCCAACCTTAGTCATTATCCTGTCCATTTTCATAGGACTCATTTTAATTTCTTTCCTTCTGCCTCTCATTGGCATTATGTCAAGTATCGGCTGAAAGTAACAGGAAAAGTGAGGTTCTTTTATGATACGATTGAAACAAAAAAAGAAAAAAAAATATATACAGCTATTGTGTTCTGTCGTTCTTCTTGCTTTGACACTTTTTGTATTTGGTTTTGCAGCTGACCGCATCCGCCTTTCCAATGAATCCGAGCAGACAACCATTTTAGAAAAAGCAGTCACCCGGACGATCACACAATGCTATGCTTTAGAGGGCAGTTATCCACCTGATATTGCTTATCTCACCACACACTATGGTCTGACCTATGATCCTGACCAGTATCTGATCGACTATCAGTACATTGGCTCAAATTTAAGACCAGATGTCACTATTATTAAAAGGAACTGATTTTATGCTTGAATTAAAGAAAACACCGGAGCATACGATCGACCGGGTCTTCCTGCTTGCGCTGCTGGCGCTTTTTGCCGCCACTGCATTTTTAGTTGTCTCCATCGGAGCAAAACAGTATCATTCGATTGCAGACAGCATGACCGCAAATTATGAGACCCGTACCGTATCCTCTTATCTGGAAGAAAAAAGAGGCGTTATTATGGCAAAACTAGAAAGAGAAATGAATTGTAACTTTGATGAATTAATTGTGTACATTGAAAAAGGAATCTTAGATGGCAGTATTTCTGCAACTTTAGAAGATAGTAGTGATTTCATCATTGATAATGCAAGATGTAGCGTAAGAGTATTTGAAAGATATAGTGCTTTTGGTGGCAATCGTTTAAGTTTAAATGTCACACTATTTCAAGTAGGTGATGGACCGATTAAAATATCAGCTATTTCATCGGGTGGTAGTCAAGCAGTATTCTTAAAAGTTAATACTTTTGGTGAGACTGCATTTTTGGAATGTTTAGAAAATATTTTAGATAGAATGTAAGGAGAATTATTTTATGTTAGAAGTTGGAATTAAAGCACCTGATTTTGAATTACCTGATCAAAATGGAGAATTGCATAAATTGAGTGATTATTTAGGTAAGAAGGTAATTTTGTATTTTTATCCAAAAGATAATACGCCAGGTTGTACTAAACAAGCCTGTGGTTTTTCTGAATTATTTCCACAGTTTAGCGAAAAGGGTGCGGTAATACTTGGTGTTAGCAAGGATTCAATTGCTTCTCATAAGAAATTTGAAGAGAAGTATGGACTAACATTTACATTATTATCAGATACCCAACGTAAGGTTATTGAACTATATGATGTTTGGAAAGAGAAGAAAAATTACGGTAAAGTTTCAATGGGTGTAGTTAGAACTACTTATTTAGTTGATGAAAATGGCTTTATTATAAAGGCTAATGATAAGGTGAAGGCTAGTGATGATCCTAAGAATATGTTGAAGGAAATTGTTTAATGAAAATTATATTATCTCCTGCTAAGAAGATGAAAAAGGATGATGATCTTGGATTTTATGATTTACCTGTTTTTCTAGATAAGACAAAAGAAATACTTAGATGTTTAAAGAGTTTAAGTAAGGATGAATTAAAAGAAATTTGGAAGTGTAATGATAAGATTGCGGATAAAAATATTGATAGATTGGAAAAGATGAATCTTGAAGGTGACTTAACGCCGGCGATCTTAGCTTATGATGGTATAGCTTATAAATATATGGCTCCTTCGGTGTTTGAAGATAGTCAATTTTCTTATATTCAAGAACATCTAAGAATGTTGTCAGCCTTCTATGGCGTCTTGAAACCTATGGATGGTGTAAGACCATATCGATTAGAAATGCAGGCAAAACTAAGGGTTGGTGATTATAAAGATTTATATGCCTATTGGGGTGATAATTTATATAAATCTATAGTCGATGAAAGTCATGTGATTATTAATTTAGCATCTAAAGAGTATTCTAAATGCATTGAGAAGTATTTAAATGAAAGCGATAGATATATCACAATAACTTTTTGTGAGTTGCTTAATGGAAAACTTGTGACTAAAGGAACTTATGCTAAGATGGCTCGTGGTGAAATGGTAAGATATATGGCTGAAAATAATATTTCTGATGTTGAGAAAATAAAATCATTTGATAGATTAGATTATGTATATAGAGATGAATTATCTTCTGATGATGAGTATGTTTTTGAAAAGGTATCTAAATGAGAAAAGTTTTGTTTGTGTGTCATGGGAATATTTGTAGAAGTCCTATTGCGGAGTATGTGTTTAAGTATAAGACAAAGGACATGGATTGTTGCTGTGAATCACGCGCTTTAAGTAATGAGGAAATAGGTAATGATATCTATCCTGGTTCTAAAAAGGTATTGGATAAGCATCATATACCATATGATAGGCATTATGCTAAGAGGATGACTCTTGATGATTACAATGATTATGATGAAATTTATATCATGGATAGTTCAAATGAAAGGTTAATAAATAGAATGTTTGATGATGTTGATCATAAGATTTCTAAATTAGCACCATTTGATATTGAAGATCCTTGGTATACAGGGAATTTTGACAAAGTTTTTGATGAAATTAGTAAGGCGATAGATTGTATAATTAAAACATGGTAGAAATATTTGATTTAACAAGAAAAAAAGAGCTAGAAGTTTATTTTAATGATATTGAAGAGTATTATAAAAAGACTCTAGAGGTGCTAGGAATTAGTGATGATTTGGATTTATCTTTAATCATTGTAGGTAAGAAGAAAATAAGAACAATTAATAGAGATTATCGTAATATTGATAGGGAAACCGATGTTATTAGTTTTGCGAATATCGATTCAGATGATTATGATTACTTATGTGAGGATGTTAATCTTGGCGATATTTTTATTAATACTGATAGAGTTTTCTCACAAGCTAAGAAATATGGCCATTCTATAAAAAGGGAATTTGTCTTCTTGTTTGTTCATGGCATGCTTCATTTATTAGGCTATGATCATATGGTTAAAGAAGATGAAGAAGTAATGTTTGGTTTACAAGATAAGATTGTTGGTGATCTTAAATGAAAAAGTTTGCCTATGCTTTCACAGGTTTAAAAGAAGCAGTAAAAGAAAAGTCAGTTTTAACTCAAGTAATTTTGGGAACTCTGGCTGTTATTGGTGGTCTAATTATTAAATTAGATTACTATGAATGGTTAGCTTTTCTTATTTGTATTGGAATGGTTATCAGTTTAGAGATTGTTAATAGCTGTATTGAAAAAATCTGTGATATGTATAAAACAGAATATGATGAAAGAATTAGGGTTATCAAAGATTATGCAAGTGCAGCGGTGCTAGTTGCGTGCATCTTTGCGTTTATAGTTTGTTTATTTGTATTGATAAGGAGAGTTGTATAAATGAAGGAATTATTACTTGAAAAGGCTTTTGAAGCTATGAAAAATGCCTATGCACCATATTCTAACTACAAGGTTGGTGCTTGTGTTTTAACTAAAGATGGTACTTATATTAAGGGCTGCAATATTGAAAATGCTTCTTATGGGGCAACTAATTGTGCCGAGAGAACTGCGATTTTTGCGACTTATGCCAATGGCTATAGAAAAGAAGATGTCGTGGCCTTAGCTATCGTTTCTAATGGTGAACGCTTGGCTGCACCTTGTGGCATTTGTAGACAAGTGTTGAGTGAATTGATAGACTTAGATACACCGATTTATTTAAGTAATAAGTTGGATGAAAAAACAGTAACTATTAGAGAATTGTTACCTATGAATTTTGAGATGAAGGATGTAATCAGATAGATGAAATCAGGTTTTATTGCGTTAATTGGAAAGCCTAATGCAGGTAAGTCTACTTTAATTAATACGATTTTAGATCGCAAGGTAGCTATCGCAACTTATAAGGCACAAACTACTAGAAATTCTATTCAAGGAATTTTGAATAAGGATGATATACAGATTGTTTTTGTGGATACTCCTGGTATCCATGAAGCTAAGAATTACTTGGGCACTTATATGAATAAAGAAGCTTATGCTCAAGCTGACGGTGCAGATATTATCTTTTATTTAGTTGATTCTTCTAAAGGCTTAAATAATGAAGATAAAGCAGTTTTAGATAAATTGTTTAGTTTTGATATTCCTGTTTTTTGTGTTTTTAATAAGATTGATGAAGTAAACAAAGAAAAGCTTATGGAAAGATGTAACTACGCAAGTAGTCATTACGATTTTAAGGAAATCGTTCCTATTAGTGCTCAAAATAAAACAAATATTGATGAATTATTAAAAACTGCTGAAAAGTATTTAAACGAAGGACCTTTGTATTATCCAACTGATCAAACTGAGGTTACTTCTTTAGAATTTAAGATCTCAGAGATTATTAGAGAAAAGATTATCCTTTTTACTTCTCAAGAAATTCCTCATTTTACAGCTGTAAAGATTGATGAATTCAAGAATTTAGATA
>OQVT01001122.1_pt1 | contig 16561 bp, 10 predicted proteins | sample 1691561 | NCBI WGS metagenome assembly OQVT01 (sample SAMN03418260, study PRJEB22391) | human gut metagenome | biome: human-gut; feature: organic feature; material: feces | host: Homo sapiens | place: Tanzania | collected 2013-01 | reverse complement strand
CTGTGAAGCACATTTCGTCGGCCACCTCCTGCTGCTTTGGAGGCCAACAAGCAGATACAGGCCGGTCTCATCGGTGAGATTACCGGCGGAAACGTATATTGGAACCAGGGTATGCTGTGGTACAAGGAGCGCCAGCCCGGATGGTCAGACATGGAATGGAACATCCGCGACTGGGTGAACTGGACATGGCTGAGCGGCGACCACATTGTGGAGCAGCACGTACACAATATCGACGTGTTTATGTGGATGAGCGGACTGAAGCTCGCTACCGCTACATCGTTCGGCGCACGCCACCGCAGGGTAACGGGCGACCAGTTTGACATGTTCAGCACCGACTTTGTGATGGAGAACGGAGTGCACATGCACAGTATGTGCCGCCAGATAGACGGATGCAGCAACAAGGTGAGCGAGTTCATCCAAGGCTCAAAGGGCTCTTGGGACAGCGAGACAAACGAGATAAGGGACCTGCAGGGCAACGTCATCTGGAAGTACGACGAGGAGGCTGCCAACCAGGAGTTCAAGCAGCACGACCCCTATGTACTGGAGCATGTTGACTGGGTCAACCACATCCGCAAGGGCACCGCTCACGAGGAGGCAAGCGACTGCGCAGCATCATGTATGGCCGCCATCATGGCACGTGAAGCTGCTTACACAGGCGCAACCACCACATGGGACGAGATGACTCAGTCGCCCATGGACCTGATGCCAGCCGAACTGAAGCTCGGCCCATTGGACTTGGCAGCCTACACCGTGAAGAAGCCTGGACAGGGACAGTGAACCAACCATTCACCTAAAACACAGCGAAATGAAAAGAAGAAACTTCATACTGGGATCACTCTCGGGCATGGCAGCCGCTTCGGTGGCCTCCACCCCACTGCTGTCATCATGCTGCTCGGTGCGCAAGGACAAGAAGCCCGACACACCGCTCAACATCTGCCTGCAGGAAGGAGTATGCCTGGGCAACACACTCGAGGAGAAGCTCGACTTCATGGAGGCTCATGGAGTGAACGGCCTGGAGGTGGGCGGAGGCAATCTGAAAGCACGTGTGGTTGAAATCAACAAGGCTCTGCAGGGCAGGAATATAAAGATGAGTGCCATCTGCGCCGGCTTCCAGGGATTCATCCTGGCCGAAGACGAGCAGAAGCAACAGTTCGACACCACCATGCGCGAGATAGTGGAGGCAGCCGGCCAAATCGGTTCCTGCGGTGTCATCATGGTACCGGCCTTCAACGGACAGCAGCCTTGCAAGCCCCACACAATGGACACCCGCAACTATCTGTGCGAGCAGCTCCATGAGTTGGGCGAGTTTGCGCTGAAGTGCGGAACGAGTGTCATCCTGGAACCTCTCAATAGGCGCGAGTGCTTCTACCTGCGTCTGGTGGCCGACGCAGCAGCCATCTGCCGTGATGCCGACAGCGAGGGCGTGAAGTGCATGGGCGACTTCTGGCACATGCAAGAGGAGCCCTCTGACTATGCCGCCTTCATGGCCGCAGGCACCAAGTACCTTCGCCACGTCCACATCGCCAGCCGCGGCCGCCGCCTCATGCCGGGCGAGGATGGCGAGAAGGACGATTACCGCGACGGCATGAGGGCGCTGAAGGAAATGGGCTATCAGGGCCACATCTCATTCGAGTGTGGTTGCGAAGGCGACAGAGCTACTGTCCTCCCCGCCGCCATCGACCTCCTACGCAAGCAGTGGGAGGAAGCGTAAGGTTCCCGGGCAAGGTTCAAGGCATCCCGCAACGCTCTGCTCTCGCCAAACCAATCCTCTCCTGCACCCGCAGAAGAAGGTTTTCCGATAAGCGGAGCGCCGAAGAAACGAACTGAGAAAGCCGAAGAAACGGACTGAGAACGCCACAACAAAGGCGCAAGATAAGCGAAGGCTGTGCCAAAGAGGCACGGCCTTCGCTCTTTATATACCTTATTATATATATAAGAAAGCGGACCTTGAGACTTAGGACAACGGATTTCACTGACAAAAGGAAAAGCATCTCCCACAAAGTCCAGAATCATCATATAGGAAACGCAGAAAATTCTACCACAGAGAACAGAAGCATCCCTCCAACAGAGAAGCGGGCCCAGCCAAAGAAACCGGCACGACAACTCTTACCCAGAAAACGGCCGGCAACCGCAGGAGTGCACAATCACATGATCGCAGCAGAACAATGGGCTTTACAAGAATACGCCCTCTGCCTCACGACGGAATTAGGGAAAAAGGCCAAAGAACAATGGAGATACACCCCAAACAGCGGACTGAAGAACACGAGCCACACAGCTGCCCCAACCAAAGGAAAGAAGCCGGAAGGCTGTTACAATGCCATCAACGCCACATCGCTGTACCATGGCGCTGAAAATGCAGCGCGCTGCATGTGCAAACGCACCGCACTGCGATGACCGATGCAGTGCGCTGCGCAGGCCATCGCACCGCGGTGCGTTTGGGGGAACAATCATCTATGCCATCTGAGCCAGCAGGCCATGCGGGCCAACGCTACTCTATCTCACTCAACTCCAACCACCGCATCGACTTCTCGTCAAGCTCGTCGGTGAGAACGGACAAGCGCTTGCTCAGGTCGGTGATTTCCTGTACGCTGATGGTGCCACTGGAGAGCTTGGCCTCGATGTCGGCCTTTTCCTGCTCCAGGCGCGCGATATCCTGCTCCAGGGCAGCAAACTCCTGTTTCTCCTTGAACGACATCTTGCGCTTCTGTTCCAGGCGTGGCGGCTTCTTGCTTTCCTTCACCTCGGGGGCAGCCTGCGCATTGCCATTGCCCGCGCTCTGGCGAGTTTGATGCAACTCACGCTCGTCGTCCCACTCACGGAACTGCGAGTAGTTGCCGGGGAAGTCCTCCACCACACCCTCGCCACGGAACACCAGCAGATGATCGACCACCTTGTCCATGAAATAGCGGTCGTGACTGACCACAATGACACAGCCGTGGAAGTCCTGCAGATACTGCTCCAGGATTTGCAGCGTATTGATGTCCAGGTCATTGGTAGGCTCGTCGAGCACCAGGAAGTTGGGGTTCTGCATAAGCACCGTACACAGGTGCAGGCGCCGCTGCTCTCCGCCCGACAGCTTGGCGATGTAGTTTTGCTGTTGCAGAGGAGTGAACATGAAGTGCTGCAGGAACTGCATGGCCGACAGGTGGCGACCGCCGCCCAAATCCACATACTCCGCTATCTTACGCACTGCGTCTATCACTTTCATCTGCGGGTCAAAGCTCATCCCCTCCTGACTGTAGTAGCCGAAGCGGACGGTCTCGCCCACTACGAAGCGTCCCGAGTCGGGCTTCACCAGCCCCAGAAGCATCTTCACGAAGGTACTCTTGCCCGTACCGTTGCCTCCCACGATGCCCATCTTCTCATATCGCGAGAAGCAGTAATAGAAGTCCTTCAGTATTACGTGCTCGTACTTCTTGCTCACATATTCGGCCTCGAATATCCTGCTGCCTATATAGGTTGACTTCATCTCCAGCCTCACTTGCTGCTCCTCGAGCCGCTGCTTGGCCTTCTTCTCCAGGTCGTAGAAGGCTTCCTCGCGATAGCGCGCTTTGTGCCCACGTGCCTGAGGCATGCGGCGCATCCACTCCAGCTCGGTGCGGTACAGGTTGTTGGCCCTTGCCACCTCGCTGCGAAGGTTGTCCTGGCGCTCCTGACGCTTCTCCAGATAGTAAGCATAGTTGCCATGATAGGCATACACAGTCTCGTCATCGAGTTCCAGGATTACGGAGCACACATTGTCGAGGAAGTATCTGTCGTGCGTCACCATGAGCAGCGTGAGGTTAGCTCGCCTTAAGTAACCCTCGAGCCACTCTATCATCTGCAGGTCCAGATGGTTTGTGGGCTCGTCCAGGATAAGGAAGTCCGGCTCCATGATAAGCACATTGGCCAGCGCCACACGCTTGAGCTGTCCGCCCGAGAGTTGGCTGAGCGGCTTGTGGAAGTCCGTTATGTTGAGCTTGCTAAGGATGGTCTTGCTGCGTGTCTCGTAGTCCCAGGCATTCTGGTGCTCCATTCTGTCGAGAATCTGTTGCAGCCCCGGCGTGCCCGGCGTGCTCATGCAAGTCTCGTACTCACGTATCAGGTTGGTGGTCTCATTGCCGTGCCAGAAGCAAGCCTCCAGCACCGTGAGCTCCATGGGATAGTGGGGCGTCTGCTCCAGATATCCGATGCGCAGGCCGTTGTGATATACCACCTGCCCCGAGTCGGCACTGTCCTTGCCGCCCAGGATATTCAATAACGTGCTCTTCCCAGTGCCGTTGCGGGCTATGAGACCAGCCTTCTGCCCCTGCGCCACGCTGAAGGAGATGTCGGCAAAGAGCGTCTTGTCGCCCACGCTACGCGTCAGGCCCTGCACCTGTAAATATGATATGCTACTCATCCGAACGTCATAAAAAAGCCAACCCGCCACTGCGCAGGTTGGGGAAAATACGTATCATTTAGTCTCTTCACAGCGCAAAAGTACTAAAAAAAGAGCATCAAAATGCAGAAATATACGCGCAAATTTGGCAGATTGAGCAAGAAAAAGTAATTTTGCAAAACAATTCATATAAGGACAGCGACACCCTTCGCTCTCCCCACTATTCCCTTTCGAATACAAAAGAACAATTAAACAGCATACATTCTATTATTATGCACACAAAAAGTGAACTCGAGAAAATGTCGCTCGAAGAATTGTCTGCATTGGCACAAAGCGTGAATGCAGAGCCCGCGAATGACCCCACAACACTTATATATAATATAATAGATGCGGAGGCGATGGCAGGCTCTAACAGACAGAGCAGCACCAACGCAAAGCCCAAGCGCAGCAATGCCGGCTCCGGCGAAAAGGCTGCCAAGGACGCTGCAAGCGCCGACAAGACTCCCAAGAAGCGCGGACGCAAGCCCAAGGCCGAGGCAATGAAGGCCAGCGAGGAGGGCGCTGCAGAAGCACCCATAGAAGCAGTAGGCAGCACCAAGAAGCAGGCCGAGGAGACCAAGGAGGCTGATGCAGAAGCCACACAGGGCATCATCGCATTTGACGAGAACGAGACAGAAGCACCCGTGGCACCCGCTCCCAAGAAAAGGGGAAGACCACGCAAGGTAAAGCCCGAAGAGGCACAGAATACCATGACAAGCAGTGAAACACAACCCGCAAGCAACAGCGAGACCAATGCCGGCGCCAGCGTTCCTGCCCCCGACTACGAGGCACCAGAGAATGCAGGCGACAATGCACCTGCCGACAATGCTCCAGCCGAAGAAGGCAGCACCGTTGCGGCCGACTGCGAAGCAGAGGGACTCATCCGTGTGAACGACGACTTCTACATCGTGCAGGACATCCCGTCGATGGGCAATGAAAGCTCCGCCTACGGACAGAACTACCAGACTGCCGACGACGACGTGGCTACCGCTGCCCAGAATGGTGCCTCATGCCCGCCAACGAGGAGGCCGAGGCCGAAGACTACCGTCAGAGCGTGCCCAAGGCTGCCGAAGAGAACTATGACTTCGGGCTCAACATCCGTGGCGAGGGCGTTCTGGAAGTGATGAACGAGGGCTACGGCTTCCTGCGCAGCAGCGACTACAACTATCTGAGCAGCCCCGATGACATCTACGTAAACGCACAGACCATCCGTCACTACGGCCTGAAGACGGGCGACGTGGTGGAAGGACCCGTGCGCCCACCACGCGACAACGAGAAGTTCTTCCCCCTCATCGAGGTCACCAGCGTCAATGGCTGCGACCCCGAGATAGTGCGCGACCGCAGTCCCTTCGAGAATCTCACACCGCTCTTCCCCGATGAGAAGTTCAAGCTATGCAGCGGACGCGGCGACTCCATGGCGGCACGCGTGGTAGATCTCTTCGCTCCTATCGGCAAGGGACAGCGTGCCCTCATCGTGGCACAGCCCAAGACCGGCAAGACCATGCTGATGAAGGACATAGCCAATGCCATCACAGCCAACCACCCAGAAGCCTACCTCATGATGCTCCTCATCGACGAGCGACCCGAGGAGGTGACCGACATGGCCCGCACAGTGAAGGCCGAGGTGATAGCCAGCACCTTCGACGAGCCCGCCGAGCGCCACGTCAAGATAGCCGGAATAGTGCTCGAAAAGGCCAAGCGCATGGTGGAGTGCGGACACGATGTGGTCATCTTCCTCGACTCAATCACCCGCCTGGCACGTGCCTACAATACGGTTTCACCCGCGAGCGGCAAAGTGCTAAGCGGCGGAGTGGATGCCAACGCCCTGCACAAGCCCAAGCGCTTCTTCGGCGCAGCCCGCAACATCGAAAACGGAGGAAGCCTCACCATCATAGCCACCGCACTGATCGACACAGGTAGCAAGATGGACGAGGTCATCTTTGAGGAGTTCAAGGGCACAGGAAACATGGAGCTGCAGCTCGACAGAATGCTGAGCAACAAGCGCATCTTCCCTGCCGTGAACATCACTGCCAGCAGCACTCGCCGCGACGACCTGCTGCAGGACAAGATGACACTGGACCGCATGTGGATTCTGCGCAAGTTCCTGAGCGACATGAACCCCATCGAGGCCATGAACGAAGTGAAGTCCAAACTGGAGAACACCATCAACAACGAGGAGTTTCTCCTGAGCATGAACTCATAAGCAGCATACCAAGCCACTGCAAACAAGCACACCAACGAGCGGCAGGAATCCCAAGAGGAGGCCTGCCGCTCTGCTTTTCCCTCACCCTTTTCCTCCGTTTCATGACAAACAAGGACACTATTCGCAATACAGGTGGACGCCATTTGCAAGACAGGGAAAAGCAGTGCCCGGATTCACACAGAAGCAGCCGGAGGAAAACACAGAACAACGGAACGAAAAACGCAGTGCGCTGCGATAGCGAACGCAGCACGCTGCCATGACCGATGCAGCGCAGTGCGATGAGCAACGCAGCGCATTGCACATTTCAGCCGACAACAGAGCCGCCCCACAGGGAGCACTTTACAGCGTTCCAAACAAACCTTTTCCCGCCACCAACCAAGAGCCAGTCACGCCAAGTACACAACCGTCCAAACAGCACGCCACACCGGCACTGGTTGCCGAGAAGTACGCCCCAAAAGAGTCCGTAGAACTTAAATCATGTTAAAAGACAAATCCCCTTCCTAAATCGAACAACAAAACACAAGGGCTAAGAGGCATGTGGAGCAACAGGTTAAGCCGAATTGTCGTAACTTTGCAGCCGATTTCGAAGTATAAGCGAAACAGAAGAAAGAACAATAGAATAGAGTTACAAATAATTTTTGAATGAGAGGAATTATGACAAACAAACTGATGACAGTGCTGGTGACAGCAGTGACCGCGATGACCATGCTTAGTTCATGTGGAAACAAGCAGCAGCGAGGAGCAATGCCAAGCGCAGTTTTCAAGACCACAAAGGTAGCCAAGAGCGACGTGACACTGACTGAGAAGTACAGCGCCACCATACGCGGACGCCAGGACATCGACGTTTACCCTCAGGTAGGAGGCACATTGCAGAAGCTGTGTGTGACCGAGGGTCAGAAGGTGAAGAAGGGTCAGGTGCTCTTCGTGATAGACCAGGTGCCCTACCGCGCAGCACTCAACACAGCCGAGGCAGCGCTCAAGGCAGCACAGGCTCAGGAGGCAACAGCACAGCTCAACTACGATAGCCGCAAGAAGTTGTACGACCAGAAGGTGGTGAGCGAGATAGACATGCAGACCGCACAGAACGCTCTGCTCTCAGCCAAAGCACAGGTGGCACAGGCACGGGCACAGGTGGTGAACGCCCGCAACAGCCTTTCCTACACCACAGTCACCAGCCCCGCCGACGGCGTGATAGGCACTCTGCCCTACCGTCAGGGAGCGCTCGTGGGCAGCAGCATGCCCCAGCCCCTCACCACGGTGAGTGACAACAACGAGATGTATGTGTATTTCAGCATGACAGAAAGCCAGTTCCTGAACCTCATCCGTCAGTACGAGTCAGTCGAGAAAGCCATTGAGGCCATGCCCGAGCTCACGCTGCAGCTGGTGGATGGAAGCGACTATGAGATCAAAGGCCGCGTGGAGAGCGCCAGCGGTGTGGTCGATCGCACCACAGGTTCAGTGCAGTTGCGCGCTGCTTTCTCCAACCCCAGCCACATCCTGCACTCTGGTAGCACAGGCAACGTAATTATCCCCGTGACACACAAGGACGTGCTCACCGTACCCGCCACAGCAGCCGTGCAGACACAGGACAAGTACAATGTATATGTAGTAGATAGCAAGGGCATCGCACATGCACAGATAGTGGATATCCTGCCCCAGAGCCAGGGCAAGACCTTCATAGTGACCTCTGGTCTGAATGGCGGCGAGGAGATCGTGGCCGAGGGCGCCGGTATGGTGCGCGACGGACAGGACGTGAAGAAGCTCGGCAAATAACATCTACATTTAGCGAAACAAACTCATATATATAACCACATACGATGAAAGGTAATATATTCATTAAAAGACCGGTAATGGCAATGTCAATTGCCATCCTCATAGTACTGGTGGGAGCGATATCTTACTTCTCTCTCCCCCTGGAGTCATACCCCGACATCGCACCTCCCACCGTGACGGTGAGTGCCACCTATACGGGTGCCAGCGCCGAAGCAGTGATGAAGGCAGTGATTCAGCCGCTGGAGGAAGGTATCAACGGAGTGGAGAACATGCTCTACATGACCTCTACGGCCACCAACTCGGGTAGCGCCAGCATCACCATCTATTTCCGCCAGGGTACCAACCCCGACATGGCCGCAGTGAACGTGCAGAACCGTGTGAGCCGTGTACAAGGACTCTTGCCGTCGGAGGTAACCAAGATTGGTGTGGCTACGACCAAGCGTCAGACGTCCTTTCTACAGATTGACGCACTGGTGGACAAGCAGGACAAGTACGACCAGGACTTCATTTCAAACTACCTCGACATCAATGTCATCCCCCAGCTCAAGCGTATCAAGGGTGTGGGTGACGTGATGGAGCTGGGTGGCACATACTCATTGCGTATCTGGCTCAAGCCCGACGTGATGGCCCAGTACAAGCTTGTGCCAAGCGACATTACCTATGCTTTGGCCGAACAGAACCTGGAGGCTCCTGCCGGACAGCTGGGTGAGAAGCCCGTCAATGGCACCCACGGCAAGGGTATCGAAGACGTGTATCAGTACACACTCAAATATACAGGTCGTCTGGAGACACTGGAACAGTATGAGAACATCGTGCTGCAGGCTCTCCCCGACGGCAATGTACTGCGCCTGAAAGACGTAGCCGATGTGGAACTGGGTGCCAACTCCTACGCCTACCATGGTGAAGCCGATGGTCACGAGGCTACCTGCTTCCTGTCATTCCAGGTGGCAGGCGCCAATGCCAAGGAGACCAACGATGCCATCAGTGCCAAGTTGGAGGAACTGAGCCAAGACCTGCCCGCAGGACTGGAGTTCATCGAGATGCAGAGTTCAAACGACTTCCTGCTGGCCTCTATCGCCAATGTGGAGGAGACTCTTATCGTTGCCATCCTGCTGGTGATACTGGTGGTGTACTTCTTCTTGCAGGACTTCCGCGCCACACTTATCCCTTCTATATCTATTATAGTATCCTTGATAGGCACATTCGCCTGCATGGCGGCTGCCGGATTCTCGCTTAACCTGCTCACCCTGTTTGCCCTCGTGCTGGCTATCGGTACGGTGGTGGATGATGCCATCGTGGTTGTAGAGGCCGTGCAGGCCAAGTTCGATGCCGGCTACACCAGCCCATACCAGGCCACCAAGGACGCCATGAGCGATGTGACAATGGCCGTCATCTCATGTACCTTCGTGTTTATGGCCGTGTTCATCCCCGTTTCATTCACCGGTGGTACCTCAGGTATCTTCTACACACAGTTCGGTGTGACACTGGCTACATCAGTAGGTATCTCCTGCGTGAGCGCCCTCGTGCTCTGCCCCGCCCTGTGTGCCATGCTCATGCGACCCGCCAGCGAGGAGCGCCGCAAGGGCTTCTTCGGTGCCATCAACTACCGTACACGCCAGGCCTATGAGGCAAGCTATACCGCCATGTTGGGCAAATACACAGCCATACTGAAGCGTTGCGTGAACCGCAAAGTGCGCTTCCTGGCCTTCGTCAGCGTGGCTCTCTGCTTTGTAGGCATCGTGTTCTTTGCAGGCAAACTGAGTTCTGGACTTGTACCACAGGAGGACCAGGGCACCTGCATGATGGTGGTCAACGGTGTTCCAGGCAATAACCTTGCCACCACAGACGAGATCTTGGACCGCGTAGAGAAGATCATCAAGGAGACCAAGGAGGTGAAGAACTACCAGCGCGTGGCTGGCTACAGCTTCATGGCTGGCCAGGGTACCGCCTACGGCATGTTCATTCTGAAACTGAAGCCTTGGGCAGAGCGCCGCTATGGCTTCTGGTCACTCATTGACAACTACAAGAGCACGAGCACGGTGGTGACTGGACTGCTCAACAAACGACTGATGGAGGAGATTCCCGACGCGCAGTGTCTGGTCTTCGAGCCCGGTATGATTCCCGGTTACGGCATGGGCTCCATCGAGCTTAACCTGCAGGATACCCGTGGCGGCGACAAGTCACAATTCCTGGAGTACACTCACCAGTTCCTGGCAGCCATGAACCAGCACCCCGAGGTGTCGCGTGCTGTAACCTCTTATGCCCGCAACTTCCCCCAGTACAAGGTAGAGGTGGATGCCGCCCAGTGCAAACGTGCCGGCGTGAGCCCTACTGATGTGCTGAGCGCACTGGGCAGCTACTGCGGTGGCTCCTATGTGAGCAACATGAACCAGTATGGTAAGGTATATCGTGTGATGCTCCAGGCCCACGAGAAGACCCGCCTGAGTACCGAGGACCTCAACAATATGTTTGTGCGCAATGGCGCAGAGATGGCTCCCCTGAGCCAGTTCGTGAAGCTGACCAAGATACTTGGCGCCGAGGTGGATACCCGCTTCAACCTCTTCAGCTCCATCACTTGTAACCTCGTGCCAGCCTATGGCTATAGCAGCACCGATGTGATGAACATTGTGGAGGAGGAGTTTGGCAAGGTGTTCCCCAAGGGCTACGCTTTCGAGTATGGCGGCATGAGCCGTGAGGAGAACCAGACCAAGGACAGCATGGACACCTACCTCATCTATGGTGTGTGCGTGGTGCTCATCTTCCTCATCCTGTCTATGTTGTACGAGAGCTTCCTTATCCCCTTCTCGGTCATCCTGTCGGTACCTGCCGGCATCATGGGTTCGTTTGCCTTCGCATGGCTGTGGAACCAGGGTTACGCAGCACTTCCCTTCGTGTTCATGAGCAAGATTGACAACAACATATACCTTCAGACGGCTATCATCATGCTGATTGGCCTGCTGGCCAAGACAGCCATCCTGATTACCGAATTTGCCCTCGAGCGTCGCCGCAAGGGTATGGGCATTGTGGAGGCAGCCTATGCTGCTGCCGAAGCACGTCTGCGTCCCATCCTGATGACCGTGCTCACCATGGTGTTCGGTATGATTCCCCTGGTGTTCTCCACTGGCGCTGGTGCCAATGGTAACCGCACCATCGGCCTCGGTGTCATCGGCGGTCTGGTGGTAGGCACACTGGCTATCCTGTTCACAGTACCTGTCTTCTTCATCTTCTTCGAGTGGGTTCAGGAGAAAATCCGCCCCGCCATGGTGGAAGAGGCAGACCAGCAGTTCCTGCAGGAGAAGGAGCGTTCCGAGAAGGAGAAGGCTAAAGCACAGAAAGACTAAACATTCATATATCAAGCAATGAAAGCATACAAGATATTGACTATCGCCCTTGCAACTGCCCTGATGAGCAGTTGCGGGGTGTACAAGAGCTACGAGCGCCCCGCCTCTATCAACACTGAGGGCATCTATGGTGACGCTCTGAGCGGAGACTCCACCGGTCTGGGCGACATCGAGTGGCACAAGGTCTTCACCGACCCCACCCTGCAGGCTCTCATCGAGAAGACGCTTGCCCAGAATACCAATATGAAGCAGGCCGACCTGCGCATACAGGAGATGCAGAACAACCTGAAGGCTTCGAAGCTCGCCTTTGCGCCCAGCTTCGCCTTTGCGCCCAGCGGTACCATAAGCGGCATAGTAGATCCCTACAACCGTGAGAAGTACAAGAATGTGATGGGCAACGGCGCCAGCAAGACCTACTCATTCCCCCTCTCGATGAGTTGGCAGATAGACTGTTTCGCATCGCTGCGCAATTCCAAGAAGAAGGCAGAGGTAGCGCTGGAGAGCCAGAAGACCGTGCGCCAGAGCGTGAAAACCTCTCTCATCGCCAACGTGGCCAACCTCTATTACACTCTGGCCATGCTCGACGAGCAGCTGCGCATCGCCAAGGAGACCAGCGAAACGTGGAAGAAGAACCTGGACATGACCAAGATGCTGTTCGATGCAGGTCAAGCCAACCAGGCTTCAGTAGCAAGCACCGAGGCCAACTACTGGGCTATCAGTGCCAACGTGCTGGAGCTGGAGGACAACATCAAGCAGGTGGAGAACGCCCTGAGCGCCCTCTGCGGTGAGACTCCAGCACACATCGAGCGCGGCACACTGGCCACCTTCCGCACTCCCAGCGTATGCACCACAGGCATGCCTATCGGTCTGTTGAGCCGCCGACCCGATGTGAAGCAGGCTGAGCTCGCACTGGCAAGCGCGTTCTACAACAAGAACATTGCCAAGGCAGCCTTCTACCCCGCCCTCAACATCTCTGCCAGCGGCCAGTATGCCAACAGTCTGGGAAGCATGGTAGTGAACCCCGGTGGCATCATCATGGCAGCTGTAGCAAGCCTGACACAGCCTATCTTCCAGAACGGAAAACTGCGCGCTGCCTATAAGAACAGCAAGGCTGAGCTTGAGGTTGCCACTCTGGGCTTCCAGCAAACGCTTCTCGATGCCGGTTCGGAGGTGAACAACGCCATGGCTGCCATACACACCGCACAGGAGAAGAAGGTTTACCTGGCCAACCAGGTGCAGAGCCTGCAGCAGGCTGTGGATGCAACACAAAAGTTGTGGGACCTCTCAAGCATCAACTATCTGCAGATCCTGACCGCTCAGAGCAGCCTGCTCAGCGCACAGCTCTCGCAAGTGGCCAACGACTATAGCGTTATCTCCAACACCATCAACCTCTACCAGGCACTGGGCGGAGGCGCTGACGTGGAGAAATAAACATCATTCTCATTCAATCGCGAGAGGAGGACGTGCCCCTGTCAACGGGGTGGCGTCCTCCTCTTTTTCGTATTAAGACGCAACTGTCAAAACAGCACAAGTAGATCAGGAACAGAGAATTTTGAATGAGCAAACACGCTGGGTAATAGATGCCGAGCAGTTCACCCGCCATGCAAACTGCGGTGCAATGGCACTCGTAGTGCCCTGCGGTTCTTCGGACAAACTGCCGTCGCTCATCACACAGCACTTTTTGCAGCTCACCCGACAAACTTAGAGGGAGCAGGGAGATGGGACAGACAGGAAGCGCTTCCTCACCACATCCTTCCACAAGGACAGGCAGCCGGACTTTTCCAAAGTGATACCGCAGCAAGCATATGCCCATATTCCGCAAAGCCGACAAGGCAGACTTACATATCTGATTGAGGCTGATTATCCAACAAACACCATTAGTGCACAAGTAGAAGCAGGCTCCTGATGCACTTCCAGTTAGCCTTCGTGAGGGAGAATACGCACTCCGTCACCGTCCAAGCCTAGGCTGGACGGTGGATGAAGCTTGGATACTTTGGCAACGCAGTATATATTCAACGACCGTCCAGCCTAGGGTTGGACGGTGGAGCATACAGCTTAGCCGCCCTTGGAGGCTAATAGTAACTTCGAAACTATACTGGTCCGATGCCCAGAAGAGCCTGCTGACCGGTTCGTATGCAATGAAGTGTTTTACGGCAGAGAGTATATTGTATTGCAAAGCAAATATCCATTGTCCACCTAAATCAACAGGCAGCCTTGAACACTTCACTCGCGTAATACAATTGTATAAAAATGCTTGTTGAGAAACAGCAAACAGGAAAAGGTGGCGGCGCATTGCAGAACATTTTGTAACTTTGTGTGGTAGTTTAACTCTAACAAACTAAGACGGACAATGAGCAACCACATTGACAGAAGAAGTTTCCTCAGGCGCGCCACAGGAGCCGGCGTGCTGATAGCCGTGTCGCAACTGCCTGCCATGGCCGAGGACAAACCGGAAGTATTCCCCAAGCGCGGTGGTTTCGAGCGTCTCTCACTGGCCTATGCCACCGTGGAAATCGGGCTGGAGAAGCCTTTCAGCGTGCTGCACATCTCCGACACGCACTTTACAGCAGCCTATCCACACGAGAGCGAGAAGAAACAGAAGCTGTGCGAAGTGCGCACGCAGTGCTTCGGCGGACGCCAAGAGGAGGCCATGCGCGACTCGCTGGCGTGGGCACGCGACCATGTAGATTACGTTCTGCACACGGGCGACCTGATTGACTGGCAGAGCGAAGCCAACCTGGACCTGGTGCGCAAGTATCTGGGCGACGGCATCACAGGCTGTATGGGCAACCATGAATTCTCGCCCGACATGTGGCTGAGCGAGCCTAAACAGGAGAACACCGAGGCGCACAAGGACCGTTCGAGGGCGATGCTGCAGAAAACCTTCCCCTTTGACATCTCATTCAATGCACAGCAGATCAACGGGGTCAACTTCATCTGCCTGGACAACGTATATGGTACAGTGACCCCGCAACAGGTGAAGCTCTTCCGACGCGAAGTGAAGCGCGGGCTCCCCATCGTGCTTTGCATGCACGTGCCATTCCATACCGACCAGATATGGAGGGCCTGCAAGCGCTTCTGGAACAAGACTCTGGCATCGAGCATAGACGACAAGGTGTACAAGCCCACGGGCGACTATCTGGCGCAGAAGGAGGACAAGACCACACGCGAATTCATCTCCTATCTCAAGCAGGAGCCGCTGCTCAAGGCCATCCTGGCGGGTCACCTGCACATCACGGTGGAGGAGCAGTTCTCGCCCACGGCACGACAGTATGTGGTGGCAGGCAACTTCCTGCTGCACGGCAGGGAAGTCCTGTTTGTGTAAGGCTGCTGTCCTTAGGCATATACACCGTGCTCCACTCTGGCCATCTGTCCGGTTCAGATGCCCGCACAGCCGCCACCGACGCTTTCATCTACGAGTTAGGACCACAACGGCCAACTGCTCAAGCGGTATCGCTGACGGGCATCCATCCCAAGGACTTACAGCCTATGCATCAGTCCGCATCAGTCTGCCCTTCGCCCTGCAATTCCCTGCGGAACTGGCCGGGTGTCATTCCCGTCTCCGAGATAAAAGCGCGACGGAAGGTCGACAGGCTGTTGAACCCACTCAGCCTCACCGCTGCCTCCACTGTACAGTCCGGCTGCGCGAGCAGTCCCTTGGCATAGACCACACGATAGCGGTTGACATACTCGAAGAAGGAAACGTTGAGCTGCTTGTTGATATAAGCGCTCAGATAGGTGCGGTTAGTGCCCAGCCTCTCTGCCAGAAGGTTGATGGTGAGGCGGGGATCCAGGTAGATATGGTCGTCGTCAAAGGCTTTGCGGAGCTCTTCAGCGAAGTGGAACTCCTGCGGGGCGCCCTCTTCATCCGTCACCGGGCAGTCCTCTTCGGTCTCCGCAATGCCCGGCATCACCACTTCGTGCTTTCTCATGCACCAGGCGATGGAGGCAAAGATAAGGCTGCAACTGAAGTTATAAAACGCTGTTGCCCACTTGCCCCCGTTATAGCTCGCCAGTGTCCACACCACATAGAGCACCATGAAGGATACCAGGATGCGGAACACCCACCCCACCTCGATGCCCTCGGTATAGGAGCTCCACTGGCGTATGCTGCGGTTGTAGCGATACAGACCATAGCCACTCCACAGCATGCCCACCAGCCCATAGCACGCCTGCCCCACCAGCGCTATTATATATAATGTATGGTTGAGCGTGACGGCATAGAGCACGCACAACAGCAGCGAGGCTGCCACTTGCAGCCAGAAGGCACGGCGCGTGATGCTGCCGGGATGCCCGAGCTCGTATAGCAGGCACACGCACATGGGGATGCAGGTGGCCTGATAGAGGTTGGTGACGGGCATGAGCTGCGCTCCCAGGAAGTTCCTCACGTAGAAGAGCACGAAGAGCACCATGTTCATCAACGCCAGCCAGCCGAAGAGGTAGGTGGCCACACAGTGCACCCCCGACCTTCGCCGCACCATATAAAGCACGGCACACGAGGCCAGCAGCGAAGCAAAAAAGCAGCCAGCAGAGAAGTCTGCCAGCGCAGCGATTGTATTCCGTTCCATTCCGAAGTCTTGACTATCACATTGCGAGCAACACAGAAGCCATCCTGCCCCACTCGCGAAACAATCTTCAAAATTAAGGAAAATATTCCATACTGCCCGTTACAAAAGGGCAAAAACGCCAAGCCATCGGGCAAAAAGGAAACGTTTCACGGCTTGGAGCGGAATGCACAGCGGCATTGGGCAGCCCTGCGAAAAGCGTCCCCTGCCTATGTTGAGACGGCTGTGCCGCCAGCCCTTCGGCGCTGCCCGCCACGCTTGGGTGACAGCACAATGTCTG
>OQVT01001121.1_pt1 | contig 16563 bp, 10 predicted proteins | sample 1691561 | NCBI WGS metagenome assembly OQVT01 (sample SAMN03418260, study PRJEB22391) | human gut metagenome | biome: human-gut; feature: organic feature; material: feces | host: Homo sapiens | place: Tanzania | collected 2013-01 | reverse complement strand
TTCCACGTCGTGGTCCTGTTCCCAAGTTTTCGGATTTGGAAGTGGTGGCGCTATCACTGACAGCAGAGACCGAGAGCATTGATAGTGAGAAGTTGTTGTTCGATTATAAATTGCAAGAGTACAAGGACAGCAATCCCAATCATTCAACCAACCTCAGGCTTACAGTACAAATCTATTCAACTTTTTCTAGGGTAGTACAGATAACTTTTTTCTTATATGAAAATTTTTTTCTTAAAAATAATGTCACTATTGTCACCACCCAAGACAGCTATCTGATAGTCCGTTATTTATGGGTGACATTAAGGGCTTTTTCTAATGTCACCTAATGTCACCCAATGGTAAGCGTATCCGCGATGGCAAAAACGCGGATTTGAAGTTTTATGAGCGAACCGACGATGTGGAAAAATGGGAAAGTCCCGCTATCGATTGAAGAGCAAAAGAACCAGATGCGGCTCGGCATATCTGGTGGTCAGGAAATAAAAAACAGCAAGCTTATCCAATGCATAAATATGCACTTTGACCCGTATATTTATTCACTTTCCCATTAAGCCCAAATGACAAAATGAAAGTGCCTTAATGACGTCCTCAAAGAGGCTCTTTGACAGCCTCAAAGAGGCCCTTTGACGACCTCAAAGAGGCTTAATGACAAGCCAAGGGTGCTTTTAAGACCCGTTAACAATTCGCACTCCAATATTAACTAAAATTTTATACATTCTGCACAAATACAACCTTTTTCGCTTTCATTCTGTCATTCTGTATATTTATGCAAAACTGGGCTAAAAACGCCCCTTTTCTGCTTCTTTTGCAACAAAATTTTTTGGCTGTTCAGGAAGCTAAACATGGCAGATAAAAAGCTAAACATGGCAGATAAAAAGCTAAACATAGCAGATAGAGAAGCTAAACATGGTAAATAAAGAAGCTAAACATGCAGATAGAGAAGCTAAACATGCAGATAGAGAAGCTAAACATGGCAGATAGAAAAGCTAAACATGGCAGATAGAGAAGCTAAACATGGCAGATAGAGAAGCTAAACATGGCAGATAGGGAGGCTAAGTATGGCAGTTAGTGAAGCTAAGTATGGCAGTTAAGGAGGCTAAGTATATTTGTCGAACCATCTTTAGCAAAAAGAAAAATGTTGAAAGAACGACGAACGAAAAGCACGGTAAAAATAGAATATGTGTAAGGATGTTTTGCAAAGACAAAAATGACAAAAAATCATTTTTATCAAAAAAAAAACGACATTGGTTAAACCTTTTCCCAAAAGGAGCGTCATAATATCGCAAATTCAATTTAAAAAGAGCCTCTCAACATGACATCTTAACCGAAAGCCAATAGGCACATGTCAACCGATAGGCACAGAGACAGATGTAACACTATGAAGAAAACACTAATGACGCTGCTGCTCGCCATCATGGCCTTGGCAGCAAGCGCACAGGAAAGGAAAATCAGCGGCACGCTGACCGACAACGACACAAAGGAAGCGATGGAACAGGTTACCGTGCAACTGCTGCGAACAGACAGTGCCTATGTGGCGGGAACGGTGAGCGACGCGAGAGGCTCTTTCAGCCTCAAGGCGCCTAAGAACGGCAAGTTTCTGCTCAAGCTCACAAGCGTGGGCTACAAAACTCTTGTGAAGAACATCACAATCAGCGGCGACCGCGACATGAACATGGGCAACATGACCATGAGCGAAGACGCCATAATGTTAAAGGGAGCAACCGTGACGGGACAAGCCAAGAAGGTGGTTGTGAAGAAAGACACGTTCGTCTACAACTCGTCGGCTTTCCGCACACCCGAGGGGTCAGCCATCGAGGAGCTTGTGAAACGCCTGCCGGGTGCCGAGATCGACGAAAGCGGAAAGATAACGATCAACGGCAAAGAGGTCAAGAAGATCAAGGTTGACGGAAAGGAGTTTATGACGGGCGACACGAAGACTGCCCTCAAGAACCTGCCCACCTCCATCGTGGACAAGATCAAGGCTTATGACGAGAAGAGCGATCTCGCTCGCGTGACAGGCATTGACGACGGCAACGAGTCGACAGTTCTCGATTTCGGCATAAAGAGAGGCATGAACAAAGGCATGTTTTCGAACGTCGACGTGAGCGTGGGCACACAGAACCGCTACTCGGAACGCCTCATGGCTGCCGTGATGCAGAACGACATTAGGGTCATGACCTTCGGAAGCGCCAACAACGTGGCCGACAGAGGATTTCCCGGTGGCGGCGGACGAGGCAACTTCGGACGAGGAAACAGCGGACTGAGCGCGTCGAAGATGCTCGGTGCCAACTTCAACTATGACAACCAGAAGACGCTGCAGCTCGACGGTAGCGTGAGGTGGAACCACAACGACGGCGATGCTTACTCGAAGAGTTCGGCGCAAAACTTCATAACCACCAACGGAGCTTACAGCAACAGCATAAGCCAAAACTACACACGCTCCAACAGTTGGGACGCGCGCATGCGTCTTGAATGGAAGCCCGACACGCTGACAAACATCATGTTCCGCCCGCGGTTCAGCTACTCTTCTAACGACTCGCGCTCAGGAAGCCAAGCGGCATCATATAACGATGACCCTTACCTGCACGCCAGCGACCCGTTGGCAGCAGAGGCCATAAAGCAGATGGCGGCAGAGGGTCTGATGGTGAACAGCAACCGCAACAACTCGCTGTCTTACAGCGACAGCAAGCAGGTGGGAGGCTCGCTGCAACTGAACCGCAAGCTCAACAGCATGGGACGTAACGTGACGCTGCGTCTGGAGGGCTCTTACAACGAGGGCAACAGCAAGAGCTTGTCGACAAACAACGTGCACCTCTACCAGATAAAGAGCAAGCTTAACCCCGAAGCCGACTCTACATACCAGACAAACCGCTACAACGTGACGCCCACAAAGACGTGGAGCTACACGGTGCAGACAACATACAGCGAGCCGCTGTGGAAGGCAACGTTCCTGCAGATGAGCTACAAGTTCAACTACAGCTACAGCAAGAGCGACCGCGCAACATACGATTTCAGCAATCTGGGCGAGAACTTCTTCAGCGACGTGGCAAACAGCTACCGCAACTGGGACGGCTATCTCACACTCTTGCAGAAACCATATACCGACTACAAGGACGAGTCGCTGAGCAGATTCTCGGAATATAAGAACTACACACATGACATGGAGCTGATGTTCCGAATGATCAGAGAAAAATATAACTTCAACGTGGGCGTGATGGTGCAGCCACAGACCTCACACTTCATACAAGACTATCACGGCGTTCACTCTGACACCACACGCAACGTGGTGAACGTCACGCCGACACTCGACTTCAGATACCGCTTCAGCAACACGCACGACCTGCGCATTCGCTACCGCGGCACAACGTCACAGCCAAGCATGAGCGACATGCTCGACATTACTGACGACAGCGACCCGCTGAACATCAGAAAGGGTAACCCCGGCCTGAAGCCGTCGTTCACGAACAACCTGTTCGCCTTCTACCACAACTTCAGACAGAAGCGCTCACAGGTCATCGTGTCGTTCCTCAACTTCTCAAACACCCGCAACGCCGTGGGCTCGGAGACGACCTATGACGAGAAGACGGGCGGACGGACAACAACGCCGCGCAACATAAACGGCAACTGGAACATCAACGGCATGTTTATGTTCAACACGTCGATAGACACGACAGGCGTCTGGAACGTCAACACGTCGACCAACTATGGCTACAACCACATGGTGGGCTTCGTGAACCTCAACCGCAGCGCCACGGCACAGAAAAACGTGACGAAGAGCCTTAACATAGGCGAGCGACTGGAGACGAGCCTGCGCACCAACTGGGTGGAGCTGGCGCTTGACGGATCATTCAACTACACCCACTCGCGCAACGAGCTGCAGAGCCAGGCCAACCTCGACACATGGCAGTTTGCCTATGGAGGCACGCTCTCTGTAAACACGCCGTGGGGCATGAGCCTCAGCACCGACCTGCACGAGAACAGCCGACGCGGCTACAGCGACAAGTCGATGAACACGAACGAGCTGGTGTGGAACGCGCAGATAGCACAGAGCTTCCTCAAGGGCAAGCCGCTGACGGTGATGCTGCAGTTCTACGACATTCTCGACAACCAGAGCAACTTCAGCAGAACCATCAACGCCACGCAACGCAGCGACATCGAGTATAACAGCATCAACAGCTACGCCATGCTGCATGTGGTCTACCGCTTCAACATGTTTGGAGGCAAGATTGGCGGACGCGACGGCAACAGAGGTCCTGAGGGTCGTGGCGGCTTCGGCGGTCGTGGCTTTGGTGGCCCTGGCGGCATGAGACCGCCAATGGGTGGCGGCATGCGACCGCCAAGAATGATGTAACGACAAATCAGTAACGAGAAATCAGAAATGGATTTTTAGATAATGTTTTGGGTTAATTAGAATAATTTTGGAGTCACTTCTGCGTGAGCAGGGGTGGCTTTTTTTTGCGTTTATGCCCTATTGGTACAAACAGAAAATTCCCGTGCCGTCACTATAAGGACGACGCGGGAAAATGATAGTTAGCTTAATTTATGTGAAAAGAATTGCCTTGGCTGGCAATTTTGCGTATAACCGTTTCAGCCACATCGGTCATCTGGAGCATGTCCTCCACACACGTCCACTCGTAGACGCTGTGCTCAGCCTGCTGGCCGCTGTAGAGACAAGGACCGCCACGCAGACCTTTGGCAGCCATCATGGCCGAGGTGGTGCCGCCACGTTCGCTCTGCGGCTCAAGCGCAAGACCACACTCGCGGCCACTCTCCACGATGACAGAGGTTAGGGAGGGAGCCATGGTGTAAGCCACGTTCTCATACTGCATAAACTCGGGTTGAGCCTCAACGCGAACGTTAGGATAGGCTTGGCGCATGGCTGTGGCCGCCCCGTCGAGAAGAGAGCGTAAGGTGTCGCCCTCTTGCTTGTCAAAATAGCGTAGGCGAACTTTCACCTCGGTAGAGCTTACACCGTTGGTTGTGGTTATGGGGGTCATGGCGTAACAGTGGATGTAGCCCTGCGTGCCACGGCTTGCCGATGGATGCTTGGCTGGCGGAAGTTGGCCTATGAAAAAGGCAGCAGCGGTGAGCACATCGCCATATTTGCTGGCATAGGCATCGCCAGGATGCGCTTCCTTGCCAGAGAAACGGTAGACACGGGCAGCGGCTGTGAAGTTGGCAACGGAGAAACGGGTCTGCGTGTCGCCGTCAATGTCTATCACCACGTCGGGCGAACCGTCAACATAAGAGGCCTCAAAACGGTCGGCAGCACGACCAATGTCCTCGTTCTGTGAGAAAACAAAATAGAGATCGCCATGACGCATGTTCTTGTCGCGGACCACACGCTCCACAAGGGTCACGAGGATGGCACATCCCGTCTTGTCGTCGGCACCAAGGAGCGTAGTGCCGTCGGAGGTAACGATGGTCTTGCCCACACACTGGGCAAGATGTCTGCCCTGCGGGGTTGACGGACTGAGCACCAACGAGCCGGACAACACAAGGTCACCACCATCGTAAGCGCGATGGACCACAGGCGTGATGTTGCCGCCGGGAGCCTCGGGGGTGATGTCAAGATGCGCCATAAACATTATTGACGGAATGCCCTTTGCGTTGGCAGGAATCTTAACATACACATATTCGCTCTCGCTACGGCGCACGGTGGCAGAGGTGCCACGCACGGCAGCTTGAAGGTCGGCCTCCACCTTTTGCGCCATCTCTCGCTGACCTGCGTTGATGGGAAACACGCTCATGTCGGAGGTGTCGGTGCCCTGACTGTTTATCTTGGCATAAGCGACGAAGCGCTCTGTCATCTTTTCTACGGCCTTGCTGTCGTAGGTTCTTGTTTGTGTCTTGACCTTTGCTTTAGCCTTGGCTTGGCAAGAGGGGGCTGAGGGCCATGCAGGGTCGGAAGGCCATACGGGGTTAGAAGCGCATGCTGGCCATGCAACAAAGAACATTGCCATGAGGCAGATCGTTTTCACATTTAGATTAAGCTTCTTCATAAAAAAGGATTTTTTAAATTAAGAGTAACATGTAGCAAACTAAAAAAACGCCATATCTTTTATTGACGGGCTGTTTTAGCAGGCGAGGGCTTTACGCTCTTTTTTGTAGGTGAGATAACACCACATTTTCTTATCTGCTCAGACGAACGTCTTAGTCTTTCTACGGTTTCCTGATTGCGACGAATAGAGTTTTTCATGACCACATCGTGAGGAACAGAGACACCTTGCAATCGGCAAATTTCTGAGTTCTGACGTATTGTGTTAAGTTGACGGTTATATGCGCCAGTCACCACATAATGAGTGGTGGCTTTGGTTACAGCCATACCAGGCTTGACCACAAAGCCCCGAGGCCATACAGGAGCAGAGAACACGCACATGAGTGCGAACACGAGAACGATAAGTTTTGCATTTGTCTTCATAACTTTCATTTTTTAAAGGTTTCACTTCATTAAGATTTTTCTAACTCTTGTCAGACGCGTCGTCTTTCGTCAGACGCTTTGTCCTTTTGACAATGCAAAGCTATAAAGAACTGTTTAGTTTTTTTGAGGTTTTAATTTTTAGAGTACGTTTTTTGGTGTGACCATTTTTTTAAGCCTTATTTTGGAACGTTTAAAAGCGTTACATTTTTGCACAAGCAAAAAATGTAACGCATCATAAAGGGTTTTAAACCTTTGAAGATCAAGCGTCTACATCAGCGATCTCTGTCACAGGCTCATCGGCAGAGGTGTTTGACGCATCAGCTTTGTAGGTCTCATACAGATCGAGCAAAAGAGGAGCGAAACTGGCGGCATTGTCGTTGCCATAAGCCTTCAAGCGGTCTAAACAAGCAAGCATATTGTCGCCAAGAAGCTCACGACGAACCCTACGCAGATGTTGCTTTCCTGCTTCCGTAATTTCGTCGTAAGAGCTTACACGCTTGCCGTTTTTCGCCATCAGGAGCACCAACAACGATTCGCTTATGAACAAGCCCCCACCCTTCTTGCGCGGCAGGTTCATCAAGAAGAACAGTTCCTTGTCAACGGTCTTGTCGGCTGCTGTGTAGAAGGCTTGCACAGCCTCAACAAGTGTGCCATTGCTAAAATGGTCTGTTGCCAAAGCTTTCATCTGTGCCTCAATCTCTGTCTTCTGCTTGCCAAGACAGGCTTTCTTGTAAAGCTGTGTCTGTAGGTCAAAATAGACTTTTGACAACTGGTGAACATCAACGATGCTCAACAACATGTCACGGCGTCGGTTGAGCAGCGGCAACTGGGAGAGAGCGCCACAAACATCGGGCGTGGAAGAGCTGAGAGATGAAACTATGGTTGAGTATTGAGCAGTCAACGCCGTGCAGACACCCTTGAACGTGGGGGCAACGGCGCAAGCATCGGCCTCATGTGCTTGCAACTTCTGGCGCTCTGCCTCAACATTAGCGAGGAGTTTCCAGGCAATGTCTGGCGTGGAGACATAAGGCTTTAGCAACTCGCACGCAGTTTCAGCAAAACGGTGCTCTGCCTCCACTTTAGCTTTGGCGGCGGCCCTTGCCTCAGCCACATCCTTTGCCGTGGTCTTGCCCTCAGCCTTGGCTGCTGCTATGGTTTCGGCAGCAACCTTGTCTTCAAGCGCTTTCTTGTCGTTGGCAACAACGGCATAAAGATTATAAAGCTTTTCGTCGGCTTCAACCTCTGAGTTCAAGACGGCAAGATAGCAATAGGGCATGCCTTTAACGGCCACATGGTTGTCAAACAAGAGGCAGAGGCTCTCAACAAGTGCCTCATCGTCGCGGACAATGCGCAGCCACTTGTCGTTGCCGACAATGACACGGGCCATCTCAAACACATCGCCGCCCACACGCGCCTGCTCACTCGCTTTTCTACGGTCAGCGCAGCCAGGCACCTTCTTTCTCGCCTTAAGGTCGCCAAGCTGTCGCTCAAGCTGAAGGGCAAGAACGGTAGGTACCTTGAACGTGGCTTGCTGTATGTCGCGGTTAAGGCTGTCGGCTTGCTTCACAGCCTCGGTTGGGGCAAGACGGTGAAGATTGTTGATCTCGCTGAGCCAGCGGTCTAAGGTGCTGCACAGACGGGCATCGAGCAAAGGGCGCACCCTGCACAACTCGTCAACACGAGCACGCAACCGTTCCTGCATGGCTCTTACCGTTCTCATGCGGCGGCGACGACGGTCAACATACCACACACCAGCCACCACAGCACAAACCAAGAGCACAAGCAACACGATGTTGGTGCGCGAGAAGAGACTCTGGGGGACAAACCTCACGGTGGTGTAATGGTCAGGGGCTGTCTTGTCTGCCGTTGGTTCCAAGACATAGACGCCGCTTCCTGAACTTGCATAGATCTTTCCGTCAACAACCACACAAGCCTCGGGCTCAAAATGGATGTCGGGGAAAAGACGTTCAGAAGACAAGAGGTTATCGATGCCGAAATCGGCAACGCCATAGACATGGGTGCTGTCGGCTGCAAGCAGTCGGCGATAACCCGTTGCCGTGCGCACAAAAGCCAAGCTGTCGGTTCCACGGCTGCGCAACAGGCTATTGTTGGTCAAGACGTAAAGGTCGGGAGATTGACCTTGGGAGGGTATGAAAGCCACGTCGCGGATGAAAGCGAAACGTCTTGACCCTTTAATTGGAAGGAACCTGTTGTCGTGACCCATGAACACGCCGTCGTTAAGCGTGGCGAACGCCGTTTGGGCGCCGCCATTGGCGAAGCGTGTTATGAAGACGCTGTTGTCAAGACAGGAGTCGGCGCGATGAAGGTTTCGCAGTCCGTCACGAATGCCCACATAAACATTGCTTGCATCAACCCCCATGGCTGTGACCTCGCGGTTGAGCGACGGCTTTACGGGACGGTCGAACGAGACCAACGAGTTGATGAGATAAGACGAATGGAGAGGTGCGCTGTAGGCCTTGTTGTCGCTGTCAACATAAAAGAGCTGGCCGTTGAGCACCTGCATAAACCTTATGTCGCCAGTGCCGCCCGAGATGTCTTTAAGCTGTACCGCCTCGTTCTTGCCGTCAAGGTCTTGGCGGAACAAACGGGTGCCCACAAGATAATATATGTGTCGTCCTTCAGCACAGGCTAACCTGACCTCGCCCGTGCTGTTGAACACATCCTGATGGTTTGCCACACGGAAAAGCGAATATTTGCCGACCAGCAACGACTGATGCTGCCCGCTGTTGCCAACGATGATGTTGCGACAGTTGACGGGCATGGACATGCCTACGTTCATCTGCTGCCAGGTGTCAGGACGAGCAAGTTCGTTATCGCGGAAGAGCTGCACATGACCGTCAGACAACAGATAGTTCATGGCGTTGGCAGGGTCGTAAAAATAGCGTTGGGCAGGATGGGGCAACGAAAGGGCGGCAAGACGGTTGCCGCGAAGGTCGACCTTGAGAAGCGAATCGCCGCTGACGAGAGCCATTATGGCGTTGCCGTTAAGTGCTATGCCGTAGGCTTTCTGAGAAACAAGGGGGCTCACCTGGTCGGTGGTCATGTCTACCTTCAGCACTCCTCTATCGGAAGCACACACAAGGTAGCGGGAGCTGATTGTGAGAATGTCGCATGCAACCATTGGGCGCAAGGTGTCGGAAGATGTTCCGCTGGCATGGCACACATCAACAGGCGAGAGAACGGCGGTTGCGGTGCTTGCGGTTGCGGTGCTTGCCTTGATGTTGTGTGCAACCTTAAGCAAACCGTGGCTTGTGGCTACATAAACGCCTGTGGGCTGCACGCTGATGTCGTAAGCCGAATAGCGGTCTGGGCGGTCGGCGGTGGGAAGAAGGTAACGGGTAACGGCAACGAGAGAGTCGGCTTGGCGGCGACAAAGGACGAGTCCCATGTTGCGCGTTCCAATAAAAAAGCCATTAGCGTGTGCTTCGGAGCAAGGCACAACCTTATATATCCGGTCGAAAGGGGTGAAGAGGGTGTCTACGGTTGTGGTGTTGGAGGATGTCAAAACAAACACGTCGCCGTCTTCGCTTGCCACAAAGAAACGGTTGGCACAACGGGGGTCGGCAGACACCGACGACAGACGCTTGCCAAAGAATATCTCCGACACATTGAGCGGTGCATGGCGCGTCTTGCCGCAACTGCAAAGCAGGGCGACGACAGCAGTGAAAAGGAGCAAACGTAAGCTACAGAAACGATGGTCTTTAGGGGCTACGTTTCGCAAAAAGTAGGTGTTTATGCTGGTTGTCTTCATAATGGGCAGAGGCTTATAGTGGGGTTGGTTTAGAGTAGAAGCTACACATCCTCATTTATTTCGCGTAGCGGAACCATGACGAACGGACGGTCGTGCATGAGAGGATGGGGTATGACGAGGTCGTCGTCGTTGACGTTCACCCGGTCGTAGAGCAAGATGTCGATGTCGATGACGCGGTCGTGATATTGGCCGTCTACCGACTTTTGTGTGCGTCCCATCTCGCGCTCTATGTGCTGGGTTGTCTCCAGCAACTGATGTGGCGACAGAGAGGTGAGCACCTTCACGCAACAGTTAAGAAACTTGTTGGGCGAGGCAAAGCCCCACGGCTCGGTCTCTATGAAAGACGACTCGCGCTCCACGCATCCCACCTGTTCGCCAATCATGCCGATAGCATCATGGAGCAAGCGCTTGCGGTTGCCAAGATTGGATCCTAAAGAAAGATAAACCGTGTGCATGTCATTGTTGTTTTGAAGATTAAAGAAAGCAAGAAAGGCTATATTCTTGCCTTGCCGCAGCTGTGACAAGAAGCACGAATATAGCCTTCACTTATCGTTGTTGTTGCGTTATGACGCTTTTATAGAGCGATCAGTCGTTGACGATGAGCAGGGCATCGCCGTAGCAGCCAAACATGTAGCCGTGCTTCACGGCAAGGTTGTAGGCTTCCATAACGAGGTCGTAGCCACCGAAAGCAGCGGTCTCCATGAGGAGCGTTGACAGAGGGTGGTAGAAGTTGGCAACCATAGAGTCGGCCAGGCCAAACTCGTAAGGTGGGAAGATAAACTTGTTTGTCCAGCCATCATACTCCTTAAGCAAGCCGTCGGTGCCTACAGCTGTCTCTGTGGCCTTAACCACGCTGGTGCCTATGGCGCAGACGTGACGGCCGGCAAGCTTGGTCTTGTTCACGATCTTGCATGCCTCGGGACCTACGATCATCTGCTCCGAGTCCATCTTGTGCTTGGTAAGGTCCTCTACCTCGATGTCGTGGAAGTTGCCCAATCCGCAATGGAGGGTGATATAAGAGAAGTTGATGCCCTTGATCTCCATGCGCTTCATCAGCTCACGACTGAAATGAAGGCCTGTGGCAGGTGCTGTTACGGCACCCTCGTTCTTGGCAAAGATACACTGGAAGTCGTCAAAGTCGTCCTCGGTGCCGTGATGGTTTTCGCGGCGGTCGATGATATAACGTGGGAGCGGTGCCTCGCCTAAGGCGAACAGCTCGCGCTTGAACTCGTCGTGGGGGCAGTCGTAAAGGAAGCGCAAGGTGCGTCCGCGGCTGGTGGTGTTGTCAATGACCTCAGCAACCATGGTGCCACTCTCATCAAAGAACAGTTTGTTACCGATACGGATCTTTCGGGCCGGCTCCACGAGCACGTCCCACAGACGCATCTCCTCGTTGAGCTCGCGCAGCAGGAACACCTCAATCTTGGCATCGGTCTTCTCCTTGGTGCCATAGAGACGTGCGGGGAACACCTTGGTGTCGTTGAAGATGAATGTGTCGCCCTCATCAAAATAGTCGAGCACATTGCGGAAATCGAGATACTCGCCCTCGATGGGCTTTCCGTTCTCGTCCTTCTTGTACATCTCTATCTGCTGCGACTTGCGGTGCAACACCATGAGGCGGCACTCGTCGCGGCGCGTGATGCGAAATTTCTCCATCTCGCCCTCATCGTTTTTAAACTCACGGTAGATGCTGTGAGGATAGAGTGCGATTTGTTCTTCTGGCAATTTAAATTTAAACTGTGATAACTTCATTATTCTTTGATTCTTTGTCTGTTTTTTCTATATTCTGGTTGTCGAGCCATTGCTCGATGTCGTCAAGCTTGATGCAGTCGTCAATGCGCACGTCGCCGACACGGGTGCGGCACAGCTGCGTGAGGTAAGCACCGCTGTTGAGCGCTCTGCCTATGTCGCGTGCCAAGGAGCGTATGTAGGTGCCTTTGCCGCAACCCACATGGATCTGCAACAGCATGGTCGCGGGATCGAAAGAGAGCACGTTGATGAAATCGACATGCACGGTCTTGGCTTTCAGCTCCACGGTCTCGCCCTGACGTTTCAGCTTATAGGCACGGTCGCCGTTGATCTTGCATGCGCTGTAAGACGGTGGCACCTGCTCTATGTCGCCGACAAACTGCTGTAGCACCTCATCGACAAGCTCACGGGTGATGTGGTCGGTAGGATAGGTGGCGTTGACCTCATGCTCCAAGTCGTAGCTGGGTGTTGTCGCTCCGAGCTGTAGGGTGGCAGTGTATTCCTTAGAGTGGGCTTGCAGCGTCTCTATCTCTTTTGTCTTCTTACCAGTGCAGAGGATGAGCACGCCTGTGGCCAGAGGGTCTAATGTACCGGCGTGGCCTGTCTTGACGCGCTTCACGCCGCTACGCTCACTTATGCGTTTACGAACGTAAGCCAAGGCGCCGAAGCTGGTCATGCGGTATGGCTTGTTGATAGCGATAATTTCGCCTTTAGTGAAATTCATTATTTGGATTTCAGAGTTTTTTGTTTTTTTACTATTCGGGGGGCATTCACGTCTCTATTCTTTTAGAGAAGCGAGCACACGATGGTGATGGCTCCGGCAATGGCGCAATAAACGCCGAACCACACGAGCTTGCCTCTCTTCACGATGTTGATCATCCACTTACAAGCGACGCAGCCGCTCACAAAGGCTGCCACGAAGCCAACGGCAAGGGGCAAGACATCGATGTTGCCAAACGCCTCTTCACCCTTAACGGCCTTGAGCACGTCAAGGAGAGCCTCGCCAAGGATGGGAGGGATGACCATGAGGAACGAGAACTGTGCGAGCTTCTCTTTCTTGTTGCCGAGGAGCAGACCTGTGGCGATGGTGCTTCCAGAACGTGAGAGTCCGGGCATCACAGCACAAGCCTGGGCCAGACCGATGATGAACGCGTCTTTCAAAGAGATGTGTTCACGCTGACGCGGCTTGGCATAATAAGAGAAGGTGAGGAGGGCTGCGGTGACGAGGAGCATCAGTCCGACGATGAGCAGACCTGATCCAAACACCTCTTCCACCTTGTCCTTGAAGAACACTCCCACAACACCAACAGGAATCATCGACACCACGATGTTGAGGAAATATTTTGTTTCGTCGTTCATCTTAAACTTGAACAGACCCTTCAAGATCCAGTCGATCTCTTTCCACAGCACAACGAGTGTGCTGAGCACCGTTGCCACATGCACCAAAACGGTGAACGCGAGGTTGTCCTCACCGTTAACACCAAAGAGATATGAGCCGATGGCGAGATGACCGCTGCTGCTCACGGGCAGATATTCTGTAAGTCCCTGCACGATGCCAAGGACCAATGCTTCAAACCAATTCATTGTTTTTCTTCTTTCCCTTCTTTTTAATTGTCAATTATAGACGTTCTCGATATAGATCTTGTAGAATTAAAACCTTGTCGATGTGAACGTTATTGGTTATAGACCTTGTCGATTATGAACGTTATCGCTTCAGCCATTAAGCCTCAACGTCATCATCAGCTTTCGGTTCCTCAATGTTGTTGTCATCGATGTCCTTAGGTTTATGCACGATGGCATAGATCATAGAGAGGAAGCCCACAAGACACACCACGGGTGCCACCTTGATGCGACGAACATCGAAGATAGAGGCATCGAACACCGTCTCATCGGAACCGCCGCCACTCATAAGGCAGAAGCCGACAACAACAATCAACATGCCGACAGCCAACAAGATAAAGTTGGTCTTGCCGAACGCATAATTTCTTTTATCCATTTTTCTTATTTTTGTGACAGGAAGTTATCGATTTTTGATTTTTGAATTTTGATTTTTGAATTATCGGCTTTCAGCCGATTTTGCCCTTTCTTTCAAGATTATCCTCTTTCAAAGATTATCCTCTTTCAAAGATTACCATCTTTCAAGAAACATCAACTCCCTTATTCATTTTTTACCTTTAATAAAAGTCTATTGAATTCTTCACTCTTCGTTCTTCACTTTTCCCTTACAAAGGCGGACTGCCTTTGTAATTTAAATCTTATACAGTTCCCCCGCCTTCATCCGCAAGAATTTGTTTACGGAAATAGTGGCGCAGAACGCGGTAATTGCGATGCCGAAGGCGAACACCACGCCAGCGGTGATGGCAAGCACATCCCAGGTAAGGAAGCTCAAGATCTCGGGCTCATAGAGGTAGAGGGCATAATAGATAGCGCCAAGAGCGGCGCAAGCCAACACAGAGGCAAGGAGTCCGATGCCGACGGCGCGACGCACAAACGGACCACGGATGAAGCTCCAGGAAGCACCCACAAGTTTCATGGTGTGGATGGAGAAGCGACGAGCATAGATGCCGAGGCGCACGGTGTTGTTGATGAGCGAGAACGACACGATGGTAAGCAACACAGCCAACGAAAGGAGAACAAGGCTCACACGCGCAATAGTGCGGTTGACGTTCTCCAACAAGTCGCGTTGGTAGCTCACCTTTGTGACCTTAGGATAAGCCGTTAGCTCGCGCGAGATATATTTCAACGAGTCGTTGTTGGCATAGTCGGCCTTCAGTGTCAGCTCTATTGACGGTGGCCACGGATTGGCACCGATAAACTCGCGAGGGTCCTCACCCAACATCTTGATGCCTTGACGCAAGGCCTTCTCCTTGCTTATATATTCCATGCTGTTGACATAAGACAAGGTTCCGAGACGGGCACAAAACTGCTGTGCCTCCGAGTCGGTCATGTCATCTTGGAGCATGAGCGTCACGACAATGTTCTGCTTAACGTATGACGAGAGGTTGCGGGCCGTGAGCACCGAAAGGGTGACAAGACCCAACAACACAAGCACCATGGCGGTGCTTATACATAGAGTTATCGCCTGCAATCCATGACGACTGCCGGTCTTTTTACGTTTTTTTCCCATTTTCAAACAGGTATAATACACCAAATTTCTTGCAAAGTAACAAAAAAAAATCCATACAGCATAAGGTTTAACCACTATTAACAAGAGGATAAGGCAAAGAGGGTGCTCGTTTCACAAATAATTATTACTTTTGTGCCGAATTAGAGACTTTTCTTTGAAAAAAGAGAAAGAAAAGAGATAACAAAAAGAGATAACGAAAAAGAAGAAAGAGATAATAATTTAGAAAAAGGTAATAACATTATGGCAACAATAATTTATCCATCGCCCATCTTCGGACCGATACACAGTAGACGACTGGGCATCTCGTTAGGCATCAATCTGCAACCGGCAGACGGAAAGACATGTTCGTTCGACTGCATCTACTGCGAGTGTGGCTACAACGCCGACCACCGCCCCACCCTGCCACGCCCCTCGCGCGAGGAGGTGAGCGAGGCTTTGGAGAAGAAGCTCATTGAGATGCGCGACAGCGGCACAGAGCCTAACGTGCTCACCTTTGCAGGCAACGGCGAGCCGACAGGACACCCACAGTTTGCGGAGATAATTGATGACACCATAGCCCTGAGAGACAAGTATTTTCCTGAAGCCAAAGTGTCGGTGCTCAGCAACTCTACGTTCATTCACCGACCACAGGTTCATGACGCGCTGATGAAGGTTGACAACAACATTCTGAAGCTCGACACCGTGGACATAGACTATATAAAAAAGGTGGACCGCCCCGTAAGCCCCAACTATAACGTGGACAACATCATTGAGGGGCTGCGCTCGTTCAACGGCCACGTCATCATACAGACCATGTTCATGAAGGGACGCATGGGTGCCGACAATGTGGACAACACCTCTGAGCGCTTTGTCACACCATGGCTTGAAGCCCTGCGCAAGATCAAGCCAATGATCAAGCTGAGAATCATCAAGGACTGCAACGCAAACGTACCGCTCAAGACAGGAGCTCTCAGGAACTCGGCTCTGAGATGGGCACCACTGACAAATGACTATATCGTGTGGGATACGCCATATGCGCACTTCCAGCATACCGGTAAAGTCATGATTGGCGAAACCAGCCACAGTCCATGGGCCCACTATGGTGAAAAGAAGATCTACACAAATCGCAATCTGACATACAGACAGGGCGGATCAAGATGGGTAGAAAAGACATTCACGCAGAGAAGCGCATCCTGGGACAGACTGGCGGGCGCACTTTTCAAGAAGGAGTTCAATCGATGAAACTGGAAGACGTAAAGCAGATCGAAGACGGACTGTACAGATACATGTCAAAGATTGACATCAACGGCATTCCGTGGAACCTCGAGTACTTCGAAAACAGTACACAGACAGCCCTGCTGTTCAAGAGGCAGGGATACGGACGGGAAAAGGAATCATACCTGGGCGGCGGATACCGCGCAGAATTTCCGTTTGAAATCTACATTCAGGCAAGCAGAAAAGATACAAAGGCAAGGCTGGACCTTTCCAGAATACTGGAGGCCATCCATCAGGTGCTTC
>OQVT01001118.1_pt1 | contig 16571 bp, 13 predicted proteins | sample 1691561 | NCBI WGS metagenome assembly OQVT01 (sample SAMN03418260, study PRJEB22391) | human gut metagenome | biome: human-gut; feature: organic feature; material: feces | host: Homo sapiens | place: Tanzania | collected 2013-01 | reverse complement strand
AGGATGTTCTTGCAAATTTAACAGATAAAACATATATTGGAGAGATCGAGGTTGTAAAACCGGGATTTATCAATATTAAGTTAAATGAAGATGCAGTTGCTGCATACTTAAATGACATGAAAAAAGATGAGAATCTTGGACTGGAACAGGCAAAAGAACCAAAGACGATCGTAATCGATTACGGCGGACCGAACGTAGCAAAACCGTTACATGTCGGACATCTTCGTTCTGCAGTTATCGGCGAGAGTGTGAAGCGTATCGCAAGAAAAGCAGGACATAAAGTATTAGGAGATATTCATCTCGGCGATGTGGACAAGCTGGAAGTACAAGAAAAGGTAGATGCTTATAACGAACGGCAGACAGATTCTGCGTATAAGCTTCATATTGGTGATGACGGTGGTATATATACCAGTTTTGGCTATCGTATCAGTTATGACTATCATGATACAACCAGAAATGTAATGCACTATTATACAGAGCGTGAAGACGGCAACACCTATATGCAGATTGATGCGCCAACATACTACTACAAAGAATCAGAAAACAAGATAACGACAGATGTCAGCAATGGACATATTCCCGTCTCTTCGAATGCCCCGCTAATTGGAAGAGAGGTCGGCGTTGATTATACCAATGCCTGGAATGCGCTGCGATATACACTTCCGGAGAGCGGGAATACTACAATGGCAGATATGGTACGCCGTGTAGCGGAAACCGTTTTTATCCCATTTACGGTTGGTGGAGGAATCCGAACGGTAGATGATTTTAAACGGATTTTGCGCGAAGGAGCGGACAAGGTTGCTGTTAATACTGCAGCAATCATGAATCCTTCTTTAATTAGCGAGGCGGCAGATAAATTTGGAAGTCAATGTGTAGTTGTTGCAATCGATGCAAAAAGACGAGCTGACGGTTCGGGATGGAATATCTTTAAAAACGGCGGACGGATTGATATGGGAATTGACGCTGTCGAGTGGGCAATAAAAGCGCAGGAACTGGGTGCCGGTGAAATTCTTCTTACCAGCATGGACGGGGACGGTACAAAAGCAGGGTATGATATTGCTTTGACAAGAGCAGTAGCAGAAAATGTTTCCATACCTGTGATTGCGTCAGGAGGAGCCGGAACCAAAGAACATTTTTATGAAGCACTTACCGATGGAAAAGCAGATGCAGCTTTGGCAGCATCGTTATTCCATTTCCGTGAGCTTGAAATCAAGGACGTTAAAAAATATCTAAGAGAGAAAGGTATATCAGTCAGGTTATAGCAATGGCAATGATTCAGAATGACTGGCTTGAAGCAATCGGCGGAGAGTTCAGAAAACCATATTATAAGGAATTATATGAGTTTGTAAAAAATGAATATCATACGAGAGTCATTTATCCACCGGCAGATGATATTTTTAATGCACTTCATCTGACACCGTTAAAGGATGTAAAGGTATTGATTTTGGGACAGGACCCTTATCACAATGAACATCAGGCGCATGGATTGTGCTTTTCCGTGTTGCCGGATCAGAAGGATATACCACCATCCCTGCAAAATATCTACAAAGAATTACATGATGATCTGGGATGTTATATACCCAATAACGGTTTCCTTGAAAAATGGGCGAAACAGGGCGTGCTGATGTTAAATACCGTATTAACGGTACGGGCACATCAGGCGAATTCCCATCAGGGAAAAGGCTGGGAACTTTTTACCGATGCGATTATCCAGGCGGTAAATGCACAGGACCGTCCGATTGTATATTTGTTGTGGGGAAGTCCGGCACAAAAGAAGATTCCGATGCTCACAAATCCAAAGCATTTGATATTGAAGGCACCACATCCAAGTCCATTGTCTGCGTATCGCGGATTTTTTGGATGCCATCACTTTAGTCAGACCAATGCTTTTTTGGAACAGCATGGAATTGCGCCAATCGATTGGCAGATTGAAAATATCGAGTCGTAAGTATTGACAAGCGTTTGACACCGTATTATAGTGTTCCTGAATAGAAACACTACGATATGGTGTTTTTTTATGTAAATTGGGAATGGTTGGGGAAATATGGACGAGAATATGGTATTGGAGAAATTAATACAGTTCGGTCTTACCAGACAAGAGGCAAATATTTATCTTTGCCTTTACCGGAATGGGGAAATGTCCGGGTATGAAGTCGCAAAATATACAGGGATTTCCAGGTCGAATGTATATAGTGGATTATCCGATTTGACTGAAAAAGGTGCTGCTTATCTCATGGAAAGTAATGTAAACCGATACGTGGCTGTTCCGATTGAAGAATTCTGTGATAACAAGATACGGACACTAAATGCAGTACGGGATGAACTGGTGGCACATATTCCGGCAGTTAAACAGGAAACATCCGGGTATATTACGATAGAGGGCTACGCAAACATTCGGAATAAAATGTTCACGATGTTAGAAACAGCAGAGAAAAGAGTTTATATTTCTGCAAAGTCAGAATACGTAGGACTGTTTCAGGAAGAGCTGGAAGCACTTGTACGGAAAAACATCAAGGTTGTAATTATAACGGATGGAACGGTAACTTCGTCTGTTTTAAATGAGAAAGCAATTATATATTTGGGGGAAGACAGAAACAATATCATTCATCTGATTGTAGATTCCCAATTCGCAATATCGGGAGAGGTGAATCAGCAAAAAGAAGATACGTGTCTGTATACCGGGCAGGAAAATTTTATTCATGTATTTAAAGAGATGCTTCGCAATGAAATGAAGCTGATTGAAATTGATAGGAAAGGAAATGCGTAAGATGACAAAGAAACCATTTATTACAAAGGAAAAAGCAATGGAAATTGCAAAGGAGTATCCAACGCCGTTTTATCTTTATGACGAGAAAGGAATTCGTGAGAATGCACAGGCAGTAAAAGAAGCATTCTCATGGAATAAGGGATTTAAAGAATATTTTGCGGTAAAAGCAACACCAAATCCATTTTTGATTCAGATTTTGCAGGAATATGGCTGTGGCTGTGACTGTTCCTCAAAAACAGAATTAATGTTAAGTGAAGCGTTGGGAATTACCGGACATAATATTATGTTTTCTTCCAATGATACACCGGCAGAAGAATATGCATTAGCAGCAAAATTAGGGGCAATCATCAATCTGGATGACATTACACATATTGACTTTGTCGAGCAGATTCTTGGGAAATTGCCCGAAACGATGAGCTGTCGTTTTAATCCGGGTGGTGTATTCCAGATGAGTAATGGAATCATGGATAATCCGGGAGACTCCAAGTATGGATTTACGACCGAGCAGATGTTTGAAGGATATTGTATCCTTAAAGAAAAGGGAGTAAAGCATTTTGGAATGCATGCATTTCTGGCAAGTAATACCGTAACAAACGAATACTATCCAACCCTGGCAAAGCAGATGTTTGAGCTTGCGGTACAACTCAAAGAACAGACCGGAGCCGATATCCGTTTTATTAACCTGTCAGGAGGTGTCGGAATTCCTTATTTGCCGGATAAAGAAGGAAACGATATTCGTGCCATCGGTGAGGGAGTACGTAAAGTATATGAAGAGGTACTCGTTCCGGCGGGAATGGGAGATGTTGCAATCTATACGGAAATGGGACGCTTTATGATGGGACCGTATGGACAGCTTGTGACAAAGGCAATTCATGAAAAGCACACCTACAAGGAATATATTGGTGTGGATGCCTGCGCAGTAAACCTGATGCGTCCGGCAATGTATGGTGCATACCATCATATTACCGTTCTTGGAAAAGAAAACGCACCTTGTGACCACAAATATGATGTAACAGGTTCTTTATGTGAAAATAACGATAAATTTGCAATTGACCGGATGCTTCCGAAGATTGATAAGGGAGATTATCTGGTAATTCATGATGCCGGTGCACATGGATTTTCAATGGGATACAACTATAACGGAAAACTGAAATGTGCAGAATTGCTATTAAAAGAGGATGGAAGTGTGCAGATGATTCGCCGTGCCGAAACCCCTAAGGACTATTTTGCAACGTTTGATTGCTTTGATTTTTATAACAACATAAAGTTCTAATCAATAACAAATGAAACTCTAAGAAAAGTTCATAATAAACCTTGTACGAAAGCCTTTCACAAAGTATAATGATACTTGTGAAAGGCTGGTTGCGTTATGGATTGTAAACAGGCAGAAAAAGCAATACCACAATTCCTGGCGGACGAATTAACCATAGACGAATTAAGGGAGTTTATGGAGCATATTGATAAATGTGAAGAATGCCGGGAAGAGTTATCGATAGAGTTTTTGGTTCGGGAAGGACTTTCCAGACTGGAATCCGGAAATGTTTTCGATTTGCAGAAGGAATTATCGGACCGTCTTTTCCATGCAGAGAACCGATTGAAAATAAGAGAAAATATGCAAATGCTCCTCTACATGCTGGAGGGGCTTGTTGGTGTAGCTGCAATGGCGGCAATCGCATTATTTCTATTCCTGAAATAAGAACAGAAAGGCATAAATCAGAATGGCTAAGCTTGTATTGATTGATGGACATAGTATCTTAAACCGTGCATTTTATGGAGTACCGGATTTGTCAAATTCAGCAGGACTTCATACGAACGCGGTATATGGATTTCTAAATATTCTATTTAAAATTCTGGAGGAAGAAACGCCGGAATATCTTATGGTGGCTTTTGATGTAAAAGCACCAACTTTCCGTCACGAAATGTATAAAGAATACAAAGGAACCAGAAAACCCATGCCGGAGGAACTGCGTCAGCAGGTGCCGGTAATGAAAGAGGTACTTACGGCAATGGGAATAAAAATAGTGGAGCTTCCGGGATATGAGGCGGATGATGTGCTTGGAACACTTGCTAAGCAGAATGAAGCGAAAGGGATGGAAGTGTCACTTGTTTCGGGAGACCGTGATCTGTTACAGATTGCTTCGGAACATATCAAAATCCGGATACCGAAGACGAAGGGCGGAAAAACCGAAATAGAAGATTATTATGCAAAAGATGTAGAAGCAAAATATCAGGTGAATCCATTGCAGTTTATTGAATTAAAGGCACTGATGGGAGATACTGCAGATAATATTCCCGGGGTTCCCAAGGTTGGAGAAAAAACAGCAACAGACTTGATGGTGCAGTTTGGCTCGTTGGATGGTATTTATGAGCATATAGAGGAAGTAACCAAGAAATCCATCAAGGAGTCCCTGATTCAGAACAAAGAACTTGCTGAACTGAGCAGAAAACTGGCGACGATTCAGATTGATGCACCGGTAGAATATGCATTGGAAGATGCAAAAGTGCATAATTTCTATACCGACGACGCATATATTTGGTTCAAAAAACTGGAATTTAAGAATCTTTTAAACCGGTTTGAAAAAGGCGTATCCAATGAAGAGGTGTCTGCACATTTCCGCTGGGTAAAAGAGAAAGAAGAGGCAGAAGCAGTATTTCAAAAGGTTTCTTCCCTGAAGGAAGTGGTTGGAATGGATGTCATCAGAGAACCCGGCAGAAAAGCAGAACTGTTAGGTGTTGCCATCAGTCTGTCGGAAGAGGATTGCGTTCTGCTGATGATAAACGAGGAAATCACGGAAGCATTTTTACGCCTTCAATTACAGCGTATGGGTAAGGAAAATCAAATTTCCTGTGCCAATATAAAAAACAATTATGAGTTTCTGGACTCTTATGAGACAGAACGATTTTTTGATGTCATTCTGGCGGCATATTTGCTTAATCCGCTTAAAAATGATTATTCGGTAGAAGATGTGGCGAATGAACATCTTGGATTGATGATACCGGAAAGAAGCCAGTGTTTTGGAAAGGCATCATTATTGGATGCTATGCAGAGTGATGGTGATAAATTCCTTTCCTATTGTTGCTTCCGTGCTGATGTATGCCGTAAGGCAGCTCCGGTTCTTAAGGAACGACTGGAAGAAAGCGGAATGCTTACATTAATGAATGAAATTGAAATGCCACTGACGTGTGTGCTTTATTCCATGGAACAGGAAGGAATTAAGGTAAAACCGGAAGAACTCAGGATTTATGGCGAAAAGCTTCAGACAAGAATTACACAGCTGGAGCAGGAAATATATGATGGAGCAGGATGTGAATTTAATATTAATTCACCAAAACAGCTGGGAGAAGTATTATTCCAAAAACTGCAGCTTCCCGGTGGTAAGAAAACGAAGACCGGATATTCCACAGCAGCGGATGTGCTGGAAAAGCTTTCCGGAGAATATCCGATTGTAAAAAATATATTGGAATATCGTGGATTGGCAAAATTAAAATCCACATATGCGGACGGACTTGCTGCTTATATTGAAGAAGGGGATAGAATCCATTCGACCTTTAACCAGACGATTACGGCAACAGGACGTATCAGCTCTACGGAACCGAATCTGCAGAATATCCCAATCCGTATGGAGCTTGGCAGACAGATTCGTAAGGTATTTGTACCAAAAGAAGGCTGCTGCTTTACCGATGCCGATTACTCCCAGATTGAACTGCGTGTCCTTGCATCCATGTCGGGAGATGAACAGTTAATTTCTGCGTATCGTTCCCATGCCGATATTCACCGGACAACTGCATCGCAGGTATTTCATATTCCGTTTGATGAAGTTACGGAATTACAGCGAAGAAATGCAAAGGCAGTTAATTTTGGAATTGTATATGGAATCAGTTCCTTTGGCCTGAGCGAAGACTTAAGTATTTCAAGAAAAGAAGCGGCGTCGTATATTGAACAATATTTTGCAACGTATCCGCAGGTAAAAGAATTTCTTGACCGACTGGTTGCAGAGGCAAAACAGAATGGCTATATTACGACGTTGTTTGGCAGAAGACGTCCGGTACCGGAGCTTAGTTCAAGCAATTTTATGCAGCGTTCCTTTGGAGAGCGTGTCGCAATGAATTCTCCGATTCAGGGTACGGCGGCAGATATTATAAAAATAGCCATGATTCGTGTCTGGAAGAGAATCCGCAGGGAAAATCTGAAATCCAGATTGATATTACAGGTTCATGATGAATTACTGATTGAAACATATCTGGAAGAAAAAGAAACGATTGCAGCAATTCTTGAAGAAGAAATGGTACATGCTGCAGAGCTGGCAGTTACCCTGGAAATTGATTTGCATACCGGAACAAACTGGTACGAAGCAAAATAAAGATATTCCATGAGATAAAATGGAAGGATAAAAATGATGAAAGTCATAGGAATTACCGGGGGTGTTGGCTCCGGGAAAACGGCACTTTTGAAGTATATTCAGGAAAATTATAATTGTGAAGTGATTTTTGCAGATGAGGCTGCCCACCGTGTGGAAGAACCCGGACAGAAATGCTATGAAAAACTGGTGGACCTGCTGACACCGTGTATTTTGAATTCGGATGGAACCATTGATCGGAAGAAAATGGCAGAAGCAATTTTTAAAAATGATGGACTTTTGGAAGAGGTAAATGGGATTGTTCATCCGGCAGTAAAACAATATATTCTGGAAGAAATTGCGACACAGAAGAAGCTTCAGAAACTGGATTTTCTGTTTATTGAAGCAGCATTATTAATTGAGGACGGTTATCTGAACATTGTGGATGAACTGTGGTATATTTACGCAAACGAAGGGGTTCGCAGGGCAAGGCTGAAAGATAGCCGGAATTATTCAGATGAAAAAATAAATGCAATCATGGAAGCACAGCTTTCGGAACAGGAATTTCGGAATGCGTGCAGTGTAGTCATTGATAACAGTGGAAGTCTTGAAGACAGTTTTCAACAAATAGACAGGAAGGTTAGGGAATATCTGCGATGAACGAAAGAAAGAACTCAAATCCATATGTATTTGGTCTGGACATCGGAACCAGAAGTATTGTCGGAACGGTAGGCTATCGGAAGCAGGATCGTTTTATTGTTGTAGCACAGAGAGTCAAAGAGCATGATACAAGAGCAATGCTGGATGGACAGATTCATGATATTCAGAAGGTTGGAGACACCATCCGCATGGTTAAAAAGGAACTGGAAGATGCTATTGGAGAAAAGCTTTCCGGTGTTTGTATCGCAGCGGCAGGACGTGTACTTCGAACCGTGACGACACATGCAGAGATTGTCTTTCCAAGTGAGCAGGAGGTTGCCAAGGACGATATTTACAGCCTTGTTTCAGCCGGCGTGGAAAAAGCATATCAGGAATTTCTGGAAAATAAAACACAGGAAGAAGAAAAGATTAAATTTTATTGTGTCGGACATTCCGTAGTACGTTATTATCTGAATGGATATCCGATGGGAAATCTTGAAGAGCATAAAGGGCGAAGCATTGGAGTAGATTTGATTGCAACCTTTTTACCGGATGATGTGGTGGATGGTTTATACAAAGCAGTTGAAATTGCAGGATTGGAAGTCGCAAGTCTTACCCTGGAACCGATTGCAGCCATTCAGCTTGCAATTCCGGAGCGTTTTCGTATGCTGAACATCGCGCTTGTGGACGTTGGCGCGGGAACAAGCGATATTTCGATTACCAATGATGGATGTATTCTTGCGTATGGCATGATTCCTGTTGCAGGTGATGCTCTTACAGAGGTCATTGCAAAGCATTGTCTTGTCGACTTTGCGGAAGCGGAAAGAATTAAAAGGGAAGCAAGTGAAAAGGAACAGATTTCCTTTACCGATATTATGCTGTTGCCACAGACGATTACTGCACAGGAAATATTTGAATTAACGAAGCAGGAAATAAATGATATGGCAGACCAGGTTGCCGGAAAGATTATGGAATTAAATGGCGGGAAACCGGTCAGCGCAGTCTTTATTGTCGGTGGTGGCGGTAAAATGCAGGGATATACGGATGCAATCGCTGAGAAACTTGGAATTGCCAGGGAACGTGTGGCAATCCGTGGAGAAGAGGTTATGCAGAACGTTGTTTTTGAAGAGGACATTAAGAAAGACAGTCTTCTGGTAACTCCGATTGGTATCTGTATGAACTATTATGAACAGAATAACAATTTCATTTTTGTAAATTTCAATAACAATCGTATCAAGATGTATGATAACAACAATCTGACGGTTGCTGATGTGGCAATGCAGGCACAGTTCCCGAATGACGGTCTGTTCCCGAAGCGTGGAAAAGAACTGAATTTCACCGTAAACGGAAAGCAGCGTATTGTACGTGGATTCCCGGGAGAAGCGGCAATTATTGAAGTAAATGATAAAGTGGTAGATTTACATACAGCGGTTCATGAAAATGATATTATCCGCGTTACGGAATCGACAGCGGGGGACCCTGCCAGAGCAACGATTGGTGATTTGCCGGAGGCTTCCGAAAGCATTTCCGTAATTGTAAATGAGCAGAAGGTTTCGATTCCGAAATTTGCACAGGTAAACGGTACCCTGCAGTCTTCCTATTATGAAATTCAGGAGGGCGACCAGATTGAATTGCTGAATTATTATACCGTACAGCAGATTGCAGAATTTATGGATGTGATTCTGGCACCGGAAATGAATGTATTTGTAAATCATCAGATTGCAGACCGGGATACGCCAGTTTATGAAAATTTCTCTGTGACATGGACAACACAATCCGGCGAAGAGAAGATTTCGGAAGAAGAATTGCCTGAAGAAGATATACCACCTGAACCAAAAGGCAAAATGACCATAACCGTAATGGTAAATAAAATACCGGTAAAATTAGAGGGAAAATCCTCCTATGTATTTGTGGATGTATTTGAAACCATTGATTTTGATTTAACAAGACCAAAGGGAAAAACAATTATCACAAATTTAAATGGAAGACCGGCACAATATATGGAACCCCTTCATGACGGTGATGTGATAGACATCTATTGGGGACAATAAGGAGGAGCAGTTGTGAGACTTTGCAGTATTGCAAGTGGAAGTAGCGGAAACTGTATTTATGTAGGTTCTGATACGACGCATTTGCTTGTTGATGTAGGCATCAGCGGAAAACGAACAGAGGCCGGGTTAAAAGAACTTGGACTTAAAATGCAGGATATTGACGGGATTTTTATTACACATGAGCATTCTGACCATATTGCGGGGCTGGGAGTTTTGGCAAGAAAATATGGAACGCCGTTATATGCAACGAATGGAACCATTCAGGCAATTATGAAATCACAGACGGTAGGCAATATTCCGGAAGAACTTTTTCATCCGGTCGTAGCAGATGAAAAGATTGTGATTAAGGATGTTTCCTGCAATCCCATGCGGATTTCCCATGACGCTGCAGAACCGGTAGCTTATCGGTTTCAGCATGGGAAAAAGAGGGTTGGAATTGTCACAGACCTTGGTACTTATAATGATTATACCGTTGAGTCTTTAAAGGGGATGGATGCCCTGTTGCTGGAGGCAAATCACGATATCAATATGCTTCAGGTCGGGCCATATCCGTATTATCTGAAACAGAGAATTTTAGGGGACCGCGGACATTTATCAAATGAGCGTGCCGGGCAGTTGCTTTGTTCCCTGATTCATGATAATCTACAGGCAGTTATGCTGGGGCATCTGAGCAAGGAAAATAATCTTCCGGAACTGGCATATGAAGCAGTCCGCGTAGAGGTAACCATGGAACAGGGGAAAAACCTTGAATTTCCGATGTATGTTGCTTCACGAAGTGAAGTTTCAAGAATTATAAATATCGCATAAAAATGATAAATATAACACAGAGATGAGGAGAAAATCATGAAAAAAACAATTATTACAGTAGTAGGAAAAGACACGGTTGGAATTATTGCCAAGGTATGTACTTATCTTGCAGAAAACCAGATTAATATTGAAGATATTTCCCAGACCATCGTACAGGGATTCTTTAACATGATGATGATTGTAGATACACAGAAATGCCCAAAGCATTTTGGGGATATGGCAGATGAATTAGAAAAAATCGGAAAAGAAATTGGCGTGGATATTAAGTGCCAGAAGGAAGAAATTTTTGACAAAATGCACAGAATTTAAGGATAACAGAAAACAGGAGAAGCATTATGATTAATTTGCGTGAAGTCGTTGAAACAAACGAAATGATAGAAAAAGAAAATCTGGATGTCAGAACGATTACAATGGGAATCAGTCTGTTAGATTGTATAGATTCTGATGTGGACCGTCTTTGTGACAGAGTTTATCAAAAAATATATGAATCTGCCAAAGATTTGGTAAAAACGGGAGAGGATATTTCCAGAGAATTTGGAGTTCCGATTGTAAATAAGCGTATATCGGTAACACCGATTGGACTGATTGGTGGTGCTGCCTGCAAAACAAAAGAGGACTTTGTGAAAATTGCAAAAACATTGGACCGTGTGGCGAAGGATGTAGGCGTTAATTTTATCGGAGGATATTCTGCACTTGTAGCAAAGGGCATGACACCCGCAGAAGAGCTTTTAATTCGCTCAATTCCGATGGCATTGTCACAGACTGAGCGTATTATGTCTTCGGTGAATGTTGCTTCTACCAAAACCGGAATCAATATGGATGCCGTAAAACTGATGGGAGAAATCATAAAGGAAACCGCAGAATTAACAAAGGAAAAAGATTCTCTCGGCTGTACCAAACTTGTTGTATTGTGTAATGCACCGGATGATAACCCATTTATGGCGGGAGCATTCCACGGTGTTACAGAAGCTGACCGTATCATCAACGTCGGAGTCAGCGGACCGGGAGTTGTAAAGACCGCATTATCGAAAGTACGTGGTAAAAATTTTGAAATATTATGTGAAACCATAAAGAAAACAGCGTTTAAGGTAACAAGGGTCGGACAGCTGGTAGCACAGGAAGCCTCCAAGCGTCTGAATGTACCGTTTGGTATTATCGATTTATCTCTGGCACCAACACCGGCAATCGGAGATTCCGTTGCGGACATTCTTTGTGAAATCGGATTAGAGCATGCCGGAGCACCGGGAACGACGGCAGCACTGGCACTTTTGAATGACCAGGTAAAAAAAGGCGGTGTGATGGCTTCCTCTTACGTTGGTGGTCTGAGTGGTGCGTTTATTCCGGTCAGTGAAGACCAGGGCATGATTGATGCTGTGGATGCAGGAGCGCTTACAATTGAAAAACTCGAAGCAATGACCTGTGTCTGCTCCGTTGGTCTTGATATGATTGCAATTCCGGGAGATACACCAAATACAACGATTTCAGGAATTATCGCAGATGAAATGGCAATTGGTATGATTAACCAGAAAACAACGGCGGTTCGTATCATTCCGGTAATCGGAAAAGGCGTAGGAGAAAATGTGGAATTTGGCGGTTTGCTTGGTCATGCACCGATTATGCCGGTCAATGGATTTTCCTGCGAGCATTTTGTAAATCGTGGAGGCAGAATCCCGGCACCAATTCACAGCTTTAAAAACTAACAGGGGGGAAAAGGGAACATGAAAAACAAAAAAAGTATCATTTTCATCTGTATAATGACACTTTTTGTGACGATATTTACGGCATGCGGAAAGAAGGAGAATGGAAATAAAACAGAAGAGGAAAACTATGTGTATCTGCCGGAATTCCATGAATTGAACGGAGAATACGAAGACGTTCAGGATGTGGTTTCCGTTGAGGACCAGCTGTTTCTGGCAGGAACAGAGTATGAAGAAGAAACGCAGCTTGTTTCCGCTTCTTTGTATGAAATTGATGTTGAAACAGGAGAAGAAAGAGAAATAGCTGTTAATTTCAAGGAAAACAGCAGAATTATACAGATGGCTTCCAATCCGGCAAAAAAAAGTGTGGACATGGTTATCTATCGTTTTGAGCAGATCGAGGAAGAAATCAAGTCATTCTTTGAACTTTGGACATACGATATAGCAACAGAGACCATATCCATGAGCAGGGATATTACGGATTTGGTTCCTGAAGACGGTTATTTATATGATTGTCTGTTGGATGGTGCCGGTAATTATTATTTTAATTTTGACCAGAGAGAGCTTTCGGTATATAACAGCGAATTTGCACCCTTGGGACAGATTCCGATTGGTGATATGTTTAGTTGTGTTTTCCGGTCCAAAGAAGGAGATATTTATGCTTCCGTATATGGAAACGAGGGCATCGAATTTAAGAAGGTAGACCTGAACTCCAAAAGTCTCGGACAGAAAATTGCAATGGATGAATGGTCCATTCAGAAGGTCCGTCCGGGGTATACCAGCAGTATTCTGATGAACACCGCAGATAATTTTGTCACCTATAATTTTGATGAGGGAGAAAAGAAAAAATTATTCAGCTGGGTGTCCGTTAATATTAACCAGAGTGATGTGACAAATTTTGGAGAGCTTGCAAACGGTAATTTCTGGGTAGTTACAACGAATTACGCAGAAAGCTCTGTTACCCATGAGCTTGTGTTCATCCGTAAGGAAAAGGCGTCTGAAGTTTCTCAAAAACAGGAGATTTACTTTGGATGTATGTCGATGGATGATGTAATGAAGCAGGCGGTGATTGCATTTAATAAAACCAATGAAAACTACCATATTACCGTAATTGATTATGCAGATGAGTACGGTGAGGAAGCAGATACCAAATTCCGTCTGGATTTTACATCCGGAGAAAATCTGGATTTGGTGGATGTCATGAATTTCTATGATACTTTTTCCGATAAGGGCGGTTTAGAAGATTTGTATCCTTATATGGAAAAGAGCAATATGAATAAAGACGACTTTTTCCAGAATGTATTGGAAGCGTATGGAAAAGATGGTAAACTATATGCGATATCACCGGAATTTATGGTGATGACTGTTATGGCAAAGAAATCTGAGGTTGGGGATGTAGATGGATGGACGATTTCCGAAATGCTTGATTTTGCAGATGAGAAAGGCGTGGAAAATCTGTTTGAATATCCGACCAGATGGAGTGTATTGAGCCTTTGCATGGATAATAACAGTGGAATCAATGAATTCGTGAATTGGGAGACCGGTGAGTGTTCCTTTAATAATGACGAATTTATCCGTATCCTGGAACTGGCAAAAAGCCTTCCTGCAGATTATGATTATCAGGCAGAACGAGAAGGTACGCTGTCCAGAATCAACAACAACCGGTTGTATTTGATTGAAGCGTATATCAATGATGTACAGTCTTTCCAGATGTATCGGAAACTAATGGGTGAAAAGGTTGCATTTATTGGATATCCTAACAAAGAACGGCAGGGAAATTATGTGCGTCCGTCCGGTGGATTTGTGGGTATCAGCTCCAAGTCGAAAAATAAAGAAGGTGCCTGGGAGTTTTTACAGATGTTACTTACACAGGAATATCAGGACTCTTTGAACAATCAGATGTATCTTGGTTTCCCGATTCGCGTTTCATCAACGGAAAAACTGCTTGAAGAAGCGATGAAACAGGAATATACAACCGATGAAAATGGTAATCAGGTAGAAGTAGAAAAATGCCAGTGGCAGTTTGATGATTTTGATGTAACAATCTATGCAGCCACACAGGAAGAAACGGATGAACTGATGACATTGTTACAGTCTGCGAACTTCCTGCAAACAAATGTATATTCCGAGATGTCTGATATTATTACTGAGGAAGCCGAACCGTTCTTTAAGGGACAGAAGACCGCCGAAGAGGTGGCAAATATCATACAGAATAGAATTCAGGTTTATATGAATGAAAATAGATAAAAAATCAGGAAAAAAGAAGAATAGGGGGAAATGGATGGCGAACAGCTTTCTGTTTCCCAGTGTTGCAGGGGTACTGCTGTTTTTTGTAATACCTTTTTTTATCGTTGTGTATTATTCCGTAGTTGACAATCCAATTAATGCGGAATTTGTCGGACTTGATAATTTTATTATGGTCTTACAGAATGCAGCGTTTCAGCAGGCAGCAAAAAACACCATGACATTTTCACTTGTGGCAGTACCGCTGGCTGTGATACTTTCGCTTGTTTTGGCGATTGTAATGGAAAGTAAAATTCCGTTTAAGAGTCAGTTCCGAACCTTTTTCTTACAGGTGCTTTTTCTTCATTTCTTACCGGCTTATCATTCTTATTGCTTCTGTCCATTCCTGCACCCTTCCCTTACCTGATTACAATAGCTGTCGGTATCCCGCGCGCACCGTATATCGATGAAATCTTGTTGTATATCTCACCGCCGTAGTAAAATACAGTCGAACCGCCGCCGTCAAGGTTAGCCGCATTCACCGCATCGAAATCCAGAAATACGTTTATAAGGTCATTCAATGTCGCCCCGAGGCTGTGAGTCTGCCTGCCGTCTATTATGAGCAGAAGCACCGCACCGTCCTCCCTCTGGCCTATGGCAGTTCTTGGGTTCACACCGCCGCCTGTTCCGGTAACATTCGCCGGCACACCATTCACAATCAGAAGCGGTCCCCATGACACGGCATCCCTCACACCTGAGTCTAACGCCTGCTGTCCTGTCATATTTCCTATGATAAATATATCGTTCTCATCAAATCCGATAATCTCGTAGGAGGTATTCAAATCACCGTACTTTAGCTCTCCCTCCGAGATAACTATTCCAAGTGGGGTTCCGCCGTTTCCGACTCCTCCTATATCCTCGAAGCCGCCTGCGTTGGAGGCTGCTGTAGCGCCGTATCTCTCACATATCTCCGGGACACTAAGCCCCGCCGAACCGTCATACTTATCCGAGGATGTTCCGACAAACACGCGCGATGGGTCATTAATCACTATCATGGTTCCGGCATAGGTAGCGCCCTTTACCGGATGAAACTCCATGCCATCCGCATATACGACTCCATCCTCCTTATCCTCATCGCTGATTGTGAAATCCTTCCTGTCCCCTGCTGCATCCCTGTCAATCTTAATTAACGATGTGTCCACCGCCTCATTAAGGTATTTTACCTTGTTTCCCTCCTCAATCGCCGCTATTTCTGCCTTAGAGCAGTATATATTGGCTAAAAAACCTGCCATGCTCGTCTCACGCACGGACAGCACGAAAAGATTCTTTGCCTGTTCCGATGGTCCCTTTGTAACTACCCACATAACACAGTACAAACAAAGCACCAGCATAAGAAGTGTGACTCCTATAAAACCTAATACTCTGAGAATAATCTTTTTCATATCTGTTTTTGGCAAAGAGCCTACAAGATCACCTAATCTTGCTTTGCTGACACACATCATGTTGGAGGTATTTGCTTGGCCATCGAGAATAAAATTACCTTCTGCATCTGTCTGTGGTGTAATGTTTGCTACGCAAGGTAAAGTGCTGGTATCATGTGTAATTGGAATTACAATAGTGTTACCGGAACGGGAATTAGCAACATCATTTTGAATAATAACAGCTGGTCTCTCTTTTTGCATTTCACTTCCAATTCCACAGCCAAAATTGCAACGATATACCTGGCCTCTCTTTACGGCTCTGGAACGGGCATTTTGTGCAATAGAATCTAAATATAGTTTGGTTTTTAGCCATTCCAACATTTTTTGAACTTGTCCAAGTTCAATCTTCATTGTCATACCTCCCTTTATCAAGCTTTATATGTACCTTGCTGCAAAATGTTTCAGATAAAAAAAGAGAGGAGCCTCGGCATCCTCCCCTGATCGCAGGCTTCTCAAGTTTCTGCAATCTGATCACTAAAGACAATATAACTGATATAATTAAGAAAGTCAATCAGAAATCATCCTGCTTTAAAATGGTATTTTTTACATGATAGTATATTTATTGTTTA
>OQVT01001115.1_pt1 | contig 16580 bp, 13 predicted proteins | sample 1691561 | NCBI WGS metagenome assembly OQVT01 (sample SAMN03418260, study PRJEB22391) | human gut metagenome | biome: human-gut; feature: organic feature; material: feces | host: Homo sapiens | place: Tanzania | collected 2013-01 | reverse complement strand
AGGGATTGTGTGGTTGGCGGCATGGAAACTCGTTTCCAATGACGCAAAGCGCACAACCCCTCCGCCAAATGCGAAGCATTCCACTTTGCCCCAAGGCTGTTTTTTAGGTTTTTGTTTTTGGTCCCATTCACGATTCGGCAACAATGCATAATCTATCCCCAGTAATTTTCCACTGAGCCGTGTTTTCCACTAAGGAGTGGGAGGTGAGGTGCAAAAAAATGCCACCCTTCGGAGTGAGGGGTGGCATTTGGTATGTGTGTGTGAAACCACGAGTGGGGGTTAGATGTGGAATTTTTCTTTGATTTGGTCCACGTAGTCGAGTTTTTCCCAAGTGAAGAGTTCCACGTCGAGGTTAAATTCTTTGCGTTCGTACTTTGAGGCGAAGTGCTTGGTCACCACCTTTGGCTTGCGACCCATGTGTCCGTAGGCTGCGGTTTCCTCGTAGATAGGCTGACGCAACTTCAGGCGTTGCTCAATGGCGAATGGGGTGAGTGGGAACAGTTCGTTGAGTTTTTCAGCGATTTCTGCATCGCTTTCCCTCACCTTGCTTGTGCCGTAGGTGTCAACGAAGAAGTTCACAGGTTCGGCTTGACCGATGGCGTAACTGATTTGCACGAGCATTTCATCGGCGATGCCTGCTGCCACGGCATTTTTTGCAATGTGGCGTGCGGCGTAGGCGGCGCTGCGGTCCACCTTACTGGGGTCTTTGCCTGAGAATGCGCCACCACCGTGTGCGCCACGGCCTCCGTAGGTGTCAACGATGATTTTACGGCCAGTAAGACCAGTGTCGCCGTGAGGGCCACCAATCACGAATTTGCCAGTTGGGTTGACGAGCAAAATCAACTTGTCGTCGAACAGCGCTTTAGTGGCTTCGGGCAGGTCGGCAAGGAGCGCAGGGAGCAGCACATTTTTCACATCATTGTAGATGCGGTCGTGCATTTGCTTGTCGGCTTCCTCTTGTGTGATGCCTTCCTTCTTTGGATTGACGAAATCATCGTGCTGGGTGCTGATCACAATGGTGTGGATGCGCACTGGCTTATGGGTTTCGCCATCGTATTCCACAGTCACCTGACTCTTGGCGTCGGGACGGAGGTAAGGAATCACATGGCCTTTGCGGAGTTTTGCGAGTTTGATGAGCAGCAAGTGCGCCAAGTCGAGCGTGAGGGGCAGATAACTTGGGGTTTCGGTACAAGCGTAACCAAACATCATGCCTTGGTCGCCCGCGCCTTGCGCTTCCTTTTCGCTGCGGTCCACGCCGCGGTTGATGTCGCCCGACTGCTCGTGAATGGCAGTGAGCACACCGCATGAGTCGGCGTCGAACATATATTCGCTCTTGTGATAGCCAATCTTTTTGATAGTGCGTCGTGCCACTTCGGGAAGGTCGATGTAGGCCTGCGACTTCACTTCGCCAGCAAGCACCACCTGACCGGTGGTCACGAGGGTTTCACAAGCCACTTTCGATTCAGGGTCGAAAGCAAGAAATTGGTCAAGAATAGCATCGCTAATCTGGTCGGCAACCTTGTCGGGATGCCCTTCGGAAACGGATTCCGATGTGAATAAGTAATTCATTTTTTCCATCATTTTAATGGTGGAAAAAACGCTAATTGGGCTGTGAATATAGAGGGATTTATTCGCAGTTTTAGCATTTTTTCAAGTGGTTGCAAGCAGCCAAATTTTTCCACCTTGGTTAATATATTTTTCAATTGCGGTGCAAAGTTACGCCATTTCCCCAAATTTACCAAGAAAAACTCCCTTCTCTCGCCACTTTTACCCAACTTGCTCCGTTTTTTTGCCTATATTTGCAGAAAAATGAGCAATATGAATATCTGGCAACGCATCAACGCGTCAATTCTTCGTCAGCCCAAACTTTGGCTGTGGTGGACCACCGCCGCCGTGGCGCTTTACCTTTCGCTGGGCGTGGTGTTCGGCTTCGATGTGTGCGACAATGGGCAGTATATGACCATGTATGCCAACATCTTCACCGCCCCCGACACCGTGGGCTACCACTTTATGTACTATCTGAGTGGCATTGTGGGTGGCGTGGTGCTGTGGGCGCTCCCCTCGATGGGGTTGCTGGGTATGCGCTTGTTTGGTTTGCTCTGCCTGGTGGCGTGTATGCTCACCGTGTGGCGAATCCTCAAGCCCCATATTTCGCCCTCTGCCATCGTGCTGGGCAATGTGCTGTCGATGGTAGCGTTTGTGGCGCTTCCGGTCACTTTCTGCTACGATATTCTCTCCATCATGCTCTACCTTTTGGCAATTGAGCAGTTGCTGAAACGCCAACCGTTGATGGTGCTCTTAGGCGGCTGCTTGCTCGGTATAAACGCATTCTCTCGCACTCCCAACGTGCTGGGCTTCGTGTTTGCCTTCACGCCTCTGCTCATGGCGTGGTGCAATGGCGAGTCGGTGGCGAAAGGCGTGCGCCGCACCGCCGTCGCCGTGTTGGGTGTGATTGTGGGTGTGGGTGCCGTGTTGATGTTGATGTGGGCTTTGGGACATCTGCACATTTTCTTCGACAACCTTGCCACACTGCGCCAAATAGCCAGCGACGTCTCTGGCGAATCGTCGCACAGCATGGGCTCGCTCATCGTGCAGCAGTTTAGTTTCTATTATATTGAGTTTACCACTTGGTTGAAACTCGCCTCCGTCATCTGCATCTACACCATTCTGCGTCAGCGCATCACCTCGCCATTGGTGCGAGTGGTGATGCTCGGTTGCGCCCTTGCCGTGTCGGTGTGGATGATGTGGAGAATGCAACTCTTGCAACCCATCTGGGCACTTTGCGCCGTTGGTTGCCTCACGGTCATCGTCAATCGCCGCGACGCTGTGCGCGCCTTGGGTGTTGTCGCCCTCTTGCTGATGCTCATCTTCCCGATGGGCTCCGACAGCGCATTCAACAGTGGCTCCATCATCACTATGCTTGCTGCACCCATTGCCATAGCCGTGTGCATTCGCCACACGCAAATGTTCCGCACCGCCTACTTCATCGTGGCGTTTGCCCTCGTGTGCGTAGCGAAGATGGCTACCGAAGGGGCGTATTTCGACGGAGGAAACCTTTGGGAAAAGACAGCCACCATTGAAAACTCACGCGCTGCTGGCATACTCACCACGCCGGAGCGCGCCGCCATTATCAACGAGGTGCTCGATGGTATCAAACCCTGGGTACACCCTGGCGACACGATGCTCGTGTACGGCAGTATGCCCATGCTCAACTACCTCACCGACACCCGACCAGCTATGGACTGCTGTTGGCCTGAATTGCTCAGCAGCGCCCTGCTCACCGAGCGCCTCAACAATGTGAAGACCCTCCCAATAGTGCTTCGCCAAAAATTCGTGTCAATCGGCACCGAGTTTACCGCGCCCACCGACAGTATGCTCCACACCTACGGCGCAGCGCAAAGCGCATTCTGCATCGACACAAAAATCGCCGCCCTCAACCACTTCCTCGCCACGCACCCCTACCGCATCGCCTACGACACCCCCCACTTCACCCTCTACCTCCCAAAGTGAAAGTCTACGAGTCAACGAGTCAACAAGTCAACAAGTTTTTGGGTCAACGAGTTTTTTTTGGGTGTCTGACGAGTCGGACTGGTCGGACAAGTCTGACTGTGGCTGACAAGACTGGCAAGAACACCTATTAAATCCATTTAAATCCTATTTACACCAATTTGAAATTTAATTTTAAACTCTACGCCCTATACTCGTTGACCTGTTGACTTCAATAAAAATAGGTGATAATGGATTTTAATGGATTAAATCGGTTTTAATTCCACCATATCACCAGAGGCGATGGTGCTGTCTTAACTTCTTTAACTTCTTAACTCCTTAACTTCTAAAAAAAATCTCCTTAACTTCTAAAAAAAATCTCCTTAACTTCTAAAAAAATCTCCTTAACTTCTATAAAAATTCTCCTGATTTTTCTCATGGTGTGGGGGAAACAAAACAAGCGCCCTATGACATTGCATGGGCGCTATCGGTATGTTCCGTTTGGTGTTTTGTGCCTTATTTCTGGGCTGGAGCTGCTGGCTGGCCTTGACCTGAGGTTGGGATGCCAGTGCCTTGTTGTTGCTCAGTTTGTGGGGTTGCGAGGCGAGTGCCTTGGTTTGCATCAGAACTCTTTGACAAGATGCAAGCGCAAATGCTGAGCACGCAAATGAAAATGGCTAAACTCCAAGTGGCTTTTTCAATGAAGTCGGTGGTTTTGCGCACACCTGCGATTTGGTTGTAGCTGCTTACGTTAGTAGCCAAACCTCCACCTTTAGACTTTTGAATAAGAACCACACCAATCAGCAATAATGCTGCGAGAGTAATTAAAATTGCAAAAATAGCGTTCATGTCTGTAATGTATAATCTTTATTTTTTTGTTTTTTCGTTGAGTACCAATTTACGCAAGAAACGAATTTGGTCTGCAAAGTAAATACTTTTTTCTGGAAAATTCAAATTTATGTTCTCAATAATTTCAAGAGCCTTAGAATAATTACGTCTTTTGATGTACATTTTCGCCAAACTCTCGCTGAGCATTGAATCGTCGCGCTCCACAGGTTGCTCGATAGGCGTGTCGGCAATCTCCGCCACATCATGCTCGTCGATGTGGTGCTGCGGAATGTTGGTCACCTCTTTTTCCTTCTCGCGCTCTTGTGCTATGAAACTGTTGATGAGGGCATCTTGTGCGCTCTCGCCTGTGGCGGTGGCTGGTGCAGCCTGGTCTTCGGCGGCAAGGATGTCGGCATAGTCGGGCGTGGGGTTGAAAATCATGTTTTCAAGCACTTCCACTTCCTTCTGGCTGCCTGAGCCAAATGCATCTAAGAACATGTCGATGGCGTGGGTGGTGGTAGTGGTGGGTTCCTCCTTTTCCTGCGGATAGAAGTCGCGGAACAGGTCGGCACCATCGCCCAAGTGGGTGGAGAGCACCTTGCGGTCGGCACAACTGATGGCCAGTTTGCCCAGCAGTTCTTCGTTACCCTCTATGCCGTGCTGCTTCAGGTAGAGCAACGCCGGCAGATTGAAGTAGGGGTATTGCTGCTGCACCTCGTCGAGCCACTCCTGAGTGATGGGCTGCGAGGGGTTGGCGATAAAATCCTGTATGTTAGAGAGAATGTCCATGTGATGATGCTGTGTGTATTACCAGTTGCCGAAAGTGGCGTTGAAAATGAGGTCTTTTAGGTCGTTGCAGATTTGTGCGCACAGGTCGTCTTGCACGTCGGTGAGCATTTGGCTGCTGTCGAAGTCGCGGTACGCCGAGAAACTTTGGTCGTTGCTCAGCGCGGGATTCTTGTTGTCGATATATTTCACACGCACGGTGATGGTGAGGCGCGTTTTGCTGGCGTAAGCGTCTTCGCCCACGGCTTGCGGCGTGAGGTTGTAGGCGGTGATTTCGCCTTCCATTCGCAAGTCGCTGTTAGGCGAATCAATCACGCGCAGACGAGTGTTTTGCGCCACCATGTCGCGAAGTTTGTTCTCAAAGGTCTGCTGCAAAGGCGGATACACCAGCGCGGCACGGATTGGGAAGTCGCTGAACGAAACGGTTTTATACACATTGTAGTCGAGCGATGCGCCGTTGAATTTGTAGAAATTATACACGGAGCAAGCCTGCGATGCCACGAGCAGCATCACCAAGGCTAATGTGCGACGGAATATGGTGCTGAAGTGCTTCATTACTTTTTGTGTTGGTTTCTTGATTCGAGTCCGTATTCCTTGATTTTGCGGTAGAGCGTGCGTTCCGAGATGTTGAGTTCTTCTGCTGTGCGCTTGCGCTTACCGTTGTTGCGCTCCAAGGCGCGTGTGATGGTCTCACGCTCGGTTTCGTCGAGCGTTTTGATATGCGCCTCCACCTCCATGGCGTAGGGAGCGTCGAAATCGTGCTTGTCAACTGCGGTGGTGTCGTGGCTGTTGAGGTCGATGATTTTCTTCGGCTTGATGGCATCGTCGTCGGTGCCGATGTTCATCTTTGTCAACTTATGGCTATCGCGTTTGAGCAGTTCCATCTCATCGTTGAGTTGGAATGTGGTGGTGGCGGTTTCGGGCATACGTCGCTCTTGCAGAGCCGATTGCAGAGCCACCACATCTTGCTGCATCTTGTAGAGCATCTTGAAGATGTATTCACGCTCGTGCATGTAGTCGTGCACGGCACCGTCGACGCTTACCAAACCCTCCTGGTTGGGCAGGTATTTCGCCACATTCTCAACGCTGAGCCTGTTGCCAGCCTCAAACAGCGCTATCTGCTCCGCCACATTCTTGAGTTGGCGCACATTGCCGGGCCAGCGGTAGGAGAGCATCGCCTTTTTCGCCTCGTCGGAGTATTCCACCTCCGGGGTGCGGTATTTTTCGGAAAAGTCGTGACTGAACCTGCGGATAAGCAGCCAAATGTCGTCGCCACGGCGTCGCAATGGTGGCACGTCGATGCGCACCGAGCAAAGGCGATAGTACAGGTCTTCGCGGAACTTGCCCTCCTTGATGGCGTTTTCGAGATTCTTGTTGGTGGCAGCCACGATGCGCACGTCGGTCTTACGCACGTCGGAACTACCCACGCGCATATATTCGCCCGACTCCAGCACACGCAGCAGCAGTGCCTGTGTTTCCATTGGCAGTTCCGCCACTTCGTCGAGAAACAGCGTGCCGCCGTCGCAGTCTTCAAAATAGCCCTTGTGGTCGCTGATAGCGCCAGTGAACGAGCCCTTCTCGTGACCGAAAAGTTCGCTATTGATGGTGCCTGCTGGTATTGCACCACAGTTCACCGCCATGTATTTCTCGTGCTTGCGTCGGCTGTGGTCGTGAATGATTCGGGGGAAAACCTCCTTACCCGAACCGCTCTCACCGATGATGAGCACCGAAAGGTCGACAGGCGCAACCTTCAACGCCTGCTCCATAGCGGCGAGATACAACGGCGATTTGCCAATCAGTCCGTAGCGCAGCATTGCGCTTTTAATTGCTGCTTCAAGTGTTGCCATAATTAATATGTAGATTTTGAGTTAATTTCACACTGGTGTTATTTGTCCCACTTGCGCATACTGTAGGTGCGCTCGCGCAGAAATTCGCCCAACGATTCGAGCGACTCGTATTGTGCCTGCTCGTCGGGCATGATGGGTTGCCCCACCGACACACGGAACGTCTGGTCGTGGCGGCGGAACACCTCAGAGGGGAGTTTCAGCGTGCGCAATCGCCAGTCAATCATGCCGAGAATGTTGAAGAATGTGCTGTTGTGGCCGTGGAAATAGATGGGCACCACAGGCACCTTCAACTTCTTGATTAGGCGAATGATGTTGGGTTGCCACAAGCGGTCCTCGATGCGGAGGTTAGGCGTGATTTTCGACACCGCCCCAGCAGGGAAAAAGCCCAGAGGGTGACCGTCTTTCACATGGCGGAGCGCGGTGGTGATACCCCTCATCGACACGGCGCGCTTGGCGGGGTCGTTGCTGGCGAGGGCATCCACGGCAATGAAGTTGGGGCGCATGGCGCTGATGTAGTTCAAAATCATATTCACCATCACCTTGAAGTCGGGACGGTATTCACCGATGATTTTAATCAGCATAATGCCGTCGAGCGCACCGAATGGGTGGTTCGACACGGTGATAAACCCACCTTCTTTCGGCAGATTTTTCAGCACTTCCTCGCCACGAATGTCGATGGTGATGTTGAGGTCGCGGAGCAGACCTTGAACAAACGGCACGCCAGGGGTGTCGCAGTTGTGGTCGTGAATCCAGTTCACCTTATCCACTGCGAGCAGGCGGAACAGGCGGTTCACCAACTTCTCCTTGCCCTTTAAGAAGGGGACGAGTTGGCAAATATCGTTGTAGTCGAGCACCGTGCGCTTGATAGGCGTTTGTGTGCTGGTGTCTTGCTGAGGCTTGTTGTCTTGCATAGCTGAATTTGATGTGTGAGGAAGCGCATAGCCCCCTCGAATCTCTTTTAATATAGTATAAGAATGCAAAGTTAGCAATATTCCCCGAAAAAACGAAAAATCGCCTCTAAAAATATGACAATTTGGCATACAGTGGGAAGGGGAGTCAACGAGTCTACGGGTCAACAGGTCTACGAGGCAATGGTTTCGAAAATTCGAAATATCGAAATATCGAAAAATCGAAATCTCCCTCCAAATCGCGAAATTATTGCACAAAGACGAATTAGGTGTGCAGTTTTTGGGGAGTAGTGAAGTTTTTTGCCTAACTTTGTAGGCTACAATGATATTTTTCACTTTGTAAGTAAAGAATAAGATGAAGATGCATCACATATTTAGCCTTGTTGCCGCCGTGGGATTGGCTACTTCTTGCGGTTCGGGCAGTGCTACGAACAGTTCGGCTAAAAATGCCGACACGGTGCCACAACCAGTTGCCGCTGTGGATTTTAACGCCGACAGCGCATTCGCTTTTGTGAAACAGCAATGTGACTTTGGTCCGCGTGTGCCCGAAACTCAGGCTCACGAACAATGCGGCGAATGGATTGAGGCGCAACTGCGTGGCTGGTGCGATAAGGTGATTGCCCAAAAGGCGCGCCTTGCCACTTTCGACGGCAAAACGCTCAATGCCACTAATTATATAGGTGTCATTAATCCCGACGCCAAAGAGCGCATCTTGCTTGTGGCTCACTGGGACACTCGTCCTTGGGCAGATGCCGACCCCGACCAGGCAAAGCGCAATATGCCTGTGATGGGCGCCAACGATGGTGCCAGCGGCGTGGGCGTGCTGCTTGAATTGGCTCGCCTCATGAATGGTAAAAAGCCCGATGTGGGCGTGGATATCCTGCTCGTTGATGCAGAAGACTGGGGCACCGACAACGAAGAGGAAAGTTGGGCTCTTGGCACGCAATACTGGGCAGAGCACCCACATGTGAAGGACTACAAGCCCATGTATGGCATTCTGCTCGATATGGTGGGCGCACCCGACGCACAATTCTACCACGAGGGCTTCTCGCTCCAGTGCGCTGCCGATGTGGTGGAGAAGGTGTGGAACATTGCCGCCGACGGTGGCTACAGCAACCACTTCAAGAGTGTGCAGTTTGGCGCAGCCACCGACGACCACGTGTTTATCATCCGCGCTGGCATACCCTGCATCGACATCATAGACATGCGTCCAGGCAGCGAGGGCGGATTCTTCCCTTACTGGCACACCACAGGCGACACCATCGACAAGATTTCTGCCGCAACGCTCAAAGCCGTGGGACAAACCGTGGCTAATCTTATTTACGAATTATAAAACATATCAGACATGGACAAACAGACTAACAAACCGCTCTACATCATCACTGGCGCCACCGACGCTATGGGCAGCGTGGTGACACAGAATTTAGCAGAAGCCGGCCACGCCATTGTGATGGCTTGCTTCGACACTGAAAAGAGCGATGCCAAGGCTAAGGAATTGGCAATCCGCACACGCAATAAAGACATCACCAGTATGCACCTCGACCTTGGCTCTTTTGCCAGCGTGAGAAGTTTTGCCAACCAAATCAAGGCACTCAACCGCCCTGTGGCTGTGCTGGTGAACAATGCCAACTACATCAGCCACCGCAGCGAAATCTCACCCGACGGCTATGAGAAGTTGGTGCAGGTCAACTTCCTGAGCACCGCTTTGCTCTCGCTGCTTATCCGCCCACTGATGATTGAAGGCGGCCGCATCATCTTCAGCACCTCGCTTTCGCACACGCCTGTTTCGATTCCTTACGAATTTCCAGCGGTGAGCAATTTCATGCCTATTGCTGCCTATGCGCAAAGCAAAATGGCGCTCTCGCTGTTCTCTATCTACCTCTCCACCGTGCTTCGCACCCAACATGTGGCTGTCAACAGCGTGGATTCGGGTTTGGTGAACTTGAGCAAATTGGGTATGAACCGCTTTATCAGCCGTTTCAGTTTTATCAGCAACCACACCGGCAACCTCGAAAACGGCGCCAAGGCGATGATGAGAGCCATCGGCTCTGCCGACACGGGCTTCATTTTCAAGAGTGGCAACAAGCAAATCAAGGCAAGTTCGCTGCTGCGTAACCGCGAAGTGTTTATCAAACTTTGCAACGACACGATGCGTGTGCTGAAAAAGCAACTCGAAGAGCCTAAGTGATGAGCAAAATAAAAAATCTTCTTTTCGACCTCGGTGGCGTGGTTATCGACATCGAGCGTCAGCGTTGTGTGGATTCGCTCACGGCGCTGGGTATGACCAATGCCGATGAAATGATTGGGCTGTCTCGCCAAAGCGGACCGTTTCTGCAACTTGAAGCCGGTGCGTTGAGCCCTGCCGAGTTTTGCAATGCCATGCGTGCCACTATGCCCGAAGGCGTGACCGATGCGCAAATTGAGCAAGCCATCTGCAATTTCATCATCGACATTCCCACACACCGTCTGGTGGCGTTGCGCCAGTTGCGCGAGAAATATGGCACCTATGTGCTGTCGAACACCAATCCCATCATGTTTGAAGGCATCATCGACACGCTTTTCCGCAAGGAAGGCCGCCAGATGAGCGACTATTTCGACGGTGTGACCGTTTCGTATCGCGCCAAGCACAACAAGCCCGCGCCCGAAATCTTTGAATACGCCATCTCTACAATGGGCATTCGCCCCGAAGAAACGCTTTTCCTCGACGATAGCCAACGCAACCTCGATGCCGCCGCTAAATTCGGCTTCGCCACGGCTCTCGTGCCGGAGGGAGGGGAATTTATGGATATTTTAAAGCAACTCAATCTCGCCTAATGCAAATCGTTCGCGACACCGATACCCTACCAAAGCACAGCACCGTTGCAGCCATCGGCATGTTCGACGGTGTGCACCTTGGGCACCTCACGCTCATCGACGAGGTGAAGCGCATCGCCGCCCAGCGGCATCTGAAATCGGCTGTCATTACATTCGCACAGCACCCACAAGCCGTACTCCGCCCCGATAGCGATATTAAAATGCTGATGACCGTGCCCGACAAGGTGGCGGAAATCGGACGGCACGGCATCGACGTGACGGTGCTGCTCAACTTCACCTACGAGCTCTCGCTCAACAATTCGCGCCAGTTTCTGCAACTGCTGCGCGACCGCTATGGCGTGGCGGTGCTTGTGGTGGGCTACGACCACCGCTTCGGTCACGACAAGTCGGAAACCTTTGCCGACTATGTGCGCCACGGCAAGGAACTGGGAATCGACGTGGTGAAGGCACCCGAATACTTGGGCGAGTATGCGCCTGTTAGTTCTTCTATTATTCGCCGCCTCATAGCATCGGGCAAGGTCGACGACGCGATGCGCTGCATGGGTCGCCCCTACACGCTGTCGGGCAAGGTGGTTCACGGCTTCCACAACGGCCGTGGCATAGGCTTCCCCACCGCCAACATGGGCGAAATCCCTGCCGACCTCATTCTTCCCCACAAGGGCGCTTACGCCGTGATGGTGAAAGTGGACGATGAGTGGCACCAAGGCATGGTGAACGTGGGCGTGCGACCCACTCTTGACAACGGCACACAACTCTCTGTGGAAGTCAACATCTTCGACTTCGACGGCGACATCTACGGCAAACCCATCACCCTCCAGTTCATCAAATTCCTCCGCCTCGAATTCAAACTCGGCAGCATCGACGAACTCCGCGCCCAACTCACCCGCGACCGCAACACCTCCCGCCAAATCCTTACCGCCCTAACAAGCAAATAAGTCAACAAGCCTACGAGTCAACAGGTCAACGAGTCGATAATTTGAAACTGTGTTGGATTGTTGGGGTATTAAAAAATCTAAATTTTAATGGAGAAGGTGGATTGTTGAAAAAAATAATTACCTTTGTATGTTTTTCGCTTTATTCTGTAGTTTTTTATGGAGTTGGTGCGTCTAACAGTTACAATGGTAATTTTTTTTACAAAAGAGGTGAAGAAAATTTCAACAAACTACATAATCATAAAATTCACTCAATTATGAAACTCAGAAATTTATTCGCGTTTGCGTTTGCCCTCGTGGCTTCTGTTGGCTTCGCACAGGCTATGCCTAATGTGCCTGCCGATACCGCTTTCCGCACTGGCAAGCTCGCAAACGGACTCACTTATTATGTGCGTCACAACAACTATCCTGAGCACCATGTCAACTTCTACATCGCTCAGCGTGTGGGTTCTATCCAGGAAGATGAAAGTCAGCGTGGTTTGGCTCACTTCCTTGAGCACATGGCGTTTAACGGTACCGAACACTATGCCGGTAACGGTGTGATTGACTACACTCGCACCCTCGGTGTGGAATTTGGCCGCGACCTCAATGCCTACACTGCGGTTGACCAAACCGTTTACAACATCAACGATGTGCCTTCCACTCGTCAGAGCGCGCTCGACTCTTGCTTGCTCATCATCAAGGACTGGTCAAACGGTCTGCTGCTTCAAGGCGAGGAAATCGACAAGGAGCGTGGTGTGATTCATGAAGAATGGCGTTTGCGCTCTTCTGCAAGCCAACGTATGCTTGAACGCAACCTCGAAAAGCTCTACCCAGGCTCAAAGTATGGCAAGCGTATGCCTATCGGTTTGATGAGCGTGGTCGACAATTTCAAGTACGACGAAATCCGCAACTACTATAAGAAATGGTATCGCCCCGACAACCAAGCCGTTATCGTGGTGGGCGACATTGATGTGGACTACACCGTGAAGAAGATTCAGGAAATGTTCGGCACAATTCCTGCTCCTGCTGCCGATGCGGCTCAGGTGGTTGACGAGCAAGTGCCCGACAATCCAGAAGCCATCATCGTGGTTGACAAGGATAAGGAGCAGCAGATGAACATCGTGCAAGTGATGTACAAGCACAATCCTTTCCCTGAATCTGAAAAGAACAGCATGATGTATCTCGTTTACGATTACGGCAAATGGTGCATCACCCAAATGCTCAACAATCGCCTCAACGAGAAGTCGCAAGACCCCGACTGCCCATTCATTCAGGCAAGCGCAAGCGATGGCAGCTACATCCTTGCCAAGACAAAAGATGCGTTCACTATCGGCATTCTTCCTAAGGAAGGCAAAATGAGCGAGGCTGTGAAGGCTGCCACTATGGAAGCCCTCCGCGCTCAGAAGTTTGGCTTCACCGCCACTGAATATGCCCGCGCCAAGGCTGAATACCTCAGCGCGCTTGAAAAGCAATACAACAACCGCAACAAGATTTCAAGCGACCGCTTCGGCCGCATGTGCGCAAGCAACTATCTTGAAAAGGAACCTCTCACCGCTATCGAAACTGAATATGAGGTGATGAACCAAATCGTGCCTATGCTCCCAGTGGAGGCTGTGAACCAAATGATGATGGAATTGGTGAGCCAATCCGACACCAACCTCGTGGTGATGAGCTTCAACCAGGAAAAGGAAGGCGCCATTTATCCTACCGAGGCTTCGCTGAAGGCCGCTATCGACGCTGCACAAGCCGAAGACCTCCAACCATGGGTCGACAACGTGAAGAATGAGCCTCTTATCAAGGAACTCCCTAAGAAAGGCAAAATCGTGAAGGAAGCAACCGACAAGAAGTTTGGCTTCAAGACCCTCACCCTGAGCAACGGCGCAACCGTGGTAATCAAAAAGACCGACTACAAGGCCGATGAAGTGCTGATGGAGGCACAGTCGAAGGGTGGCACATCGCTCTACGGCCAAAAAGACTGGGCTAACACCGAACTCTTTGATTACATTGTCAGTTCAAGCGGTTTGGGCGAATTCGACAACACCGAACTCGACAAGGCTCTCGCTGGCAAGCAGGCAAGCGTAAGCCTCTCGCTTTCTCAATCTTACGAACGTCTCAACGGTAAGTCAACCGTTAAGGACCTCGAAACCCTCTTCCAACTCACCTACTTGAAGATGACTGCTATCAAGAAGGACGAGAAGAACTACGCAAGCCTGATGAAGATGCTCGAAACTGCTCTCAAGAACAAGGATTTGCAACCAGAAGCCGTGTTCCAGGAACAGACTGAATACACCATCAACAACAAGAGCTGGCGCAACGCTCCATTCGGCGTTGAACAACTCAAGCAAGTGGACAACGACCGGTCCTTCCACGCGTTTCGCTTCGTTAAACAATTTCATCATCTGGCGCATATTGTGACCGTCTACAGGTCCAAGATAGGTCAGCCCCATATTCTCAAACAGCATTCCCGGAATAAAAAGCTGCTTGATACTGCTCTTTGTCCTCCGCATGGTGTCTACCATCGCAGTTCCTACTTTTGGAACTTTCTTGAGAGTTTTTGTCACGCCCATCTTCATCCCTGTGTATGCTTCCGCAGTCCTCAGGGCACTCAGGTAGGTGGACATTCCTCCTACATTCCTTGAAATAGACATATTATTATCGTTGATGATGATAATAAAGTTTGTCTTTAATTCCGCAGCATTATTTAACGCTTCATACGCCATTCCTCCGGTGAGGGCACCGTCTCCGATAACAGAAACTACATGATGCTTCTGTCCCAGAATATCTCTGGCACGCACATACCCAAGTCCTGCAGAGATCGAGTTTGAACTGTGTCCTGCATCAAAAGAATCGCAGTCACTCTCACTTCGCTTCGGAAAGCCGCTTAAACCGCCCTCTTTGCGCAGATTCACAAACTCATCCTTTCGTCCTGTAAGGATTTTGTGTGTATATGCCTGATGTCCCACATCCCAGATCAGTTTGTCTTCCGGAAAGTCCAGCACATTATGCAGCGCCAGAGTCAGCTCCACCACGCCAAGATTGGACGCAAGGTGACCTCCTGTATGACTGACAGACTGGATTAAAAAGTCTCTGATTTCCTCTGCCAGAGGCTCGAAATCTGCCAACGGTATTTTGTGGATATCATTGGGTTTCTTAATCTTTTCCAGAATCATTTGTATCCTTCCTTTATTTTCTGCGATTTATTAATTTTTCAATTAACAAGTACAGAAATTCATTATTTTTGTTCAGGCTCTTCAACTGGCTGATCGCTTTCTCAGAAAGCTGTTCCACCTGTTCAGAAGCCTTCTCTATTCCAAAAAGAGTCACATAAGTAACTTTATTGTTCTTCTCATCACTGTGCACAGGCTTTCCAAGTTCTTCATCTGTACTGGTAACATCAAGAATGTCATCCTGTATCTGAAAAGCCAGTCCAATATTTCCGGCAGCCTTCTCTACTACAGATACTTCCTGTTCATCTGCTCCTGCAAGGATCGCACCTGCCATCATAGATGCCTCGATGAGGGCAGATGTTTTATTTTTGTAAATATAATCCAGCAATTCTTTTTCAAGAGGTTTGCCATCATTCTCCACATCAACACTCTGTCCTCCAAGCATCCCATGGATACCTGTTTTCTCTGATATGACTTTCAAAGCACGGATCACTCTTTCCTGTTCATCTGTAAATGCAAATGCCCGGATCATAGTCTCATAGGCATAGTTAAGCAGTGCAACACCACTTAAGACTCCCATAGCTTCTCCGTAAACCTTATGTGTAGTCAGTCTTCCCCGTCTGTAATCATCATTATCCAGCGCCGGAAGATCATCATGGATCAGCGAATGTGTATGGATCATCTCCATTCCTGCCATAAACGGCTCTGCCACTTTCTCAACACCGCCAAATAATCGGTAGGTCTCCTGTATCAGCATAGGGCGCAGACGCTTGCCGCCTGCCAGCATACTGTAATTCATAGCCTGAGCCATTGTTCTTGCAAATCCTTCTTCTGCCGGCAGATAGTCTCTGATTACTTTCTCTGTTTCTTCAGTTTTCCTTATTAATTCATCTTGAAAATTCACCAAACGTACCATCCTCATTAAGCTGCAGCATTTTCTTTTCCACTGTATCCAGTTTCCCGCTGCAGAGTTTCAATAGTTCCATACCCTGTCTGTACAGTCTGAAAGAATCCTCCAGTGATGTGTCACGATCCTCCAGCTTTCCTGCCAGCAGATCCAGCTCTGCAAACATTTCCTCCAGAGGTTTCTCCTCCTGTAATTGTTCACTGTTCTCATTCTTCGCCATGGATTCTCTCCTCCTTTACTGTACTCTCAACCTGTGCCTCTATCGTACCGTCTGTTACGGATATATAAATGGTATCCCCATTTTGTACCTGTTCTACACTTGTCAATGTCTTTTTATTCTTGTCTGCCACATAAGAATATCCCTGATTCAACTTCTTCAGTGGAGAAAGTCCGGCAAAACGTTCCAGATAAATAGACAATCTGTGCCTGTTATCCTGAAGTTTCCGGTTCATTCCGTTCTGAATGGCCTCCTCCAGATCTGCCAGACGCTGTCTCTGCTCACGCAGTCTGTTCTCAGGACTCAGATAACCAAATTTCATCTGAAAATGTTCCAGTTTACTGCGGTACAGGTCCGTTTTGCTGCTCATGGCACGGTAAATTCTCTGCCTGTAAATGCCGACCGCCTCTACTACACTTCGGTAATCATCCACTGCCAGTTCTGCTGCAGCAGATGGTGTCGGTGCACGCAGATCTGCAACAAAATCAGCGATCGTGAAGTCTGTCTCATGACCTACTGCAGAAATGACCGGTGTCCGGCACTGAAAGATTGCCCTGGCTACGATTTCTTCATTAAATGCCCACAGGTCTTCGATAGAACCGCCGCCTCTGCCGACGATGATCACCTCTACGCCTGCTGCATCCAGCATCTCGATGCCTTTGACAATACTCTCTGCCGCACCTGTGCCCTGCACAAGAGCCGGATA
>OQVT01001105.1_pt1 | contig 16629 bp, 10 predicted proteins | sample 1691561 | NCBI WGS metagenome assembly OQVT01 (sample SAMN03418260, study PRJEB22391) | human gut metagenome | biome: human-gut; feature: organic feature; material: feces | host: Homo sapiens | place: Tanzania | collected 2013-01 | reverse complement strand
AAAAAAGCGATGACCTTCACAGGCTACCGCTCCAAATCTTCAATAGGTATTAGTTTTCCTTAAGGTAAAAAGATTGTTTTCAGGATAACTGCTGCAAAGATAGGGCTATTTTTTGATATCTCCAAATCTTTTTGAAACTTTTTTTGGCTTATATCAAGTGTGTAGGCGCACAAAGATGATATTTAACTCCCGTTAACAGAAAAAGAGCGCAAACGTTTTCATTTTGTTAGATTGGGTGTAGCTTCTCAATAAACAAAAAAGGGCAGAAACTTTCACAAGCTTCTACCCCAAACGCATTTTTAAACAATCTTTTGCTGTTACCAGCATAAGATCCGATATTAATAACTCTTATATAAGAGGTTATTTCTGATTCTTGATCTTCTCTACGTAAGCATCGATTACAGCTACGGCTGTGATGTTTACGATATCCTGTACACTGCTCTCTGAGTCAGTGAAGTGGATAGGCTTGTTCAATCCCATCTGGATAGGGCCGATGATCTCTGCCTCTGGGTTCAATCCCTGGAGAAGCTTGTATGCACCATTTGCACTGCTCAGGTTAGGGAATACCAATGTATTCACATCCTTGCCCTTGAGACGTGAGAATGGATACTTCTCATCGCGGAGATCCTTGTTGAGTGCATAGTTTACCTGCATCTCGCCATCGATAGCGAGGTCAGGGAACTCCTTCTGCATCTCTGCCACTGCCTTCTTTACCTTTACAGGAGAACCGATGGCATCGGTACCGAAGTTAGAGTAGCTCAACATAGCCATTACTGGCTCCTCGTTGAAGAACTTCACGGTGCCGGCAGACAACTTGGCGATGTCGGTGAGGACATCCTCGTCTGGGTGACGGTTGATCAGTGTATCTGCGATGTAATATACGCCCTTCTGAGTGTTGAGGATGTGCATGGTTCCGAATGTCTTGTACTCATCACGGATACCGATGACGTCCTTGGCTACCTTGATGGTATTGCTGTACTTGGTGTAGAGACCGGTGATGAATGCATCTGCATCACCCTGCTCAACCATAGACATACCGAAGTAGTTGCGCTCGTACATCTTATCGTAAGCCTCTTCGAAGCTGTAACCCTCGCGGGCACGCTTCTCTGCCAGGTGCTTGGCAAACTTGGCACGGCGACCCTGCTCGTTGTCGGCACGCATATCTACAATCTCAATGTTTGAGAGATCGAGCTTCAAGCGGCTTGCCACACGGTTCAGACGGTCTGGGTTGCCCAACAGGATTGGTTCGCAGATACCCTCGTTCTTTGCCTGGACTGCAGCCTTCAGCATAGTTGGATTACCGCCCTCTGCGAATACTACGCGCTGTGGGTGGAGGCGGGCTGTATCGTGGAGCTTGCGGGTGAGCTTGGTCTCCTGACCGAGCAGCTGGCGCAACTCCTGCTTGTACTTCTCCCAGTCTTTGATAGGGGTGCGAGCTACGCCGCTCTCCATAGCAGCCTTGGCTACTGCTGCAGATACCTCTGTAATCAAGCGTGGGTCAACTGGCTTTGGAATGAAGTACTTAGGACCGAATGTGAGGTCGTTTACGTGATATACGTCGTTCACTACGTCTGGCACAGGCTGCTTAGCCAGGTCGGCGATGGCGTGAACGGCAGCCATCTTCATCTCCTCGTTGATGGCACGGGCGTGAACGTCGAGTGCACCACGGAAGATATATGGGAAACCGATTACATTGTTGATCTGGTTTGGATAGTCGGAACGGCCTGTTGACATCAATACGTCTGGACGGCTGTCCATGGCATCCTCGTAACTGATCTCTGGAACAGGGTTGGCGAGTGCGAATACGATAGGGTTGTCAGCCATAGAACGAATCATATCCTTAGAGAGTACGTTACCCTTGCTGAGTCCTACGAATACATCGGCACCCTTCACAGCCTCTTCGAGTGTGTGAACATCACGGCGGTCGGTAGCGAACAACTTCTTCTGCTCTGTCAGGTTCTCACGGTCGCTTGTAATTACACCCTTAGAGTCGAGCATGACGATATTCTTCACCTGAGCACCGAGGGCTACGTAGAGCTTGGTACAGCTGATAGCAGCAGCACCGGCACCGTTAACCACAATCTTCACGTCGGCAATGTTCTTGCCGGCTACTTCGAGGGCATTCTTCAAACCTGCGGCAGAGATGATGGCAGTACCATGCTGGTCATCATGCATTACAGGGATGTCGAGGGTCTTCTTCAGGCGCTCTTCGATGTAGAAGCACTGAGGCGCCTTGATGTCCTCCAGGTTGATACCACCGAAAGTAGGTGCAATCTTCTCAACGGTCTCGCAGAATTTCTCTGGATCTTTCTCGTCGATTTCGATATCGAAAACATCCACTCCGCCATAAATCTTGAACAGCAATCCTTTACCTTCCATTACTGGCTTGCCGCTCATCGCGCCGATGTCGCCGAGTCCGAGCACAGCAGTACCGTTACTGATCACAGCTACCAGGTTACCCTTGTCTGTGTATTTGTAAACTTCGTCTGGGTTTTGCTGAATCTCCAAGCATGGGAAAGCCACGCCTGGTGAATACGCCAAACTCAAGTCCGTTTGTGTGTGATAAGGTTTTGTTGGTTTAACCTCAATCTTACCAGGACGGCCTGCTTCGTGATATTCGAGAGCCGCCTCTTTTGTGATTTTTACCATAACAATGTATTGGTTTAATGATTCTATTTCTTTCTGTTTTTCGCAAAAAATGCGTTTTATCTTAAAGATTGTGCAAAGGTAATAAAAAACTTATTAAAAAAAGATGGATTTTTATTTTTTTTTGTATCTTTGCACAAAAATTATTTAAAGGATGCGGTTTTGCTATATGGAGTTGGCAGAATCGGATATACGACAAACCATTAAAATAAGAGATATGGCAGAAATTAATCAATATAGAAAGGAATTGCGCGATAAGATCATAGCTTATGCCATGAGAGAGTTTCACCAGCGCGGCGTGAAGGCGGTGAAGATGGATGAGATTTCTCGTGGACTTCGTGTGTCGAAGCGTACGGTGTATGAGATCTTCGGCGATAAGGAGGAACTGCTGCTTGCAGGAATGAAGATAGAGCGGGCTGAATACAAGGCCCGCGTTGAAGAGTATGCTCTTGCGCATGCGCGTAATGTAATGGATGTGATTGGCTATATCTATCGCCTTCAGATGGAGCGTAACCAGCAGGTGGGGGTAGTTTTCTATGAGGAGATTCATAGAATGCCCCGCATCCTGGAGTTCCTGAAAGAGGAGCATGATAAGGAGTATGATGATAGCATGCGCTTCTTCCAAGCTGGTGTAGATGAGGGATACTTCCGCAAGGATGTAAATTTCGAGGCGGTTTATGCTGACACCGTAATCTGAAATGCGTCGTATAATGCCGATGGTCATCAGCAGTAATAGCGGCAGAATCAGTACGGGCAACCAGCGTGCCAATAGCTTGACTTTCTTTTTCTTCTCTACCATGCGTGTAGGGTAGAGGCAGAACTCTATTACGATGCAGATAGCCATAATAGCTATGGTGAGCCACGATACCCATCCGTTGGGCAGTTGCCAATTCGCTATGATGCGTATAGAGTATACATACAGTACAATCAGATAGCCTGCTGTAAGCGGCAGGAATAGATAAGCGATGATTCCGTTAAGAAATTTGTTGGCTTGCACTTCAGTATCATGCTTTTGGGCACCTTGCGGCAGTCGGCCTATAAATAGCATAAGCGATAGCCAGATGCAGCATATAATTCCCAAGTATAGATAACAATCAAATGAGATGTGTATGCCGAACAATACAGGCAGTGAAGACACCAGCAGACTGATGCTGCCATACATTACCAAACCTAAAAACAGCGATGCTGCTAATAGGTTGAAGCTATGCAAGGCAAAGTTCCAGCTTGCTACATCGTTTTTTTCTTTAAGGAATGAGAGGAAGAACACCGATATTCCTACAGTCAGCACTCCTGCAGCGTGGGCGATTGTGATTTCTGTAATGGAATTATCCAGTGCTCCGTATGCCAGAAACAATGCGTCGGCTATCAGTAAGGCGTGTCCCGCTATCTGAACCGTCCATCTTAGTGCCTTCCGTTTTATCTCTTCGCACCATAAGTGCAGTGTCAGCGATAGCAGTGTTCCCACCGATAAGTAGTAAAGCAGAGCCGCTTGCGGCTGACTCATATGCCATTCCGATACCGAGTAAAACAGAAAAGCGGTAAGTGCAAAAATAAAACATACCGTCACCGGAAAGCGTTTCAGGCAATTCTGAAACGCCTCCGATGCGGTATGAAATATTTTATCTAACCAAGGAGTTATCATAATTCGCTTTCTTTTAGTTTCTCTGCGTTTTCGGCTACTATAAGATGGTCTATGCAGTCTTGTATATCACCATCCATAAATGCCGCCAAGTTGTATATGGTATAATTAATGCGGTGGTCGGTTATACGGCCCTGCGGATAATTATATGTTCTGATCTTTGCCGAACGGTCGCCGGTGCTAACCATTGTTTTACGTTTCGAAGCAATGTCGTCAATATACTTCTGGTGCTCTTTGTCGTAGATGAAAGTACGTAGGCGCGATAAAGCTCTTTCCTTATTCTTAGGTTGGTCTCGCGTTTCTGTACACTCTATCAATATTTCCTCCACTACGCCTGTGTTAGGGTTCTTCCAGTTATAGCGGAGTCGTACACCCGATTCTACCTTGTTAACGTTCTGTCCTCCAGCTCCACCGCTTCGGAATGTATCCCATTTGATTTCGCCTTCGTTAATTTCTACGTCGAAAGGTTCCGCTTCGGGCAGTACCGCTACCGATGATGCCGATGTATGCACACGCCCCTGAGCCTCGGTAGCCGGCACTCGCTGTACGCGATGCACTCCCGATTCATATTTCAGCGTACCGTATACCTTATCGCCAGATATAGAGCAGATTATTTCCTTGAATCCACCTGATGCACCTTCGTTTGCGCTCGATACCTCAAGCTTCCATCCCTTTGTTTCGCAGTATTTGCTATACATGCGGAATAGGTCGCCTGCAAAGATGGCAGCCTCGTCGCCTCCGGTTCCGCCACGTATTTCCAAGATTGCGTTTCGGTCGTCTTGAGGGTCGGCAGGTACAAGCAGCAGTTTTATTTCCTCTTCAAGTTCGGGAATTCTTGCTTCGTAGGCAGCGGCTTCTTTGCGTGCCAACTCCTTCATCTCCGGGTCCGGTTCGTTCATCATCATCTTGGCTTCTTCCAGTCCATCGATGCACTGTATGTACTGCTTCCGTGCGTTCATTATGTCGCCAAGGTCTTTATATTCCTTGGTCAGCTTAACGTAGCGTTTTTGGTCGGCTATTACATTCGGGTCGGTTATGAGCGTAGACACTTCTTCAAAACGTGCTACCAGTCCTTCAAGTTTCTCTAATAATGTATTATTGTCTGCCATTAATTAAGTCGATGGTTATCAATAAGTGAATTCTCCGAATTCGCTGCGGATGATAAGCTCTTTATGGTCGCTTTCTTCAATGCGTCCTACAATCTGAGCGTCGATGTTGAACGATTTAGAGATAGCGATAACTTCTTCGGCATGTTCCGGTGATAAGTAAACTTCCAGGCGGTGACCCATATTGAATACCTTGTACATTTCGTCCCAGTCGGTGCCGCTCTGTTCTTTGATAGTGCGGAACAAAGGAGGAACAGGGAAGAGGTTGTCTTTGATAACACGGCAGTTATCGCCTACAAAGTGCAATACCTTAGTCTGAGCACCGCCAGAGCAGTGTACCATACCGTGAATCTGCGGGCGAAGTGCATCGAGCAGCTTCTTGACTACCGGAGCGTAAGTACGAGTCGGCGACAATACCAACTTACCTGCGTCTATAGGGCTGCCTTCTACTTCGTCGGTCAACTTCAATCCACCGCTGTAAACCAAATCAGAAGGAACTGCGTGGTCAAAGCTTTCCGGATATTTCTCTGCCAGATATTTGCTGAATACATCATGACGAGCGCTGGTCAAGCCGTTGCTACCCATACCGCCGTTGTATTCCTTTTCGTAAGTAGCCTGTCCGTAAGAAGCCAAACCTACAATCACGTCACCCGGACGGATGTTGGCGTTGTTAATTACGTCAGCACGTTTCATACGGCAAGTCACTGTGCTGTCTACAATGATAGTACGTACCAAGTCGCCCACGTCGGCAGTTTCGCCTCCGGTTGCATAAACTCCCACGCCCATTTCGCGCAGTTCTGCCAGCAACTCATCAGTACCGTTAATGATGGCCGAGATAACTTCTCCCGGAACCAACAGCTTGTTTCGTCCTATAGTAGACGATACAAGTATATTATCTACCGCACCCACACACAGCAGGTCGTCGATGTTCATGATCAAAGCATCTTGTGCGATACCTTTCCAAACAGACAAGTCGCCGGTTTCTTTCCAATATAAATAAGCTAAAGACGATTTAGTTCCGGCGCCGTCGGCGTGCATAATGTTGCAATACTCCGGATCTCCTCCCAAGATATCGGGGATGATTTTACAGAACGCTTGCGGAAAAATACCCTTGTCAATGTTCTTAATGGCGTTATGTACATCTTCTTTCGAAGCCGATACGCCACGCTGCATGTATCGTTGGTTACTCATGATGTATATATTTTAAACAATGATGCGCAAAATTACAGTTTATTTTGCACTTATACATTATATTATCGTCAAAAAATGGTTATTCCTTCGTCCGTCAGAACGGAGATACCAGTTGCACGGCTTCGCTTTCGTTGCCGCAGCGGTCTACGGCTGTTATCGCCCAGTACATTTTTTCTTGCCATGGCGATGCTGGGCAGAAGGTGTATTCTGTTCCGTCAGCTCGTATTTCCACTATGTTTTCGGCCTTGTCGGTATCTACCGGGTATGTGTTCGATGCGTAGATACGGTAGTACACTCCGCCTTTTTGCATATTGTCGGTCGATGCTTTCCAACTTATTTTTACTCCTTTGTCTAAGATATCCAGTCGGGTGTCGGTGGGCACTGATGGCGCTATGCTGTCTGCCCACGTCATAGGCGGCACCACTGCCGGCGTAGCGTAGAAGTGTTCTTGCAGTTCGTCCAGCAGTCCCTTGGTATTATCCATTACAAATCGGTTCCTGAAGTAAGCTTCACCGTCGGCTTTTATGTTGCGCAGGAAATTAATCTGCCGGGCTATCTCGTCCAGCTTCCAGTCTTGTTCTTTTGGGTGAAGGAAATAAATTCCTAATCCTGGTACAATCCATCTGCCCGATTTATTCTCTTGCCAGTCGAGCGCGAATGGGTAGAAGTTGTTTCCTTGGAAATACATCATCGGGAATAGTGCGTCGTGTATTCCGTTCTTCAGCCATAGTTGCGCATCCTGATACACCTCTTTATATGCGTTCCATCCCGACGAGGAGTATCTTCCGGTATCATTATATTTCCCGATGGGCGAACAGCTTACCTTTACCCACGGCTTAAGTTGTTTCACCTCTGTATATAAGCGGCGCACTATGCGTGTCATGTTGTCTCTGCGCCATTGGCTCAGGTCTTTTTTCTTTCCGTACTTTCTGTATGATGTATGGTCGGGGAAGTCTTTTGCTCTTTCCGGATAGCGGATATAGTCGAAGTGTATTCCGTCCACGTCGTAGCGTGATACCACCTCGTTTATTAATTTAGCCAGATAGCTGTCTGTCTTAGGGTTCCCGGGGTCCAGATACCAACTGTCTTTATAATGTATGCAGATAGACGGTTGCTTTTTTACTACCGAGTTCTTTTCGAGCAACTTTACCTGCCGGTTGTTGCCTATGGGGATTGCCACCATCCACGCATGCAGCTCCATGCCACGCTTATGGCATTCGTCTATGGCGAATTGCAGAGGGTCGTATCCCGGCGAGCGTCCTTCTTTCCCCGCCAATGATTCTGTGAAAGTTTCTATAGCCGATGGGTAGATTACGTCGCCCCTCACACGAGTCTGCAGTAGCACCGTGTTGAAATTGGCAGCTTTCAGTCGGTCAAGTATATCGCACAGTTCTTTCTTTTGCGCTTCTATGCCGCTTTTCGAGGTAGCTTTCCTAGTCGGCCAGTCCAGTCCTCCCAAGGTAGTTATCCACGATGCCCGTATTTCGTACTTTGGTGCTTGCTGTCCGTAGGCGACAAGTAGCGGACATAATATAATGATGATGAGTGATATTAATTTTCGCATCGTAGTTTCGGGTTTTGTTTTGCAGGGCAAAAATAGATAAAAAACCGGATAAAGGGGAACTGTAACGGTGTAAATAGAGGTGTGCTATGGCTAAAAAAACAGAAGCGACGTGTGTAAACCGTCCGATAAAGTCTGATATGTACCAAAAGACTGTCTAAGAGGTGAATTATATACGATTTAAGACTTCAATTGTACATATAAAGAGTTTTAAGCGCATCTTAAATGCTAATATTGCAATCGGAAATAAATCCAGAGGCATACTGAAAGACATTTCAACAAGAAAAACTACAAGATTGAAAGTGTATGTCGCTATTAAAGTAGACAAAAGGTACCGGTTGGTAATCCGGGTAAATTATATAAGAGAGAGTTGATAATTGGGCAGTCGGCATACCGTTGATGGTACGTCGGCTGCGGTTTTTTTAAGACTAACCTAATACATCTAAAATATGAACAGTAAAGTTACTTCCACACTTATGTGTGCTATGACGGGAGCCGTCGCTTTGGGTGCATTGTCGTCTTGTAAGACGAAGAAAGGTGATGAAGCGCCTAAGAAGCCCATGAATATCGTATATATAATGTGCGATGACCATTCGTATCAAACCATCAGCGCATACGATCAGCGATTCATTGAGACTCCTAACATCGACCGTATCGCTAATGAAGGCGCTCGTTTTACGAATAGTTTTGTCGCTAATTCACTCAGCGGACCCAGCCGTGCCTGTATGCTGACAGGTAAGCACAGTCACGCCAACGGCTTTACCGATAATACCACTACTTTCGATGGCAGTCAACAGACATTCCCTAAGCTGCTTCGTGCTAATGGCTACCAAACAGCCATGATAGGTAAGTGGCATTTGGTTTCAGAGCCTACAGGATTCGATTATTGGGATATTCTGATAGGACAGGGCCTCTATTATAATCCTACATTCATTAAGAATGGCGAGAAGATAAAGCGCGAAGGCTACGCCACCAACATCGTTACAGATTTGGCTATAGAATGGATGGATAGCATCCGCGATAAGGAGAAACCCTTCTGTCTGTTTATCCATCACAAGGCTCCGCACCGTACTTGGATGCCCGATACTTGCGACCTCGACTTGTATAGCGATGTTACTTATCCTCTTCCGGAGAACTTCTATGATAAGTACGAAGGACGAATTCCGGCTTCTAAGCAAGAGATGAGTATCATTAAGGATATGGATTTGGTGTACGACTTGAAGTTGGCAGATAAGGAAAACCAGATTCATTCGTCTAAGGAGCTTGAACCTATAGGACGCAGTATGTATAATGCTCTTAACCCTGCACAGAAAGCTGCTTGGGATAAGCATTATGATCCTATCATCGCTAAGTTCAAGAAAGATAAGCTTACCGGTAAGGCGTTGGCAGAATGGAAGTATCAGCAGTATATGCACGATTATTTGCGTGTAATTCACTCGGTAGACCGTAACGTGGGCAGAGTACTTAAATACCTCGAAGAGAATAACCTGTTAGAGAACACCATGATAGTCTATACTTCCGATCAAGGCTTCTACATGGGCGAACACGGATGGTTTGATAAGCGTTTTATGTACGAAGAGTCATTCCGCACACCGTTGTTGGTTCGTTTGCCGGGTGGTAAGAAAGGCGATATCGACGAGATGGTGCAGAACATCGACTACGGACCAACCATCCTCGACTTGGCTGGTGTAGAAGTTCCTAAGGATATGCACGGAGTATCATTCTTGCCGTTGCTGAAAGGCGAGCATCCAGCCGACTGGCGTAAATCGCTCTACTATCATTTCTATGAGTATCCTGCCGAACATGCAGTGCGCCGTCATTACGGAGTACGTACAGATCGTTATAAACTCATTCATTTCTATAACGATATAGATTGTTGGGAACTGTACGACCTGCAAGAAGACCCTGCCGAAATGCATAACATCTTCGGTAAACCGGGTACCGAAGAAATCACCAAGGAACTGAAAAAAGAAATGTTGCGCTTGCAAGAGCAATACGATGACCCGATACGTAACGTATATAAAGACTAATATAGTTTATTTATTATTCTTTCTGAATACCGTAGGCGTAACCCCTACGGTATTCTTAAATAACGTACTGAAGTTTCGTGGATGCTTAAAGCCCGTTCTTTCAGATATCTCTATAACCGACATCGAAGTCTGCACAAGTAGCTTGCAGGCACAATCTATTCTACACTTCTGTATATAATTGTTCAAGCTGATATCCATAGTATCCTTCAGCTTGTTGTATAGCGTGCTTCGGCTCATGCCCATTTCCGCGGCTATGAAGTTAGCGTCCATATCCACATCGTTCAGGTGCTCGTTTATTATGCGCGTTACGCTTAATAAGAACTGCTCGTTCTTCTCTTGCGCGTTACTCTTGTTTGGCGCTATCTGCAGTACAGCCGGCGCATAGCGGTTCTTTATAAGATTATGATTCAACATGATATTCTGCAACTTGGTCAACAACAAGTTCATGTCGAACGGTTTGGTGGTAAACGCCTCCGCTCCGGCATTATACGCCTGCTCAGCGTTATAGTCGTCTACGCACGATGTTATCAATACTATAGGCAGATGACTCAGTTCCGGTTTCTCCTTTATATATTTACACAGTTCCAGTCCGTTCATGCGCGGCAACTTTATCTCGCTTATAATAAGCTGCGGCACGTGCGTGGTGAGTAGTGGTATTACCTCCATGCCGTCGTGCGCTTCGTATACGTTGTCGAACAGTACTTGCAGGTTCTCTGCCATGTACAGACAGAAATCAGGGTCGCTATCTACCAGTAACACAGAATCAAACCTATGCTCTATGGTGGGCAGATGCGTGTTGGTTTCGTTGCCTCCGGTAATGTCGAGCGACTCATTTATATACGCTTGCGGCACCGACGCTATACTTTCCGCCTTTTGGTTGTACGGAAGCGTAAAGAAGAAAGTAGCTCCCGGACCGTCATTATTATTGTACGCCCCTATGCGTCCTCCTTGCAGATAAATCAGCTGCTTGGCATACGATAGTCCTATCCCTGCTCCCTGATTCTGGTATCTTCCCTGATAGAATCGGGTGAACAAGTTCGATATGTCATTTTCATCCAGACCTACGCCTTCATCTTTTATAGCGATGCGCAGAAACTTTTCGTTTTCTGTATTCTCTATCTCAGTGGTTACAGTTACCGTAGTATTTTCTGGGCTGAACTTATAGGCGTTGCTCAGTAAGTTATGAATGATAATCTCGCACTGAATTGGGTCGAAAAGCAATTCCTCCACATCGGGCGACGGGATGAACTGCAGCGTGATGCCTCGCAGTGAGAATTCATCTCTGAAACTATCGAGCACGTCTTTCAGCCATTCGTTGGGGTGTGCGGTCGAAAGATGGAGAATGTTTTTCCCCATTTCCATCTTTCGCAGGTTCAGTATCATGTTTATTATGGTCTTCATCTTACGTGCCTGCTGAAAAGCCTTATACACGTTTTCTCTGGTGCCATGAGGTAATAATTTACTGTCCGCCAGTTGCTTTAGAGGCGTATATATAAGCGTTAGCGGCGTGCGTAGCTCGTGGTTAATGTTGATAAGAGCACGTACCTTGTCTTTGTATATCTGTCGCTCTTTTTCTTGTAGGTTACGCTTTATATAGTCGCTATGCAGCTTGAAACAAACTACTATTACCGCTATCGTAAACAGCAAGCACAGCGTTGTGAACCACCCTTGTCTCCACCATGGCGGGCTTACTTCTAACTTAAGCAGTATCTGTTCTTCGCACCACGTGCCGTTTGGCAGCGTGCACTGTGCGGTCAGCATATACTTTCCCGGTGCAAGTGAGTATACTGTAAAATGCGGGTGTGCCGTTTCGGTAACATTGTTCTCTACACCGTTTATGAAAAACCGGTACATTCTGGGCTGCATTATATTATCGCCTTGTAGCAATGGGTGTATCTGTATCGGAGCGAATTTATAAGGCAGCTTAATTACATCTCCCGGCTCGGAGTACGATATCTGCTCACCTTGGTGCAGCTCTATTATCGGGAAGCTAACGTGCGCTATCTTTTTGGTATGTACCTGCGCGGTGTTTATGCGTACCATTCCGCCGGTGCCGCCCATGTACACATTCCCGTCGCTGCTCAATAACGTAGGCTTAGCCAGAAAGTCATTAGGCATAACTCCGTCCATCTCAGTATATAGCATGAAGTGCTTCAGCTGTGGGTTATATGCGTAGATGCCGCTCATGGACCCCATCCATACTGTGCCGTCGTTGTCTACTATAAGCGATGTAATTATGTCATTCTTGTCGGGCAAGAGTATGTGTTCCATGTATCCCTTGTTAAGGTCGTGGCACTCCACTCCTTCGGTTGATGATACCCACAGCTTGCCGTCCTTATCCACTTCTGCTGCCAGCATCTGTTTGGCTTCCATGCTTATAATGCTCTTGAATTCATCTGTTTGCGGGTTGTGCAGGAAGATGTTTGCGCGGTCAAAGAGTACATTGTATCCGTTGTATGTTCCTATCGGAGTCCAAGACGATCTTGTTTCGAAGTTTGGCTGTAGGCGAGTAAGTCGTCGGCTTGCGGGCGAGTATCTGTATGTTACCTTTCCCGACATTTCTATATCTCCGTTTGGTGTAGTCCACAGATTAACGGGTACTCCTACGTCTTTCATTTCCTGTTCGGCTGTAGGGTTTGGCAGAACGAAAGGTGTTGGCGTTCCGCTCTTCTTGTTGAACCGGAAGAGTCCTTTCTGATAGCAAGATACCAGCAGCTCTTGTTCCGATAGCGGACAGATTGAAACTATCTTTTCATTGAATGTGGCTGGGTAGTGTGTAAATTTCTGTGTTTTCTGGTCGTAGCTGTTTACGCCTCCTCCGTCTGTACCTATCCAGATACGTCCGTCGGTGTCTTCCCATAGGCAAAGCGTACACTTGGCAGATAGTCCGGCAGCCTTCCTCCAGGCGGCTTTCATGTAAGTGGTCATGAATCCGCTTTCTATGTTAAGCACTCCTTCGTGAACGGTTCCCACCCAGATGTTTTCATTGCTCGGACAAAGGCACGCTATCGAGCTTGCCGGAAATTGGTCCGACAGGCGATTAGAAAATACCTGCATACGGTTAGTTTCTGGCCATATTACCTGTAAACCTCCTCCGTCCGAAGCGAACCATATCGTGTTATCCCATTCAGCCATCTGTATTACGGCGTCATTGTACATAGCCGAGGTCTTAGAGTTGTATTCATGTAGCAGACGGTAGTTCTGGTCGAAACATTTCACCCCTTTTCCGTAGTGCGATAACCAGAGCCGTCGTTGCGAGTCGAGCAGCATGCAGAATGCTTTTTCGTCTTCGGGTAGTGGCGACTTAATCACCTTGCCTTGCTTCAAGTCTACCAGCTGTATCTTTTGGGCGTTATCGGTAACTAGTATAGAGTCTTTTCCTATTACTATGGCTGCCATAAGTAGGCAGTGCGGCATTACTATGTGGTTTACCTCTTTCAGTCTTTTGCTGTCGTAAACCAGAAGCGTATCCTTGGCCGATATCAGCAGGCGGTCGTTATACGGAAGTACGAACCGTGTTTTCAGAGGCTTGCCGTTTCTGTTCATTACTTTAAGCGAGTCCTCTCTCATATCGTAGTGGCATAGGCCTTCGGTAGTGCATATCCAGATTCGGTTTTGCTGGTCGGACGATTGGAAAAAGACATATTGTCGGTCGTTGCTCATCGGGGCGGGGAAGTGGTATCTCCTTATTCTCTCCCCGTTGTAGCGGAACAGTCCGGTTGGAGTGCCTATCCATAATGAGCCATAGCTGTCTTTATGTAGAGATGTTATAGATGCGGGTATTCCATCTTCTATCGATAACTGCTTGTATTGATAATACGGATGGTTGTCTATGGCCTGTTCCGATGAGTTGTCGGCAGAGGCGCATACAGGTATTACCGTGCAGATTAGGATTAGAAGGATTATTACACACATGGTTGTTATGACTTTGAGTAGACAAATTTAATTAAAATTATCCGTATCAGCTTGCTTATTGCTGGAAATTATTGATGCTGCGCTATAATAATAAATGCGTAGGTTAGCGTTTTTAGTGCTTTTATAAACCAAATTTTATTTTATGTCGATGTATGGCGGTTTATCGTTTTGTATTCATGGTTCTATATTGTGTATCAGGTTGTTATGTTGTTTTTATGTCCGATTAGAACAATTACGTACAATGCAAAATGTCCGATTAGAACATATTTCTGTCCGATTAGAACAAGAGGCGAATTAAGTATGTGGATAATTTTGAGACAACAAGAAAAACCTAATTGCTATGATGAAAACAGATAATAACATAAGGCATGACGGACAGCGACGCAAAACCGGCGATGCTCAGCAGTTTCTTGAAGACCGCACTGAGCTACTCGACACAATCCGCGAGATGATTAATGTAGAGATGGATAGGCGTGGCGCTTGTATTAGGGGCAGAACGATGTACGGCAAGCCGCCCCCCGAGCCTAAACCACGTAAGCTATCGTTCTTACAGTGGATAAAGAGTTTGTTTTAACACGCCCGATTACAATATAATATAAACATAAAATTTATAAACTATGAAAACAAGACGAACCAAACCGCTCATTTTGCTATTCAGTGGCAGATGGGCACGGATAGTGCTAGGCGTATTGTTTACAGCGTTTGCCGTGATAGGTGCTGAGGCGCAGACGGCGGGCGATGATGTGGCAGTGCCGCCGCGCGATACCAACCAGGAGCTGCGCACACGCACATGGAGCATTTACGCTCAGGGCGGACTGTCGTGGGCTAACGGTGTGTGGTATCAGAATTTCGATGCCAAGAATAGTTACAGGCAGTCGCCCGCTGTAGGCGGTGGCATAGACTTTACCATCCGTCCGTGGGTACGCGTAGGTGCCGATTATATCTGGTCGCGCTATCGCCGTGAACAGCGTTTCTCCGAACTCGATACCAAGTCTGCCTTGTCTAAGACTTACGGCAACTATGTAGTCAATACTCACAACGTAAAGCTGGGTGCCCAGTTCAACTTCATGGAGTTCTGGCCCGCGCGTAAGGCTCAGTGGTTTAACGTATGGGTAGGCACAGGGCTTGGCGGCACATTCGCCCGTGGCAACGAGTACGGCATTTGGATAGGAACCACCAAGACCGAGAACGGCACCACGACTCCCATCTTTGGCGATGTAAATGTCAGCAACGACGCTACGGTTACCATAACCGGAAACGTGGCAACCGCCAACCGTGACGAAGATTTCGACCGACTCTTTATCCCTGCCACCCTTCACATAGAAGCCGATGTGAGTCGCCGCTTCACGGTAGGCTTAAAGGGCGAGTTCGACTGGCTTCTCAACCGAAAGGAAGTTGCCCCCAAGCATCTAATCTACGCCATGGCTACCGTTCGCTACAACTTTGTAAAGAGCGGTGCACGTAAGCAGCGCGAGTTTTACGGTGGCGAGCTTTCGTCGCTCAACGACCGTGTGAACAACCTTCGCCAGCAGGCTGATGCCGAAAAGGCACGCGCCGACCGCGAGGCAGCCCTCCGCCAGAGAGCCGAGCAAGACAACAACGAACTGCAGCGCCAGCTTACCGACTGTGAGAAGAGCAAGAAGAATGTCGAGCCGGCTACACACTACGTACAGTTCGCTCATAACAGCTCTTACATGAGTCGCGAAGAAACAGACCGTCTGCGTTCGTTCGCCCAGAGCGTAAAGGGCCAGAAGCTCTCCATCCTTGCCGAGGCAAGCACTCCTGGTACCGCAGAGTATAACCAAGCCATCTCTGAACGCCGCCTTAAACGAGTGGTAAAACTGCTCCTTAAAGAAGGATTCGCTCCCGAAGACCTCCATCCGCAGACTGCCATCGGCGCACAGAACGGCAAGAAGACAGCCGAAGGAAGAAGAGTTACTATAACAGTAAAACAGTAAATAAGTCGAAGAATATGAAAAATAAAAAATATACGACTATGAGAACATTCAAATCAATTTTGTTGGCAGGTACTATGCTGCTTGCTACACCGGCGTTCTTTAGTTCATGTCAGGAGAACGCTCCAGAATTAGACTATGAGATGAAAGTCACCGTGGTCAACGACTTCACCAAGGTGGTAGAAGCCATTAATCAGAGTAACATAAGCAACGAGCAGGCCATTAAGAAAATCACTGCTGCCATCGATAATATGAAGGGCGACCAGACCGATAAACTTCAGGCTATTGTTGCTGCCCTTACCAGTGTAAACAACACCCTCGAAACCCAACTTAATGTTCTTGCGGCTGCTATGCAGTCAATGAACCTTGAATTGCCGGCTAAGGTGGAACTTATCTCTACGGCAGTCAAGAATAGACCTAATTACAATGATAAGCTTGAAGCTGTAAAAACAGCCTTTCAGAACATTAACCCAAATTCGCAGCTCGAAACTTTAAATGCCCTTCTTGATAAATATGGCCAAAACTTCACAGACAAGCTCTCTTCTATCTCAGGATGGTTCATGGAAATTGGGTACGGAAATGGCAG
>OQVT01001104.1_pt1 | contig 16631 bp, 16 predicted proteins | sample 1691561 | NCBI WGS metagenome assembly OQVT01 (sample SAMN03418260, study PRJEB22391) | human gut metagenome | biome: human-gut; feature: organic feature; material: feces | host: Homo sapiens | place: Tanzania | collected 2013-01 | reverse complement strand
AAGAAAAAAAGATCTTATAAGAGAATTTGAGAATCTGGATGAGATAAAAAACGCTTCGGTAGAAAGACTGCTTGAATTACCGTCTATGGACAGGCGTTCGGCTGAGGCTGTTTATGAGTTCTTTAATAAAAAATAATTTTCAGGGAGGTGCTTATGCAGAGAAAAAAATCTGTAAAACTTGAAAAAATGATCGAGGCTATGTCACTTAGGAATATCACTCCTGATGTGGATATATCGGAAATAGAGCTTACACTTAACGAAATAAACAGGCCGGCACTACAGCTTGCGGGTTATTTTAACAGATATAATCATGAACGTGTTCAGGTTGTCGGAATCGTTGAGTATGAATATATCATGGGATTCGAAAGGGAAAACAGGATAGCGGCCTTTGAAAAGCTGGTCGCAACTCATGTTCCCTGTGTTGTATTTACAAGTGACAACATTCCGTGTGAAGGCCTTATTGAAGTGGCAACAAGATACGGAGTACCTCTCCTTGTCTCAAGCATGACGACTTCTGAATTCTCGGCAAAGATATTCAGATGGTTGGGTGAGCAGCTTGCTCCGATGATAACCATACACGGCGTTCTTGTCGATGTTTTCGGTGAAGGAGTCCTTATTACGGGAGAAAGCGGAATAGGAAAGAGCGAGGCTGCGCTTGAGCTTATAAAGCGAGGTCATCGTCTTGTAAGTGATGATGTTGTTGAGGTCAGAAGGATAAGCGACGTTACTCTTGTAGGATCATCGCCTGAGATAACGAAGCACTTTATTGAGCTTCGCGGAATCGGTATAATAGACGTTAAGACTCTGTTCGGTATAGAAAGTGTCGAGAACAGTCATAATATCGGCCTTGTTATCCAGCTCTCAGAGTGGGATAAGGATAAAGAGTATGACAGGCTCGGACTCGAGGATGAGTTTGTGGAATATCTCGGAATAAAGCTTCCGAGCCATTCGATCCCGATAAGACCCGGAAGAAACCTTGCTGTCATCGTTGAGACTGCAGCCATTAACCACAGACAGAGAAACATGGGTTACAATGCCGCAAAGGAGCTTTACAGAAGGGTTCAGGAGAACCTTATCCAGAAGAGAAACAACTGATCGTTAAAGCTCATAATAATTTTTATCTGTTATATCTACGGAGGCACGGTTTTGCGTTGTCTCCGTTATTTTTTTGATGATAAAGTCCTCGGTACCTGCAGGAAGGAGAATGTCAAATGTTACGATATCCGTGTAATCCGCCGAGAGTATGGTGATGTTGTTCTGGGAAAAAAGATACTGGAGCTTTCCTGCGTCATTGTATGATGCTTCGATCTTCACGCGGGATGCCTCTATCATCTCCTTTAAAACCGCATTGGAAAGACATTCTTCAACGGCAGAGGAATATGCTCTTACGAGACCGCCTGTGCCTAAAAGTATTCCGCCGAAATATCTTGTAACAACGGCAACGACATTATAGAGCTTTCTTCCCGAAAGAACAGACAATATCGGCTTTCCGGCGGTCCCCTGAGGTTCGCCGTCATCCGATGAGTGCACGATCTGCTGCTGTGTGCCTATTATATATGCCGAGCAGTTATGTCTTGCATTCCAGTATTTTTTCTTCATGTCTTTTATAAAAGAAACAGCCTCTTCCTCGCTTGAAACCGGAGCGATAGTGGCTATGAATCTTGATTTTTTCTCTGTTATCTCTGCTTCAAATACATCTGAAGGGGTCTTGAAATTATCGGACATCGTTATCCTCGCAAAAAAAACTTTAACTGTTATCGCTGAAATGATATACTATTTTAGATTGTAATTCAAGGAGGCATTTTTTTATGGATTATGGAAGAAACGGTCTTCGCGATAAAATGAATAAGATAAAGTCGAAATCCTCGAAGGTTTCAAACAGGATATCGTCTATAGCCATAAGAGCGATACTGTTAATACTCGTCGGAGGCTTCGTTGTATTCGGAAGTCTTTTGATAGGAGCTTATAACGGTATTATAGACAGCACTCCTTCGGTTTCGGATGTAAATATCATGCCGTCGGGTTATGCTACGTTTGTATATGATGCGGACGGAAATCTTCTCCAGAAGCTCAATTCCGCAAGCGGAAACAGGATAGCGGTTTCAATAAGCGATATGCCTGAGAATCTGCAGCATGCGATCGTGGCAATAGAAGATTCAAGATTTTATGAGCACAACGGCGTGGATCCTGTCGGAATGGTAAGGGCTGCGGCCGTGGCACTCGGTTCGGGATTTGCAAGGACAGAGGGCGCAAGTACGATAACACAGCAGCTCCTTAAGAATAACGTATTTACAAACTGGACTCAGGAGTCAAAGCTTGAGAGGATAGTCAGAAAGCTTCAGGAACAGTACCTTGCGATAGAGCTTGAGAAGGCTCTTACGGCAGAGGGGCTCGATGCCAAATCCGTAATACTTGAAAATTATCTGAACACGGTAAACTTCGGATCCGGAACATACGGTGTGCAGGCTGCGTCTCTTAAGTATTTCGGAAAGGATTCAAAGGATCTTACACTTTCGGAGTGTGCCGTTCTTGCGGCTATTCCTCAGAACCCTACCAAATGGAATCCTATCAGATATCCCGAGAATAACAGGATAAGACAGGAAACCGTCCTCAACTACATGTTCCAGCAGGGATATATAACTAAGGAGCAGCTTGATGAGGCTCTGGCAGATGATGTCTATTCAAGGATATCGGCGCATGAAGAAAGCCAGGTGGAAGAAGAGCCTTATTCTTATTTCGTGGACGAGCTGATCGGTCAGGTTAAGGATAACCTTATAAAACAGGGATATTCCGAGATACAGGCGGAGCAGGCTTTATACAGCGGCGGACTTCGCATATATACAACTATGGATTCAAAGATCCAGAATATAATGGAAGAGGAATTCTCAAATGAAGAGAATTATCCCGAAGGTACGGTTTATGCACTTGACTGGGCTCTTACCGTAGACCATGCAGACGGAGAGCGGCAGAATTACAGCCGTGAGATGCTTCAGCTTTATTTCAGAAATACAGATCCGTCCTTTGATCTTATATTTGACTCGGAGGAAGAGGCTCAGTCCTACGTGGATCAGTATAAGGAAGCAGTTGTAGGAGAGGGTGATACCATTGTAGCCGAAAGATTTTCAGCTACGGCTCAGCCTCAGGCAGCGATGGTCGTAATGGATCAGACAACAGGCTATGTAAAAGGTATAATAGGCGGAAGAGGAGAAAAGAAAGCCAGTCTTATACTTAACAGGGCTACAGATTCTTATCGTCAGCCGGGATCTACATTTAAGATACTTTCGACATACGGACCGGCAATTGAAATGGGTAAGATAAATCTGGCTACTGTAGTCGAAGACGGCGAATACAGCTATTCGGACGGAACTCCGCTTCACAATGCCGATGAACAGTATCACGGAAATGTAACGATAAGAGATGCTATCGAGCACTCCTACAACATAGTTGCCGTAAAGGTTCTTACAGAGATCACACCTAAGGCCGGATTTGAGTTTCTGGAAAAACTCGGATTTTCAAAGCTTGTGAATGACACAAACTGGGACGTAAGACAGCCGCTTGCACTCGGAGGTATTACCAACGGTGTGAGCACACTTGAGCTTGCTTCTGCTTATGCAGCAATAGCAAATAAGGGTGAATACATCGAGCCGAGATTTTATACAAAGGTAACGGATCAGTACGGAAAGGTGATCCTCGATAATACGAGTGAAAAGCACAGGGTGTTCAAAGACAGTACGTCCTTCCTTCTTACAAGTGCGATGGAGGATGTTGTTAATAAAGGAACCGGTACCGAATTTGCAATCCCGGGAATGACACTTGCAGGAAAGACAGGTACAACAACATCATATAAGGACCTTGTTTTTGCCGGATTTACTCCGTATTATACCGCTGCTATCTGGGCGGGCTATGATGTCAGCACTACGCTTCCCGAAAACCAGAGAGGCTATTATAAAGTGCTTTGGAATAAGGTCATGACGAGGATACACGAGGGACTTCCGAATAAAGAATTCGAGGTTCCGTCGGATGTTGTAAGAGCGGATATCTGCGCCGAAAGCGGACTTCTTGCAGGCTACGGATGCGAATCTATATCAGAGTATTTCGTCAGATCCGAGCTGCCTACGCAGAGATGCTCAAGGCATATACCGACGCCTACGCCTACACCGACGCCGACAGAGACGCCGACACCAACGGAGACACCGACACCAACAGAGACACCGACTCCTACCGAGGAGCCTACAGAGGAACCTACGGAGCCGCCGGAGCCGACAGATGAACCGGCACCTGTGAGTGAAGAATAAAATTACGGGGCTGACGCATTGCGACAGCCCCGTGTATTTTTAATGTTAGATTGTCATTTAGATGAAGATATCAGCATTTTTCAGGTTCCGGATAGTCAACGCCAAAAGTTTCGACTGTAACAGTATCTATGACCTGAGGCTCAAGCGGTCTGTCGTTAAATCCGGTTTCGGTTTCTGCAATCTTATTTACGATATCCATTCCTTCGGTTATCTTTCCGAATGCAGCATACTGACCATCAAGGTAATTAGCTGCTTTATGCATTATAAAGAACTGGCTTCCTGCCGAGTTAGGATCCATTGCACGAGCCATTGAGAGTACACCCGGTGTATGGCTGAGATCGTTCTTAAATCCGTTCTGTGAGAACTCGCCCTTGATGCAGTAGCCAGGACCGCCCATTCCTGTTCCGTTCGGACATCCGCCCTGGATCATGAATCCGCTTATGATCCTGTGGAAGGTAAGTCCGTTAAAATATCCTTTTTTTACTAAGCTTATGAAGTTGTTTACTGTATTCGGAGCGACATCCGGATAAAGCTCGGCCTTCATAACATCACCGTTTTTCATTGTTATAGTGATTATTGGATTAGACATTGTGTTACCCCTTTTCAATTAATATTTAACTCACGGAAAAGAGTATAAACAAAAAATGATATCACTGCAAGTCCTTGATACAATTAAAGAAATATGGTAAAGTGATACAGATATTGCGGAAGAAAAATATGGATTTTTACGGGGTTTACCTTATATGTTTATTTCTACAAACGATCCTGAAGAAACATTCAAAACAGGAGAAAAACTTGGGAGGTCTGCAAGGCCGGGACAGGTGATAACCTTAAGCGGAGATCTCGGAACCGGAAAGACGGTATTTGCAAAGGGATTTGCCGCAGGACTCGGCATAGAAGAGCCGATAACAAGTCCGACCTTCACGATACTTCAGGAATATACCTCAGGCCGCATACCTCTTTATCATTTCGATGTATACAGGGTTTCGGATCCGGAGGAAATGTATGAGGTCGGATTTGATGATTATATATGCGGAAACGGTGTGTGCCTTATTGAGTGGGCAGAGCTTATAGAGGATATTCTTCCGAAAGACCGTATAAGAGTTTCTATTATAAAAGACGATCCAAATCTGTTTGAACACCGCAGGATAGAGATAAATGGCTTGGAAGGAGAAATGGATTTATGAAGATCCTTGCCATCGACAGCTCGGGGATGACCGCTTCATGTGCGATCGCACAGGAGGACAGGATATTGGTCGAGTTCAATGTCAACAATAAAAAGACTCATTCGCAGACACTTCTGCCGATGATAGATACGATAAAAAACATACTTGAAGCAGATATTAACGAGATAGATGCCGTTGCTATATCAAAGGGTCCGGGATCCTTTACGGGACTCAGGATCGGATCGGCAACCGCAAAAGGCATAGCTCTTGCCATTGATAAGCCCGTTATAGAGATATCCTCTCTTGAGGCAATGGCTTATCAGATCTTCGGAACGGATGCTGTCATATGTCCTTTGATGGATGCGAGACGCTCGCAGGTCTATACTTCATTGTTCGAATACAGGGATGATGTGTTCGGCCGTATATCCGATGACGAGCCTATGGACATACTTGAGCTTGTTGCAAAAGTGAACGGTCTTGGGAGAAAAGTGATATTCTTAGGAGACGGTGTTCCTGTATACAGTGAGACGATAGCCCGGAATATCGAGGTGCCTTATCTTTTTGCACCTGCATTCCAAAACAGACAAAGAGCTGCGGCACTTGCGATCCTTGCCTTTGAATATGCAAAGAGAAATGAATTTACGGATCCCGATATGCACAGACCGGAATACCTGAGACTTTCGCAGGCCGAAAGAGAAAGAATGAACAGGCAGGGTACCTAGGAATGACAGAGATAAGAAGCATGGGCTTTGAAGATATCGAAGCTGTCGTAAAAATTGAAAAAGAGAATTTTTCCGTTCCGTGGGATGAGAACGGGTTCTTATCATTTATGCTAAGAGAAGGTACGATATTTCTGACGGCTCTTAAAGATAATGAGGTTGTCGGATACTGCGGGCTTATATCGGCTGCCGATGAGGCGGATATCACAAATGTATCGGTTTCTCAGAGCATGAGAAAAAAAGGAATAGGCGGAATGCTTCTTTCGGAACTTATAAAAGAAGCCGGAGAATCGGGAATAAAAAAGATATTTCTCGAGGTCAGAGAAAGCAATATCCCCGCTATTTCACTATATAACGGTTTTGGTTTTAAACAGGTCGGTATGAGAAAAGATTATTATGAAAAGCCGGTCGAAAACGCACTGTTGATGCTAAAAGAATTATAAGAGAGGAATATCATTATGTTTAGTGCTGAATTCAGTTACGTGTTGGCAGCTATACTGTTTGTCTTAGCTATAGTTTTCTTTTTCGGAAAAGGAAAGAAGGTTCTTGAGCTTTTCGAGGGCAAAAACGCCCCTGTCCAAAAAGACAGAGCTCCGGAGCAGGAAATGAGATATCAAAGAGCCATCGGGCTTTTCTGCCTTATACTTGCAATAAATGAGATATTGCTTGCAACTATAGGTCAGGCATATCCTGTGTATAATATCATCGCCATAGTTATAGTAGTTGCGGCACTTGTCCTTGTAGCCGTATATTTGAAAAAGAACTTTTAAGTCTAAAGAATGATAAGCTTTAAAAATGAAAGTCTGGATCTTGGACAGATCGCAGCATCGGGACAGTGCTTCAGAATGTCGAAGATCGGTGATGGAAGATTCTCGATAATCTCGGATGACAGGTATATTTCGGCATGTCAGGACGGAAATGAGATCTTTCTGGATTGTACAAGTGAAGAGTTTGAATCGTATTGGAAATCTTATTTTGATCTCGATACGGATTATGCGGGCTTTATAAGCTCGGTAGACACTTCGGATGTATATCTTACAGATGCGGCTTCTTTTGGAAAAGGGATAAGGATACTCAGACAGGATCTGTGGGAAATGATAGTTTCATTTCTTATATCCCAGCAGAATAATATCACAAGGATACGAAGATGCATTAACAACATATCCGAAAAATACGGTGAGAAAAAAGCAGCCTCTGACGGAACGGTATACTATGCCTTTCCGAAGCCGGAGGCTTTTGCTCATCTTGAAGAGGATGCCCTTATGGAGTGCAATCTCGGATACAGGAGCAAATATGTTGTAAGGACCGCAAAAATGGTCAATAGCGGAGCATTTGACCTTGACATGGTCAGAGGGCTTGATTATGAAAACGCCAGAAAAAAGCTGATGGAGCTTTATGGCGTCGGTGCAAAGGTTGCTGATTGCATATGCCTTTTTGCACTTCATAAGCTTGAGGCTTTTCCTATTGACACACATATAAAACAGGTGTTAAATACTCAATACCCAAACGGATTTCCTTTTGATAGATATAAAGGATATGAGGGTGTGATACAGCAATATATTTTTTATTATGATCTGCGAGGTAAGTAGGATGCATGATAAATTGACACAAAGCGATATAAACAAGATGGAAGAAGAAATAGAGCACAGAAAGCTCGTTGTCAGAAAAGAAGCCATAGAGGCGGTAAAAGAGGCAAGGGCACAGGGTGATCTGAGCGAAAATTTCGAATACTATGCAGCCAAGCAGGCCAAAAACCAAAATGAAAGCCGGATACGTTATCTTGAAAATATGATAAAGACGGCAGACATAATAGATGACAGCTCGGCTGAGGATGAGGTCGGTCTCAACAAAAGAGTTAAGATATTGTTTGAGGATGACGATGAAACGGAAGAATACAAAATAGTTACAACGGTTAGGGGAAATTCATTGAGAGGGCTCATAACGCCTGAGTCACCGGTTGGTGCGGCGCTTATGGGGCATAAAGCAGGAGACAGAGTGGAAGTAAAGGCAGGAGCCGGAAGTTATTATGTTAAGATCCTTGAGATAAAAAATACCGGCGAGGAAGAGACAGACACACTAAGGAGATTTTAATGAAGAGACAGAATCCTAAGAAAAAAACCCCTCTGATAATCTATTATTTTATTGCGCTTATAGCAATACTTGTTATCAACTTCGTAATAGTTCCGATGGCAACATCGGTTTCCGTCGAAGAGGTCGGCTACGGTGACTTTATAGAAATGCTTGATAACGGAAAGATAAGCGAGGTAGAGGTCAACCAGTCAACCGGAGTCATAACCTTCGGAGATACTTCTAAGCCCGAAAAATATTACAGAACGGGTCTCATGAATGACTATAAGCTTACAGACAGGCTGCTTGAGTCGGGCATCAAAAACTTTGAAAGCCCTATAATCGAACAGATGTCACCTGTACTGAGCATTATATTAAGCTGGGTAATACCTTTCCTTTTGATCTTTGTGGTCGGAAGGATATTGATGCGCTCGCTTACGGCCAATATGGGCGGAGGCGGAATGGGCGGTGCCATGAGCTTTGGAAAGAGCAATGCCAAGGTTTACGTACAGTCCGAGACAGGTATCAAATTTAAGGATGTTGCCGGAGAAGATGAGGCAAAGGAAATACTTACAGAGATAGTGGATTTCCTTCATAATCCGAAAAAATACACGGAGATCGGTGCAAAGATGCCTAAAGGTGCTTTGCTTGTAGGACCTCCGGGAACAGGTAAGACACTTCTTGCAAAAGCGGTTGCAGGAGAGGCGAATGTTCCTTTCTTTTCGATCTCGGGTTCCGAATTCGTTGAGATGTTTGTCGGAATGGGTGCAGCCAAAGTAAGAGACCTTTTCAAACAGGCAGATGAGAAGGCACCTTGTATCGTATTTATCGATGAGATAGATACAGTAGGAAAGAAACGTGACGGCAGCGGATTTTCCGGAAATGACGAAAGAGAGCAGACACTTAATCAGCTCCTTTCGGAGATGGACGGATTTGACGGAAGAAAGGGTGTCATGATCCTTGCTGCTACAAACAGACCGGATTCACTTGACCCGGCACTTCTTCGTCCGGGCAGATTTGACAGACGTATACCGGTCGAGCTTCCCGATCTTAAGGGCCGTGAAGAGATACTTAAGCTTCACGCAAAGAATATCAAGATCAGTGACAATGTTGATTTCAGTGCGATCGCAAAAATGGCTTCAGGTGCCAGCGGAGCGGAGCTCGCAAACATGATAAACGAAGCAGCGCTCAGAGCTGTAAGGGACGGACGAAGGTTTGTCGTTCAGAACGACCTTGAGGAGAGCGTTGAAGTAGTAATAGCCGGATATCAGAAGAAGAATAAGATACTTACCGATAAAGAAAAGCTTATCGTGGCATATCATGAGATCGGGCATGCCCTTGTTGCCGCACTGCAGACAAATTCTGCTCCGGTCACAAAGATAACCATCATACCGCGTACATCAGGTGCGTTGGGATATACAATGCAGGTTGATGACAATGACCATAACCTTATGAGCAAGGAAGAGCTTGAAAACAGAGTTGCAACGTTCACAGGCGGACGTGCGGCCGAGGAGATAGTATTCAAGTCCATCACTACAGGCGCGGCAAATGATATAGAGCAGGCAACAAAGATGGTCAGAGCCATGATCACAAGGTTCGGTATGTCCGATGAATTCGGAATGGTCGCTATGGAGACTCTGTCAAATAAATATCTTGGCGGAGACACTACACTTGCATGCTCCGAATCTACCTCGGGAAAGATCGATGAGCTTGTAATAAGGATAGTTGCCGCACAGTATGAGAAGGCAAAGAAGCTTATAAGCGACAATGTTTTAAAACTGCATGAGCTTGCAAAATATCTTTATGAAAAAGAGACTATTTCCGGCGAAGAATTTATGGATATCCTGAACCGCAGCGTTGAGAAGATCCCTGAGGATCCAAAAGATGGAGCTGATAACAGTGCTCCTTCGTCAGCATCGGATGATAATGATAACAAGTCTGAGAGCAGAGCAGATTCCGATACATCTGCTGTTCCTAAGGAAACAACAGCTTCAGAAGAGCCGGAGGATGACTTTTCGGATGTCGTGGATACAGACGGAAGTATAGAATGATCTTTAATATAGATCGAACTAAAATAATTGGCTAAAAAATTGATTTTGCGGTATATTTTTCTGTCAAGCATAAATGACTATGTCCCGAAAAAAGTTAAACATAGGCCCCGGTTTCCGGGGCTTTTGTTGTGTTTTCTACGATGCTGATTCATATGGACATCAAGATGGCATAGGAAACTGGTTACTGGATCTGTCAGCCTACCGGAAGACCATGCATCAGGCGGTATGTTTCAGATCCTGTTCGATCCGGTGAGGCTGCGAATGGACAAATTTTGTAAAAGCCCATCTTCGCCACGGATGATTCATTGGAGGGATGTATCGTTTCTTAGGCTTTGGAGCCTGATAGTCCGCATCCAGTTCCTTGGATTTGTGCTCATGTTCCGGGATTTCCTCCAGTGCATAGATGTCCTTGTCATTGACACAGGTGAACATTCCGCCATCGAAGGCCTTAATCACCATAACCTTTGTTCCCCTGCAGAAGTGAACCTGATTTCCACGCTGATCAACCATTTTGTAAAAGTGATTCTGGAACTGGATCGAGTGCCCACTATCAACGGTTCTCTCCGTCAGGACAGCCAAAATTAAATTGATTTTGTTCTGACCGGGTTGTGTCTCGAAGACGGATTTGATATCATTAAGAGGAAGTGAGAACTTCAGGTTGAATTTCTGTATGTAGGAGTAGAGAAATTCATTGGCGCTGTTGATATCGGTTATGCCTGCCAGGCGAAGCTCAATTGGCAGGCGTGACTGTAGCGTCTGATTTAAACGCTCTATGCGCCCTTTCGCCTGAGGAACGCTGCTGGACTCAAGCTCAACGCCCAGCTGTTTACAGGCATATGCGAACTGGGTATAGGTGTCCCTGTCATCTGACGGGGCATCTTTTTTTGTGTACGTAAACACGGTTCTTCTGTCGGTGAAGAACTTATACGGAATACCGTAATCCGTAAGGATTTGATGGAAGACATGATAATACCCATTCAATGTTTCCTGAGTATCGAACCATGCACCGGTAATCCTGCCGAGAGCGTCATCGATAGCCAGATGCAGATGCCAGATTTGACCAGGCACCCATTCGTAAGGTGTCGCGTCCATCTGCTCTAATTCGCCAAAATAAGCACATCGTGGACGACGACTGTGTGCGTCTTCCACAGCTACCAGATTGGTCTGAATAGCATCCTGTTCTTTCTGTGTTTTTGCACCCTTCTTCTTTATCTCCAGTGCTCTCTTGATTCGCTTTCGCTTTGCTCTGGTCACTTTGGGCGAGAGGATGTACTCCTGCTCTAGGATGTTCATGACAGAAGAGGCCGAAACATGGATATCTTCGTGAATAGCAAGAAGCTCAGTATAATGTTCAAAATTAGCTTCAAAGTATTTGTTGCGATAGAGATCGACTACCTGTTTACGAATCTCATCGGCGATGGTAGTCGCCGGCTTTCTGCCTCTGTTGCCATGCAGGAAGTATGCCTTCCCATTTTCTCTGTACCCCTTAATCATCCGATTGATATTCCGCCGTGTGCAGCCAAGCTGCAGAGCAGCTCGATCCTTATTACCGGTGTCCGGGTGGTCCGCCAGATTCTTTATCACCTCGTATTTACGCTGTTCGTCCATTGATAAAATTACCTTTCTGATATGTCAATCCCTCCAATCTGATAGAATGGTAAAAAATATATTCTATCATGGATAGGACATTTTTATTTGTGGTATACTGAGACATTATCATTTACGGCTTATAAAAAATTGATTTTGCGGTATATTTTTCTTGACAATTAATATACCGCATGTTATAAAAGTATTTGTGTCACGCCGAAGACAGTAGGTGACTTTTATAGTCGTAAGCATAGCGCCTGCCGAGGATGAACGTTCTTTTATTAGAATTTCATGCCCTGTCCGGTAACGAACAGGGCTTTTTATATGAAGCGTGCCGCAAATAATATAAGGAGGACACTGTTTCATGGCAAAGGTCGAATTAAAAAAACCTATAGTTGACGAAATCGCAAACGTTATCGCAGACGCAGATTCTGTTGTTCTGGTTAACTACAGCGGACTTACAGTTGCTCAGGATACTAAGCTTCGTAAATCTTTAAGAGAAGCAGGAATAGCTTACAAGGTATATAAAAATACCATGATGAAGCTTGCTTTCCAGGGTACACCTTGTGAAGCACTTTGCGATCATCTTGAGAGCACAAACGCTCTTGCTGTTTCTAAGGATGATGCTACCGCACCTATCCGTGTATTGGCTAATTTCGCAAAAGAAAATCCGAAGTTAGAGCTTATTGCCGGAGTTGTAGAAGGAAACTATTGCGATCAGAGCGGAGTTAAAGCTCTCGCTGATATTCCTTCAAGAGAAGTTCTTCTCGGAAAACTCCTCGGAAGTATCCAGTCGCCTATTACAAACTTTGCTCGCGTTCTTAAACAGATCGCTGAGAAAGACGGCGCACCTGCAGCAGAAGAAGCACCTGCAGCAGAATAATCTCATATTTTATGCTGTTTGAATACCCACAGGATGACTATATCGGGCAGAAATACATTTATGCGAACGGGTATGAGGTCAAGGCGCATTGCTGGTATCTGCAGCAGTGGGTAGAGAACGGCTTGATCGGAACGATTGCCTTACTTATTTTCCTGATGTGGTATGTAGTACAATCCGTTCGTATTTATCGTCGTGTGAATTTGCATGAAAGCTTGAGTTGGATAGGATTTGGTCTGTTTGCAGCAGTACTGGTGTATTTGATTGCCGGTATCGCAAACGATTCAAATGTGTGTACGGCTCCGGTATTCTGGGGAATGCTCGGACTTGGACTTGCAACGAACCGTATGATTTCAGAAAAAGAGGGACTTTTTGTTAAAGAGACGGTAATAGAAGAGGCGGACGCCAAGCTGGCGGCAGTGACAAAAGAGTCTGGTGCTCATGCGGGAGCTGGCAAGGACCAAGAGGAAACGATAGACAACGTACAGAATTCTAATAAGAAACAGACTGCAAATAAAAAACAGTCAAGAAAACAACGTAAGAATCAAAAGAAATAATTCAAAGGATAAGGGGATATGTTACAAGGAAAAACGCAGATCCGGCAGGATTCTGCCAAGTATATCCGAATTGCAGTATTGGTCATTTATGATATTATGGCAGTCTTTCTGGCTGAGGTATTGTCGATTTGGACACGATTTGATTTTAGTTTAAAAAGCGAACTGGGAATTCCGTTTTTAGAGACGGCAATGCATTATGTCTGGTTAAATATAATAACGACATTGATTGTGTTTGTAATTATGCATCTGTACAACAGCCTGTGGCAGTATGCGAGTGTGCAGGAGCTGTTAAATGTCGTGATTGCCTGTCTTTTAAGCTCGGCATTACAGAGTGTTGGAATGCATATGCTTCAGTGGAGCATGCCACGCTCGTATTACATCCTGTATTTCTTTTTCATGTTGGCATTTATTGCAGGAAGCCGGTTCGTTTACCGGGCGCTTCGTATCATACGCCATAATTATATCGGGGAGTTTGTTGGGCATGCAGTCCCAACGATGATTATCGGTGCCGGAGACAGCGCTTATTTTCTGATGAAAAATATGACAAGCAGCAGTCAGATCCGCAACAAAGTTGTCTGTGTGATGGATGCTGATAAAGGCAAGATCGGCAGTCAGATCCTGGGTGCTCCGATCGTCGGGGATGACAGTAAGATTCCGTGGGCGGCAGAGAAATATGGAGTGCAGGAAATTTTTATCGCGATACCGAATCTCCCGGGAGCACGTAAGAAAGCGATTCTTGAACTATGTAAGAACACCGGATGTAAGATTAAGATCCTTCCAAGTATGGCACAGATTGTAAACGAGGAAGTCAGTGTATCGAATTTCCGCGAAGTGGAGATTGAGGATCTGCTTGGACGTGAGCCGGTCAAGACGAACCTTGACGAAGTCATGGGATATATTGCCGGCAAGGTCGTTCTGGTTACCGGGGGCGGCGGATCCATCGGAAGCGAGTTGTGCAGACAGATAGCAGCACATTATCCGGCGAAGCTGATTATTCTGGATATTTATGAGAATACAACCTATAGTCTGCAGCTTGAATTGCAGAAAAAGTATCCGGAGCTGGATCTTACGGTACTGATCGGCTCTGTGCGCAATACGCATCGCGTTGATACGATTTTTCAAAACTATAAGCCTCAGATTGTTTTTCATGCTGCGGCACATAAGCATGTACCGCTTATGGAGACAAGTCCGAATGAGGCTATCAAGAACAACGTATTTGGTACTTTTAACGTAGCAACCGCTGCTGGAAGAACCGGAACGGAGCGCATGGTGCTGATTTCCACCGATAAAGCGGTCAATCCGACCAATATTATGGGTGCATCCAAGCGCATCTGTGAGATGATCATTCAGGGAATGCAGCATCGGTTTCCGGCAACAAACTATGTGGCAGTTCGCTTCGGAAATGTGCTGGGCAGCAACGGAAGCGTCATTCCTCTTTTTAAGAAGCAGATCGCGGAAGGCGGACCGGTCACGGTCACGGATAAGAACATCATCCGCTACTTTATGACGATTCCGGAGGCTGTATCGCTTGTGCTACAGGCAGGTGCGTATGCCAAGGGAGGCGAAATCTTTGTTCTGGACATGGGAGAACCGGTAAAGATTGATGATATGGCAAGAAACCTGATCCGTTTGTCGGGATATGAGCCGGATGTGGATATTCCGATCGTGTATACGGGACTTCGACCGGGAGAGAAAATGTTTGAAGAATGCCTGAAGGAAGAAGAAGGACTGCAGAAGACCGCCAATGATCTCATTTTTATCGGCAAGCCGATCGACTTTGACAGGGATGAGTTTTTTGAGCAGTTGGCAGATCTCAAGAAGACCGCGTATGAGGATGATCCGCAGATGAAACTGGTGGTGGAGAAGCTGGTGCCGTCTTATCGGGCTGAAAAATAGAAGGCTTGAAGAAGCCAGTGAAGCGGTCCGGAAAGCGACGAAAATCAAAAGAAATAACATTGTGATAGAGAAGAGAGTGGTAGCTCTCTTCTCATTTTACATTTAGAGATGGAAGGAATTTCGTGGATGCTTGGTGGTAAGGATGGCGCGTTGCTTTGATGTGGTGACATGGGTATAGATTTCTGTGATATGAATCGAACTGTGACCAAGCATTTCTTGGATGTATCGGATGTCAACGTCTGCTTCTAAGAGACTGGTTGCAAATGTGTGCCGGAACATATGCGGTGTAATGTGTTGATCAATAGAAGCCAGTGAAGTATATTTCTTTATCATACGACGTACAGCCTGATCGGATAGTGCCGCACCATTCTGTGTAGTAAAGAATTGGTTACTGTCTTGAATCTGAGAAAGATAATTATTATGATATTCTGTCAGAACTCGTAATACATCATTATTTCCAATTTGAACAATCCGCTCTTTGGAGCCTTTTCCATAGATTAGAATTGTGCCGTCATATAAGTCAACATCGTTGTCCCGCAGTGCACACAATTCTGAAATGCGTATTCCAGTAGCGAAAAGTAGTTCGATAACTGCAATATCTTGCAACGTTTTTTTCTTTTGATAATCCGTCTTTGCGCAAGCACGCTGCTGATATATCGTGGATAAGAGGGTTTCAAGCGTGTGTAAGGGAATCGTTTTGGGCAAAATTATGGATTCGCGAAATTTTATCTGTATTTTATTAAATGGATTCGTAGAAATACTTTCTTTATATTCCAAATAGTGAAACAGTGCTTTGATCGAAGCGATTTTCCGCTTGACCGTTTTGGGTTTGTATTCCTGGTGCAGGCCGCTTATGTATTCTTCCAACATATCTGACGTGATATCTGAGGTTTTTAGATTGGAAAAATGATTGTGAAACTGTTTAAGATCAATGCGATATGCTTTAATGGTTTTGGTATCCAGACGCTTCTGATCCTGACAATGTTCCAGATAGGTATTGATCTGTGTTTGTAAATTATTCATGGTCTTTCTCCTTTCCGGCGCTGTACGCCTTTTCTGTAAAATAGAAGCAACGGAATGACAATGCCATCCCGCTGCTGTTTCAATTTTAAGGATTTGTTGCCTCCAGAGGGTTCGGTCGGTATCCGTCCATCAGCGTATCGTTCTCCATGATGAAGGGGCGCGTCGTATCCTGGCCCCAGGAAGTATCGTATTTCTCCATCAGGTAGTCGCTCAATTCCGTGCGGTTTTGGAGCTTCACTAAACGGTATGGTTCCTGGAACGCCACCTTTTCGATGAAGTACAGTGAACCGTCCTCCGCAGGCAGCAGCACGCCGACATGACCAATAAAGAGCGTGTTGTCCTCATCCGAGAATTTATCGTGGAAGACAACCGAGATCATGCTTGCCCTGC
>OQVT01001102.1_pt1 | contig 16636 bp, 12 predicted proteins | sample 1691561 | NCBI WGS metagenome assembly OQVT01 (sample SAMN03418260, study PRJEB22391) | human gut metagenome | biome: human-gut; feature: organic feature; material: feces | host: Homo sapiens | place: Tanzania | collected 2013-01 | reverse complement strand
ACCTGCAAGCGGATGATGTCATTTACCCCGCTATAGTTATACGAAGCGTTCTCCACCATCTTCTCCCTGTCGATATGTACTGCCTTGCGATAGAGCAGCACCCTCTCGCTCGTCTGCGACTTTACGATGTTCCTTATCTCCTCCGGCACGTTTTGATTCGGGATGAAGTCGACGGCCTCCTTCATAATGCCTATCTCGTGCTCCTTGAGGCTTATCTTCGCCTTGTTGTCGAAGTATTTGTCGCTCACCCGGTGCGCGAAGTAATACCTCATCAGCTCCTTGATGCGGTCCTTCATCATATAACTGATTATCAGTGCGATGAACAGAGGCCAAGTGAGATTGCCGAAGCGTCTCTGGAATGCCCAGGCCACCATCGTGGCAAACAGCATTGCCAATCCGGCCGCGAGACTGTAGTACGCCTGTTCGATCAGCATGCCGTCGCGCTTCTTCGGCACGCGCAGATACAATTGGCTCTCTACATACTTTTTCAGGATGCCGTGCCTATAGACATCCGTAGGGCAGGAATAGCCGCGCTCCTCGGCCAGAGCGTTGATCCTGCGCACCAGAGCCGTGAGCTCTTCCTTTTGACGTGCCAAGCTCTTGATGTCCGATATGTCCTTGAGCAGCTTGAGGCTGAAATGCGAACTGATGGCGCACAGGAAATCCCCGGACATATCGTAGGCTTCCTGTCCTTCCTCGCCCACGGAAGGCGTGGAGATGGTCATCTTGAGCTCCTTGTAGGCCTTGATTATGTCGCGTAGGTTCTCTGTGTAGTTATCTATCAGAAGGTCCTTGCGCTTCTGCTCGCGTATGTAATAGTATTCGTCCCGAAGCGAACTCTTCACTATGGCAGCGAACATCTTCGCTTGGAATGCAAATTCGGCAGTGTTCGTCCTCGTGTAGTCCGATGCCATAGCCGATGCGGCACGGGTCAGGTTCTCCAGAGGAATGGCAGAGCCTCCCACTATGTCCCGAAGTATGAAACAAGGAGTGATGAGACGCACGTTGGTCTTCACGTCCCGGTAGAAATCTGACTTGCTGTAAGTGGAAGGTGTAATGTCCAGACTTTCAGGGATAAAAATCCACATCCCCACCGTAAAGTCATTCTTTTTTGTCTTTCGGCGGGTGACGAAACCGACCTTGAATTCTATCGAAAAGCGGTCGTGGATTTTTGTCTTTATGTCTATCATCTACTAAGCGAATCCGGGTGTTATGCCGAACCACTTGAATACGGTAGCTCCCCAGAGGAGGATTATCAGCCACGATATGACCATCATCGTGAATCCGAACTTAAATGCATCTCCCTGGCTGTACTGGTTCGTATTGTAAAGAAGTGCGGCAGGTTTGCTGTTGAAAGGGAACACGTACACGTGCTCTATCAGCATCGATACAGGCAGCGCCAGACTCATAGGCAGGAATCCGAATCGGGCTTCCACGCCTAGTGCTATAGGCACGAATACCATAGTGCGTATGGTCTTGGATTGGAACACCAATCCCGAGAATATCATAAGGAATGTAAGCAGTACGTAAAGTACCCAGTAAGGCGTGTCGTCGCTTATTCCCATAGAGTTGAAAGCGGCGTTTACCATAGTGTTGGGAAGGTCCGTGGCGTTCAGTCCCGCTCCCAGAGCATACGCGCCCGCCGAGAATATCATAAGGTGCCACGGGATATCCACATCGTTCCATTTGACCACTCCCACTCTCGGCAGCAGCGCTATGATGGCGCCCAGCAGGGCTACTATGGTCTCGTCCATATTATGGAAGGTGCCCTTCGTAATCCAGAGCAGCAATACCATACAGAATATGCCCAGGGCCTTGATCTCCTCGCCGGAAATCTTACCCATAGCGTCCAGTTCCTCGCGCAGTTTCATCATTCCGCCTTCGATTTGCGGCTTCTGCTCGTCCTTCTTCATCGGGAAGAAGACGTACATTCCCAGCAGCAATCCGATTACGAGGATGAGAAGGCTCATCGGTCCGCAGGTCTTGAGCCAAGCGGCATATCCGAAGTCGCAGCTTCCCAGGAATCCCGCGATGAGCGAGATGGCCAATAGGTGCGCACCGGACCCGGTATAGAAGGCATTGGCACCGATATTTACCTGAAACAGGTTTTGAATCACGAGGTTACGCCCGAAGTTATTCCTCTGCCCGCTATGGGCGCCGTAGATGGCGCAGACCACCATAAAGATAGGCAGCATTATCGTCGCCTTGACCGTGGTGGCCGAGATGAACATCGACAGGATTATATTGATGACCATAAAGCTCCAGAGAACTCCTTTGGCCGTTTTTCCGAATTTGAGCACGAAGGCCAGGGCCAATCGCTTCGCGAACTTGGTCTTGACCAGCATGCTGGCCAGCACGAAACTGAGTATGTTAAGCCACATTACAGGGTGTCCGAGCTGGGCCAATGCTTCTTTTTGGGAGGTCACGCCCGTGACCACTATGCCGAATATCACCAGAAGCGAGGTGAGGTAGTTCGGAATGGCTTCCGTCATCCAGAGAATGAAGGATGCCGCAAATATGGCCAGCATGGCGTAGTTCGAGCGAAGGAAGTTCTCCACGCCCACGTCCGCAAGCCTTTTGGATGCCTTCGCCGTAAGGGCGCTCACATCCAGGTTATCTATGAAACCTATATGGCAGAACCAGTAGATGAATACGAATGTAATGAGTGCAAGCGGTCCTCCGAGACGTGCCATCCACATCTCGAAGGGAGCCTTCTTCATTTTCGGAAGTTTCTCGACCTTATAATTGTTAAGGTCGAGAGGGTTAAATGTGCTGTTCAGTTCTGCCATATAGGGTCAAATACTTTTATTTCCAGTTTTTATATGGATTCTTCATAAGCATAGAGTTGAAGTACTTAGGGTCTCCGGTAACTTCTTCTCCCAGCCAGTCCGGCTTGTCGAAAGGCTCGTTTTCGTCGGCCAATTCGATCTCTGCCACGGTAAGTCCGTCGTTATCGCCGTAAAATTCGTCGATTTCCCAAACGTGCTTGCCGTCGGTGTTCTTAACGAGATATCTGGTCTTGTCGATTACACCCGGCTCTGCCAATTCCAAAAGTGCGCGGATTTCCTCTACCGGAATCTCCTTTTCCCACTCGAAACGAGCTGCTCCGCTGGCATTTCCTATACCTTTCACGGTGATGAAGCCCTTGTCGCCCTTTACGCGAACTCTCACCGTTCTCTCGGGAACGGAGCACAGGTAACCCTGTGTAATGCGAGTCTGCTTGAATGCTTCAGATTTGAAGTCTCCCTTTACGAGAAATTTTCTTTCTATTTCCTGTGCCATATTATTCGTTAGCTAATGGTTTGTCCGACATACCGATGACGCGCTTGATGGCTTGGAGGTAGTTAATGTTCTCGACTCCCTGCAGGCCTACGTCTTCGATGGTCTTCTTAATGTCTTCTATCTCTGTAGATTCTGAATTGATGGTCACGACTTTAGCGCCGTTGATAAGGACGTTGCCCACCTCGCAGATGGTGTCGTTTACCATATAACCGAATCTCTGCTTGTGTACTCTTACCGCAGCGAGGGCAGGGTCAGCCTTTACCATTTCGAGGAACTCCTCGTAGGTGTAGCTATCCTTCGTGAGCTCAGGGCATTCTACCATAAATGCAGGGAAAACCTCTTTCTTAAGAGTCTCGGCGCTGATCGGGAATTCGCCCTTCATCAGTGGATTCCACTGCTCGAGCCCGTCGACTGTCTGCACATAGGTCTTGATGTCCATCTTTCCGTTACGAATCTTCGTGTTGTTGATGTCGTTCTTAGCGGAAATGATGTAAATCTCGTCGCTATGTCTTTCCCACACTTTCTCAGGCACAGGCATAGAGAGTCTGGCCATTCTCTTGTGAGCAGCAGTGAAATCTTGTCCGAATGAACGGAATTCAAAGCGAGGCTTTGAGATTTCGCCTATTTTCAATTCTTCTTTTGCCATATCGTAATGTATTAAGCTTCAGGTGTCATTTCTATTTCTCCGGTCTTTTCTCCGTTAGCGGTACCCTTCGTAGGTGCAGCGTAAGCCCATTCGCCGGTTCCGTCAGGAACGCGACAGAAAGAGTTCGTCTTGTTGTTAGCGTAGCCCTTCACTTGGTTCCAGCCTGCTCCCTCTTCGCCACGTGCGAAAGTGTCGAGAACCTTTCCGTCTGCTCCGCAGAGCTCGAGTTTCATATTCTTCTTAGGTGAAAGACCGCCCACGAATACGTGGTTTGCGCTCTGGTACTTATAGTCAGGATCTCCGCCCTCTTCCTCTGCTGCGAGGTCCGAGCTTTCGAGGTAAATCCAAGACTTGGCAGCCAATTTCATTCCTGCGGCGCCTGTCCAGGTAGTGCTCTTGCCACCTTCCTTGGAAGCGTCGTATTTTACTATGGTAATGCCTTCGAGGCTAACTTCCTTATCAGTGGTGTTGTAGAGCTCGATGAATTTGTTCTGTCCATCGATTTCGTTGAATACTACTCCTTCGACCTTAGTCTGACCTCCGGTAGTAGGAGTGTCGGTTTCGATTTTGTCTTTCTTACAAGACACGAGTGCCAAGCTAATTGTAGCGGCTATTAGTAGAATCTTTTTCATAATGTTATAATTATTGATTTGTTTTTAGAATGCAACTTGGAATCTGCAAGATATCATACTGTAGTTGATACCTCCGTCGCCTTTTACGAGGCTAGGAATCGCTGTTTTCTTTCCGGTCTCGTCGTAGCCTACGAAGAAGCGTCCCTTGTCCGTTCCGTCGGTAGCGCCCTTACCATTTGCGAACTTGTCGTTCATATTATACTGGTAGTTGATGGCGAACTTTACGTTCTTGGTAGGGTAGAAGTTCAAACCTGCGGCAAATGCCTGTGCAGAACCTCCGGCGTAGTATTTAGAGCAGTTATAGTCTGCCGTTTCGTATCTGAGGCACAATTCCACGTCGCCCCAGCCGCGACCGTAAGTGGCGCGTGTGTATTTGGCTCCGCCTGCATCGTAGTTTTGGTGACCTCCGAAGAGAAGATAGCCTGCCTGAACATACCATCCGTCGGCTGTCTGCGTTCCGGTGACGGTGGTCTTGTCAGGGTTAAGATATGCGCTGCGAGCTATGTAGGCGGCCTCGTAACGAAGTGCGTTCCAGTGACCTGCCACCTCGAATGTGTATGCCAATTCGTGGTCTACGCCCGTAATGGCGTCGGTGTCCAGGAATTTCTTTCTATTGATGGACGTGGAGTTTCGTGCACTGTAGCGGGCGCAGTTGTATCCGTCGGTGTTAGTGAGCTTAGGCTCACGATAGGAGATCGCTGCACCGAGGTGAAGAGATGCGTTAGGCATCTTGTAAAGAGGTCTGAGAACCACTTTTCCCGTGTATGAAAGTCCCTCGTTAAGACCGAGGTCCTTGTTTCCGTCTTCCATCTTGGTCATCTCCTCGGAACTCTTGAGGCAAGGTCCGAATACACCACCGCTGAACCAAACGAATGGAAGCGAATAGGTTACGTTTACGCCCAAGTGGCGAGACGGCGCAAGGGAAGTAACCATTGGCCTTTCCATAAAGAGAAGGTAGCGGGAGGTGGAGTTCCTCTGGATGGAGAAGTTCTCCTTAAAGTTACCCATCTTGATTTCGAGGTTGTCCACTCCGTTGAAGGCGAGGATGGCGTCTTTCAATTCCGGAGTACCGCTGGTCCAGTCGGCGTCGATTTCGCCGTACCAGTTCTTGTCTAACTGAGCCTTTATGGCCAATCTGGATCTGCGTATGTTCATACCGTTTCCGATTTTTACGAGGTCTTTGTCGTAACCGAAATACACGGCAGCATCGCCCTGAACGCGGATGTCGAACCACATTTTATAATTGGCCTTCGCGTTCTGGAACACCAGAATTCCGTCCTGCAACTGTGCAGATATAGGGGCGGTGTTGACTTTCTGGCCGTATTGGTTATACTGAGCCTCGTCCTCCGCCTGCGCAAATGCAGTAAGTGTAGCACAGAGTGCAAATAGGGTTATTAGAGCTTTTTTCATATTGTGTTATTTAAATGGTTTTCACAAAGTCAGTTAACTTTACCCTCCTGTCCAGACACATCTTTTTTCTAAGACGATGTCTTTCGATTTCCACACTCTTAGGAGAGATGTTGAGTATGGTAGCTATGTATTTGGTCGGAAACTCCAGCCTTAGCATCGTGGCCAGCTTGACTTCCTGTGGGGAAAGTCCCGGGAACCTCGCCTGTAGCCTGACGCTGAAGTCTTTATGGAGCATCTCGACTCTTGCGTTAAAGTCGTTTCTCTCTTCTGCGAAGTTCATTCGCAGCTTTATGCTTGACTTAAGTTCGTGAAGGAGCCGGTCCTTTTCTTCTGCATCCGCCTCGTAAGCGCGACACACTTCATCGTAGATTTCCTGCATAAACAGGCTCTGGTCCGTCATCTTCTCCGCCGTATCTTTCACCTCTTTCCGCCTGATGTCCAGCATATTGAGCAAGTTCTCGCGCTCAGCCTTGATTATGCCTATCTCCAGGTCGTCCATCCTTCGGTGGTCCAAATCGCTTGCCCTATCCTTCTGTTCGAGAAGCTCGCGCGTCCTTTTCAGACTGCCGTTCAGTGCGAAGACCGTCACTAACAGGACTACTATCAGTGCGATTATCATCACCTCTATCCATCCGTTGAGCTGTTGGGGATTTCGGGCCAAATAGCCCGTCAGGAACAATCCCGCCGGGATGACTACCAGCGAAACGAGTGTTTTCTCCCATTCGACGCCGTTAAAGCTGCAATATGCGCAGATGAGCAGAATCGCCGGGGAGAGAACTACCGGACTTATGGCCAATACCACCGCACACGCCGTGGCCAGAACGCCTGTCATTATGGATGAGGTAGTGTTTCTCATCTTATGCTTGAATAGATATGCACAGAGCAGGACGTCGGCGACTTCTGCCGCTACCATATATATATTGTCCAAGTGTCTTGCATTCCATAGGGTGGAAATGCAAAGCAGCGCCATACCTATTATATTGAACGCTCGTCTGTCGTCCATCAATTCGAGCAGGTGTTTTCCTTCTCTCCATTTCTTGATGGACCATAGCGATTTGAGGACAATCGTCAGCACTGCTGTGAGCAATCCTGCCGCCACCCAGGCCGCCATTAGGATAGGTTTTTCCGAGAATAGGGCCTGCAGAGTGTATATGAATGATATCTCAAGCATTTCGTACGGACATTACCGCGAGTTGGTCCGCTACCTTTATCGCCGCTCCTGAGATTTCCTCTATGTGGAGGGCGAAATATCTAAGGTGGAATTTTTCGCTAAGTTTCAATTCGGACATTTCCTGGAACACCTTTCTTTTCAGGGCCTTAGCCTTTCTATCAGTTTCTTTCTGATAGTAATATACCTTATGAAGACTGTCGTGCAGCCCCGCCGGATTCTTGAAAAACATTCTGGCTGCCGGGATGGCCGTATTGGCCGACTTGACGGACAGCTCCAGCAGAAGCAGGTAGTCCGATCTAAGCGTAATGGGAATGAACGGCCTTTCGGTTTCGAACTGGAACATATCGTCGTTAAGCAGGTACACTATGTGCGTAAGCCTTTCGTTAAGTCGCAGGATGTCTCCGCTTAGCCCCGATGCTCCGGTCCCTCCATAGATGTTCATATCGATTCTATGTCTTAGGTCGTCTGCCTCGGATTCCAACTTGCTGATATTCTCGAGAGCCGAATGGAATCTGCCTTCGTCTTCGTAAAGATAGCTTTTTACTCCTTCTTCAAAGACCAGTAAACTCTGGTCCGCTATGTCAAAGAACTTGTCAAGATCTTCGATAGTCTTTTTCGTTTTTTTTCTTGTAAACATATCGTGATGTGCAAATTTAAGTAACTGTTGAATAAGAAAAAACAATTCGGGGGAATTTGTGATTCGGCCCTAAAAGGGGCATTGTTAAGTTATGCTCATTTTATAAGTGTTTAATTTTTAAATATATGGTTCGTGCTTGTAAAGATAATAAAAATATTGAAAACTATTAATATAAGTTTGTGTTAAGTTTGTTTCTTTCCATTGTTTAATTATATTTGCAAAAACTATTAACCAACAGGTAATATGAACACACTATTTTATTTTGTTCCGGCGGCTTCGGTTTTAGCTTTGGTTTTTGCCGCCATTTTTTATCGTCAGATGCGAAGGGAGGATGAAGGAACTCCGACTATGAAACAGATCGCGCTATATGTGCGCGAGGGAGCTATGGCATATTTGAGACAGCAGTATAAGGTCGTGATCATCGTCTTTATAGTACTGGCTCTTTTCTTTTCAGTCCTGGCTTACGGGTTCCACATCCAGAATCCGTGGGTGCCATTCGCTTTCCTGACGGGAGGTTTCTTCTCGGGTCTTGCCGGTTTCATCGGTATGAAAACAGCTACCTATGCTTCGGGTCGCACTGCCAACGCTTGTCGTCGCAGTCTTAACGCCGGTCTTAAGGTGGCATTCCGTTCCGGTGCGGTTATGGGACTTACGGTCGTAGGACTTGGCCTTTTGGACATCAGCTTGTGGTATTGGGTACTGTCGGCGTTCTATGATATGAGCGTGTCGCAGAACCTCATAATCATCACTACCACTATGCTTACGTTCGGTATGGGTGCTTCCACTCAGGCGCTTTTCGCCAGAGTCGGTGGAGGTATCTACACTAAGGCGGCCGACGTGGGCGCCGACATCGTAGGTAAGGTGGAGAGCGACCTTCCGGAAGATGACCCTCGTAACCCTGCTACCATCGCCGACAATGTGGGCGATAACGTAGGTGACGTGGCAGGTATGGGTGCCGACTTGTATGAGTCTTATTGCGGCTCCATCCTTTCTACTATGGCACTTGGTGCGTCCGCCTTCTTTATAGAAGGTACTGCCATGCAGATGAAGGCCATTATCGCTCCTATGCTTATCGCAGCAGTGGGCGTTCTGCTTTCGGTGCTCTGTATCTTCACCGTAAGGACTAAGGAAGGTGCGGGTATGAAGGAGCTTCTGAAGTCTATGAGCTTCGGAACTAATCTGGCAGCCGTGTTGTCGGGATTGGCCACGTTCGGCGTTTTAGCACTTGTATTCGGCACCGAGAGCAATTCTTGGTGGCATCTTTCGCTCAGCGTGATAAGCGGACTTCTGGCAGGTGTAGTCATAGGCAAGAGTACGGAGTACTACACTTCTCACTCGTATAAGCCTACCCAGAAGCTTGCGGAGAGTGCGCAGACAGGTCCTGCCACCGTGGTAATCAGCGGTGTGGGCTTGGGTATGATTTCTACTTGCGTCCCTGTGGTGACCATCGCGTGCGCGATTATTCTTTCGTATCTCTGTGCCATCGGCTTCGACGTGGAAAATATGCTTTCGAGCGCTAACTTGTCATTAGGCCTTTACGGCGTGGCCATCGCAGCCGTAGGTATGCTTTCTACGCTTGGCATTACTCTGGCTACCGACGCATACGGCCCTATCGCGGACAATGCCGGAGGTAACGCCCAGATGAGCGAGCTCGAGCCTGAGGTTCGTGAGCGCACCGACGTTCTGGATGCACTCGGAAACACTACGGCAGCTACCGGAAAGGGATTTGCCATCGGCTCTGCGGCTCTTACGGCATTGGCATTATTGGCCTCATATATAGAGGAAATCAAGATCGCGGTAGGTCGTGCGAGCGATGCACTGATTAACGGTGTGGCAGCGGCGAATGCTTCGATTACCGATGTGCTTCAGCACTTTAACGTGAATCTTATGAATCCTAGCGTGCTCGCGGGCGTGTTCATCGGAGCTATGATGTCATTCCTGTTCTGCGGTCTTACTATGAACGCAGTAGGTCGTGCCGCTCAGAAGATGGTTCTCGAGGTGCGTAGACAATTTGCCGAGATCAAGGGCATCCTCACGGGCGAGGGAACGCCTGACTATAAGCGTTGTGTGGAGATTTCCACTAAGGCGGCACAGCACGAGATGCTCGTACCTTCCATCGTGGCCATTCTGGTGCCTGTAATCGTGGGATTGGTATTCGGCGTAGCCGGTACGCTCGGACTTCTTATCGGAGGACTTGGCTCGGGATTCGTTCTCGCCATCTTCATGGCCAATTCCGGCGGTGCTTGGGACAACGCTAAGAAGTATGTCGAGGAAGGACATTGCGGAGGAAAGAATTCCGACGCTCACCACGCTACGGTAGTGGGTGACACCGTGGGTGATCCTTTCAAGGATACGTCAGGCCCTTCACTGAACATCCTCATCAAACTTATGAGTATGGTGTCCATCGTGATGGCAGGCCTTACAGCCACAATTCATCTACTGTAGGGGATATAACAAGTATTTAATTCGGAGACTGGCGTAATCCTGCAGGTCTGATTCCCAAGATTTTGAGATTTCAGCTGCGCTTGCGCCGGTCTCTATTTTTTTCTTCACTTCGTCTGTACCGAAGAGTAGGTTGAAAAACCTGCCACCGCCCAGGAAGAACTTCTCCTTTTCAGGATACTTGGAATAGGCATCCAAAAGATAATCCAGGTTAATGCCTTCTTCCCAGATTTCCTCAAGAGGCTTTTCACGAAGGGACACTCCGTGGCATAGCTCGTTTAAGTGTGGGGGATTCTTCGCTCCTTCTATGCTGCGCGGCATAAAGGAGTAGTTTCCGCTGATTTGAGGCGCTCCGTAGATTTCGAAAGGGTAGGCGGTGCCGCGTCCCAGCGATATGTCCGTACCCTCGAAATAACAAGTGGAGGCATAGAGATAGACGGCCTTCATATCCTTAAGGTTAGGCGAAGGCCTCATAAGAAGCCTGTATTTCATAGCGTGGGTGTACCCAGAGCATTCTATGACGGTGAGCTCGCACTTCCTCCCTCCTTTGAGCCAGTTTTCGCCATTGGCCATAAGGGCCAATTCTCCCAGCGTAAGTCCGTGAACCGTGGCGATGGGAAGTCCTCCTACGCCCGATTTGAACTCTTCTTCGAGGATAGGACCGTCTATGTAGAATCCGTTAGGATTAGGTCTGTCGAGTATGATTACGGGTTTTCCCAGCTCTGCACAACCCTCCATAAGGGTAAGCATGGTGATGTAGTAGGTGTAGTATCGAAGTCCTACGTCCTGGATGTCAATTAAAAGCACGTCTATCTCGGAAAGCGCTTCGCTTAGTGGCTTGGGATTCTTTCCGTATAGGGAATAGATGGGGATTCCAGTCTTCGAGTCTATTTCGCCCGACACCTTTTCACCGGCGTCGGCGTCTCCCCTGAATCCGTGCTCGGGCGAGAAAATGGTGCTTATCTCTATCCCTTTTCCCGTAAGAAAGTCTACCAGGTGAGGCCCGTATTTGACGGTTTGCCCTTCTTTAGGAGTCCCGAATGCCACGAGTGCGGCGCTCTCGCTAATTCCCACACCGGCAGGCGAGAGGAGTCCCTCGGAATAGTCTCCCACTATGCCGCTCTGGTTACTGAACACTCCTACTCTTTTGCCTTCGAGAAGAGGCAGGTATTTGTCCACTCTCTCGTCGCCCAGAAGTATCTTTTTCTGTGCGGCATTAGACGGACTGCCGAATGCGAGAAGCATCGACAGCATCGCGATAATTCTAAAGCTGCAATTCATTTCTCGGGGTAAAGCTGTCCGGCAGGGCCATATCGTAGACGCTGCTTCTCAGGAATGCCGTCAGCTCCTCTATGGAGTCGTATTGTTTAATCTGTTCAGGAGTAATGACTTCTCCTATTCCTACGCGCATAGCCTTGCCTCTTTTGTTCATCAGTTCGCTTGGCAGTTTCAGAAGCCTTACCTTCCAGTCTATCAAGCCCAGGAAATAGTAGAAATTAGAGTTCCTGTCGAAGAATCTTACCGGAACCACCGGAACGCCCATTTTCTTGATGATTTTAATGGCACCTATCTGCCATTCGCGGTCGCGGATGCTCCAGCCCTCGGAAGGCTTAAGGTCGGATACTGCGCCCGACGGGAAAAGCCCCAGCACTCCGCCGTTATGAATCTGCTCTATGCATTTCTTCACCCCGCTTATGCTTTCCTTAGTCGCGGCCTTTTTCTCATCGCCGGTAGGGGTTACGGTTATCATATTGCAGCTCATTCTTTTGGCCAATCCCAATATCTGGTTTACCATCACCTTGAAGTCCGGCCTGAGGTGCCCGAAGAGGTCTACCAAGACCAAACCGTCGGCTCCGCCGTATGGGTGATTGCTTATGGTGATGAATGGCCCTGTAGGGAGGTCTTTCAAGTCCAATCCGCCTATGGAATACTCGATTCCGAATTCCTTAAGCATAGCTTCTGCAAAATCGGCTCCTTCCTCGGCGCTGCATTTTCTATATGTGTCGTTAAGCTTTTTAAGTTTGGTCATTCTTTCGACCGCACTTACAATAGCAGAACCCCCTTTTGTTTGGAAAAAGGGGGCTACGCTACATATTTGTTCGTGAGTGTATAAATCTTCCGCCATTATTTGTCTTTACGAGGGTCTATCTTAGCATAGTACTTGGCATCGTGACTGATGGTGGTCAAGTAGATGAAGAGCAGAATCAAGACGATGACTGCACCTGCTATGTCGAAAAGACTCAATGTAAGAGGGTGTGCGAAGATGGTCGTCTCCAGACTGAACTCGCTGAGAGGCTTGACGAGGACGAGCAAGGTGTTGATTATCACCATAATGATTCGGAACTCCGTAGGTCCAAGCTTAAGATAAGTCAATTTGAATTCTCCCTTCAGGTGTGCATTTACATTCACATTCATACTGAGAAGCAGATAGAGAATCAATGCCGCAATCGCTATTCCCGGATGGTTTATGAGTGCTGAGAATCCGATGCACACGAACATTATACATTCGTTGATGCCGTCTACGGTGTGGTCCAGGTAGTATCCGTAAATAGGACGCTGCTGCTGGCGGACACGGGCAAGTGTACCGTCGAGAGAGTCACCATACCAGTTTACGAAGAAGCCGAAGCTGCTGAGCCATAGCCAGTTGATGTTCCAGTTCGTGAGAACGTAGCCTGCACCGATGATTAGCGCGCCTATAAAGCCTAAAAATGTAAGGTGGTCGGAAGTGACCCATTTCGGTTGTTTTCCTGCCAGATAGACAAGCGCCTTTTTTTCCGCTGCGTTGATGAGCGAAGTTTGAATTCTATTAGACTGTTTAATTTCCATTGTTAGCAATTTTAATACGCATCGCCGAATGTACTACAAATACCATACTATTTTGCGCACAAAAGCGACTTTTGTTATAAAAAATAGCGACTATAGGGAGTATGGCTACTGCTTCACGCACCGTACCGAGTAGGCGTCTGCCTTGTTCGAATAGGCTGCTGCTGAGGTAGCTATGTTCTTTCCTTCGACCATGAAGGTAAGGGCTACGTCGGCCATTCCTTTATAGGTGGTGGTGCCCGTAGCGGCCGAATTGGCCCAGTAAGTGCCCCATAGGCCGGATTTCGAGCCCATAAGCATCGCATAGGACCCGTCGTAGCGGGCAGCGGCCGGGAACAGCAGGCTCTTGTCCTTCAGGTTGAAATGCCATCCGTAGGTGAAGTCGTCGGCGTTTATGATGCCGTCTCCGCTGATGTCGGCCACGTCGAATGCAGAAGGGTCTACCGTGTATCCACCCGAGGTGGTGAAGGTCTTGAAGACGGCTGCGGACGGTACTTTGTAGCCTACCGGACAAGGGTCGAATATGGTCTTCGTGTCTGCCCAGAGGTGGTCATTTCCTTCGCTTTCGATAAGCCAATCCTTTGTGCTTGAGGAATGTGCGTAGTTCGAAAGGCACACGGTAGGGTGAGCTATGGAGTATTCGAGAGTGTTGCACTTGGTGTCCGTCCATGACGAATTGGCTATCTTTACCTCATGGCCGTCCGCATCGTAGAGCGGGGCTCCGATAGTGCTCAAATCTCCCGTAAGCGTGGCTGCGGAAGGTAGAGGGTCCTTGCGTCCCCACTGATATAGCATACCGTAGGCTTCTGCCGAAGGCGCGTCCTGAAAATCGGAGATGAGAGCTCCCAAGTTGAGATTGGCCACGAAATGGCCGGTCTTGCTCTCGAAGGCTTCGAGTCTATCTTTCGGTGCCCAGATGTGCCAGCTCCAGACGATGTTCCCGTCTTTGTCGAGCGCTCCGATAAGGGCGTTACCGTGGGTGCCGTCGAAGGTGAAGTGAATGTTTATTCCGTCGAATGAGATGTCCTTAATTATTCCTTTCGCCGATTCCCAGATGAGCCCGGCGCTTTGAGTGGGAAGTCCCGTGGGCAGTGTAATGCCTTCGGTCGTGGCTCCGTTTCCCTTTACGGTGCCGTCGAAATGATATGTGCCGGCCTCTGAGAGGACATAGCAGTTAGCCGAACCTTCTGCGCTTAAATCGGACAGATCTATCTTATCCTGAGGGTTTGAGGGATTCTTCGAGCAGGAGGCCAATAAGGCCCATCCCAACACTGCTAAAACAATCGTTCTTTTCATACTGCTTCTATTCTTTACCTCGCAAATTTAATAAAATAATCAATATTCGTTCGTCCGATTAAAATATCCGTTCGTCCGCGGCATCTTTCTGTTCGCACAGGATAATTTGCTCAATAAATCTCTTTTAATTAAATTAGCCAACAAACTAATAACGCGTTAAGATATGAAACTTATAATTACCTTATTGGTATCATTGTTATCGGTATTTGGAGCCAAGGCCTCTCAGCAGCCTCTGGGTTCATCGGTCGTTTATGAGATGAATGTACGCCAATACACCCCTGCCGGCACGTTCGCCGCTGCCGAGGAGCAGTTGCCTCGTCTTAAGGAGTTGGGTGTGGATGTCATCTGGCTTATGCCTATCCATCCTATAGGCGTAAAGGAGCGCAAGGGAACGCTCGGCTCTTACTATGCCATTTCCGACTACAAGGCCATAAATCCCGAATTCGGTACGATGAAGGATTTCGAGCATTTCCTGAAGGCTGCCCATAAACAGGGCTTCAGGGTCATAATGGACTGTGTGGCTAATCACACCTCGCCCGACGCGAAGTGGATTAACGAAAAGCCTGCAGACTGGTATATGCGTGATGAGCAGGGGAATACCATAGTGAACTATGACTGGTTCGACATTGCGGAGCTTAATTACGACAACCGCGCAGTGTGGGATGCTATGGAAGACCAGATGCGTTTCTGGATGAAGAAGGGCGTCGACGGATTCCGCTGCGATATGGCTTGCGAAGTGCCTTTAGAGTTCTGGAAAGAGGCTATTTCCTCATTGAGAAAGGACTATCCTGATATGTATATGCTCGCAGAGGGTGAAACTCCAGACTTGCATAACATTTCCGGCTTCAACGCCTCTTATTCGTGGGAGCTGCATCACCTTTTGAACAGTATCGCGCGTGGCGAGAATGGTGGAAAGGAATTGGCTGAATACGTCGAGAAAGACTTGGCCGCATATCCGTCCGACGCATTCCGTCTGGCATTTACTTCGAACCACGACGAAAACTCATGGGCGGGCACCGAGTTCGAGCGTATGGGCGATGCCTATAAGGCTCTTTCAGTGCTAACATTTACTCTTCCTCGCACTCAGGCGCTGATTTATACAGGTCAGGAGATGGGTTGGAATCACAGATTCCTCTTTTTCGAGAAAGACCCTATTCCGGCGTGGGAGAATAACGAATATACCGACTTCTATAAGGAACTCACCTCGCTCAAGCACCGTAATCCGGCTCTTGCTGCAGGAAAGGACGGCGGAAGCTACGAACTCTTGAAGGCCGATGAGAGTGAATTCGTATTCTCGCGTACAGTGCCTGGTAACAAGGTGACAGTGAGGGTGGAATTGGTCGCTCCTTACGATTACGAAATCATCGAAGAGCACCAGGGAGAGCATATCGAAAGGGTAGAGCCTCTTAGCTGGTGGGTAGGAATGAATACTCCTCTACAGCTCCTCATAAAGGGCGACAAGATAAGCGATTACGATGTAAGCATAAAGGGAGGGAAAGACGTGCGCGCCTCTGCTGTCCACAAGGCGGAAAGTCCCAACTATCTTTTCGTAGACGTGGAGATAGGCCCTAAGGCTCAGGCCGGGGAGTATAAGATCTGCTTTAGTCGCGGCGGAAAGGTGGAATTTGAGTATCCATACACCATAGCGGAGCGTCGTGAGGGAAGCGCATCTCGCGAAAGCTTCACTTCAGCTGACCTTATCTATCTGATTATGCCTGACCGTTTCGCTAATGGAGACGCGCTTAACGACAGCGATGCTCGCACTTTCGAGACGGCTGACAAAAAAGCATTCTTCGGCAGGCACGGAGGCGACATCAGGGGCATCATAAATAATTTGGATTACATTTCCGATTTGGGAGCTACGGTCCTCTGGCCTACACCGCTCCTCGAAGACAACCAGAAGAATGAGTCTTATCACGGCTATGCCTGCACGGACTATTATCATATCGACCCGCGTTTCGGAAATAACGAGATGTATCGCGAGATGGTGGACGCTGCCCACGAAAAGGGACTCAAGGTGATAATGGATATCGTGACAAATCACTGCGGCACAGAGCATTGGTGGATGAAGGACCTGCCTTTCAGCGACTGGATACACCAGTTCCCTACCTACACCGGAACTAACATCTGTTTCTCGGCCAATATGGACCCTAACGCTTCTAAACGGGATTTGTACGTTCAGGAGAGCGGCTGGTTCGTGCCAAGTATGCCGGATATGAATCTGGATAATCAGTACGTGCTCAACTATTTTACACAGTGGGCAGTATGGTGGACGGAGTATGCCGGACTCGACGGCT
>OQVT01001098.1_pt1 | contig 16664 bp, 16 predicted proteins | sample 1691561 | NCBI WGS metagenome assembly OQVT01 (sample SAMN03418260, study PRJEB22391) | human gut metagenome | biome: human-gut; feature: organic feature; material: feces | host: Homo sapiens | place: Tanzania | collected 2013-01 | reverse complement strand
AACCCTCCGAACCTGTTGAACCCGCTGAACCTCTTTCGCACGTAATCAAAGGGCACCACGCCCGAGGGGCTAACCCTGAACCTTATCCTTCGTTTCTCGGGTCGAGGACGTCGCGGAGGGAGTCGCCCCAGAGGTTAAAGACGACGACGGTGATGAAGATGGAGAGGCCCGGGAAGAACATCAGCCACGGAGCGGTCTGGAGCTGCTGACGGCCTTCATTCAGCATGAGGCCCCATTCCGGAGCCGGCGGCTGGCTGCCGAAGCCGAGGAAGGAGAGTCCGGCAAGCTCCATCATCATGGCGCCGATATCAGCAGCCGCGGTGATGACCATGAGCGGGAGAATGTTTGGAAGGATGTGGACCCAGAGGATGTGCGCTGCGGAACCGCCGGATACGACAGCTGCATCGACAAATTCACGACGCTTGATCTTGAGAACCATGGAACGGGAGAGGCGGGCATACTTGGTCCATGTGACCGCAGTCAGCGCGATCATCGCATTGATGAGCGAGCCGCCCATGATACCGGCGATGGCGATTGCAAGGATGACGCCCGGGAAGGAGATCATCATATCAGCGATACGCATGATGACGATGTCGACGATGCCGCCGAAGTATCCGGAAATGATGCCCATCGTGGTGCCTACGACGAAGATGCAGGCGACAAGGGCGATGACGGAGGTCAAAGAGTAGCTCGCGCCGTAGAGGATACGGGAGAGTACGTCACGTCCGAGCTTGTCCGTACCGAAGAGATGCGCCGCAGACGGTGCCTGGTTCGCATCCTTCATGACAGCGGTGAGCGGGTCATGAGGAGCGATGACAGGAGCAAGGAGTGTGATCACCAGAAGAAGGACGACCAGAAGAGAGGTGAAGCGGAAGGCTTTATTTTCTTTGAAGCCTTTGACTAAGCTTTCCATATCAGTGACCTCCCTTTCTGAGTCTTGGATCGAGACGGTTGTAGGACAGGTCGACGATGAGGTTGATCATCATGTACATGAAAGCGATCCAGAGAACGATGGCCTGTACGGTCTGGAAATCACGGTAGGTGATGGCCTGTACGACCATGAAGCCCAGACCCGGCCAGGAAAATACGATTTCTACGACAGCGGCACCGCCGAGGAGGGAGCCGAAGGCCAGACCGAAAAGGGTGACCAGCGGGAGGAGGGCATTCGGCAGGACTTCACGCCAGAGGATGTGGCTTTCCGAGAGGCCGCGGGCACGTGCGCCCATGACGTAGTCCTGATGCAGTTCTTCCAGCACCGTGGCACGGACCTGACGGGTATATTTCGATGCCATGACGATGCCTAAGGTGCACATCGGAAGGATCAGATTTTCGAGGGAAATCGAACCGCCGACGATCGGGAAGAGGGACAGTTTCAGTGCGAAGACCCAGAGGAGCATGAGGCCCATCCAGAAGTTCGGGACGGAGACACCGGCGAAGGTGCAGCCGCGGACGAGGTAGTCAAACCATGTATTCTGCTTGACCGCGGTATAAATGCCGAGCGGAATGGAGAAGACAAGCATGAAGACAGAAGAGGCCAGCGCCAGAATGACGGATGCCGGGAGAGCTTCCATGACTGCGTCAATGACCGGCTTCTTCATCATGAAGGAGAAACCAAAATTACCCTGCACGACTCTGCCAAGCCAGTCCAGGTACTGCAGAAGAAACGGCTTATCCAGACCCAGTTCATGGCGGAGCGCATCGATTTCTACCTGACTAACAATAATATCTTCATTACCGGCGATCATCTGCCTGACGGGGTCACCCGGCGAAAGCATGATCAGACAGAAGGTAATGAAGCTGATGCCGATCAAGACGAGAACCATCTCGCCCAATCGCATCCCAAGCTGCTTCATTGACAAACTCATCATCTCCAATTTCTTGATAATACATAGAATTTTATAAAATAACTGGGAGGGTCATCTGCCTTTTCCCCACAGCCGATTTGACGCAATTTCCTGAAAAAGGGCATCAAAAAACAAGGTCGGGAATGGGACCTTGTTGGCTGAATGATAGCAGATGAAGAGTGGTTTCCCAGGTTACTCTTTAAAAAGAATAAGATAGAAGCGCTGGAACATGAGGTTGTATTGTTGTTTATTTGTTCCTTAAAACTTCTTATCAATTATATCACATAGATTATAGCAGGTAAACAAATTATTAGCATAAATATTTATACATGCCAAAAAATCTTAAATGAAATATTTATTTATACCCATGGGGGGTATGGGGATGGCGAGAATATGGAGATTTTCCGAGGTAATCGGGCATTATGACAGATAATAAGTATTATACCGAACAATCTATATTGCGAAATTAGCAATTGAAACGGGCTAAAAACAAAAATGCTATGCATATGATGCATAGCGAATCTCGAGAATTATGAGAACGATGAGGAGTGATTTAATTAAAAAATGAGAGGCGGGTGAAGAGCGATTGCGGAACGCGCCCATTGACAATCCTTCCTGTCCATGCTAGGCTAGATGTACAACATAGATGAGCTGCGGAACTGACGGAAATAAGTGGAATGAACCACGTGGACTGCAGGTCTCATGAAAAAGCCGACCGTCTGGGCAGGGAAATCTGCTCAGGCGGTTTTCGTTTCCCTGCGATGCCTGCTGCATGGCGTCGCAGGGACGGGAGCGCGCGGATTTCCCTTCATTTCAAAAATGGAGGGATTTTTTGATGAAAAGAAATCGCTGGCTCACGGCCTTGGCGGCTGTTGGGATCCACATGTCTATCGGAAGTGTGTATGCATGGAGCGTCCTGACGCGCCCTGTGATGGAGACGATGGGGCTCTCGCTCTCTTTGGCCACATGGGCTTTCTCGATCGCGATCCTGTTTCTGGGGCTTTCCGCAGGCTTCTTAGGCCCTCTGGTCGAGCGGCTGGGGCCGTCCCGGAGCGGGATGGTCTCCGCCGTCTTTTTCAGCACGGGACTCCTTGGAACAGCGGCGGCGGTCCACTTGCAGTCGGCCGCACTCCTCTACCTCTTCTACGGAGCCATCGGGGGCATTGGCCTTGGCACGGGCTATATCACGCCGGTCTCTACGCTTGTGAAATGGTTTCCGCGGCATCGCGGCTTTGCGACGGGGCTGGCGATCATGGGGTTCGGCTTTGCTGCGCTCATCGCGGGCCCAGCCATGCGCTATCTCGTCGACCGCTTCGGACTCACGGAGAATTTCCTCATCCTTGCGGCTGCCTATGCGCTGGTCATGATCCTTTCCGCTTCCTACATCCGTGCGCCGAAGAAGGGCGAGATCCCGATGCTTTTGGAAGAGGTGCTTGAGGAAGAAATCCGAAAGGATGGGAAAAAGACAGCTCAAGCCAAAGGTCTCACGCGCAAAGAAGCCATGCACACTTGGAAATGGTATGTGCTGTGGTGGATCTTCTTCACGAATATCACCTGCGGCATCGGCCTTCTGGCCGTGGCTTCGCCCATGGCGCAGGAAACGATCGGGATGAGTGCGGCCGAGGCGGCGTCCCTTGTCGGCATTATTGGCATTGTGAATGGCGCAGGGCGCATTCTCTGGGCATCCGTCTCCGACTGGATCGGGCGCGGCGTGACCTACATGATCTTCTTTGCGTTCGAAGTCTTTGCTTTTTATGCACTTGCCCATGTCAGCGATGCTCTTCTCTTTGAGATGCTGGTACTCGCCGTGATTTCCTGCTACGGCGGCGGCTTCTCCTGCATGCCGGCCTTCTTATCGGATCTCTTCGGCGTGAAGCAGCTCGCCTCCATCCATGGCTCCATCCTGACCGCTTGGGGCATGGCAGGCGTCGCGGGGCCTCTTCTCCTTTCTTTCATGAAGGAAACGACGGGGGGCTATGGCGCGACTCTGTACCTCTTTTCTGCTATGCTCGCTGTGGCTTTTGTGCTTTCTGCGATCCTGGCATGGAAGGGGAAGAAATAGAAAAGGCCCGCACTCGGTAGGGAGTGTGGGTCTTTTCTAAATTAGGAATTAGAAATGAGAAATGAGAAATGAAGGTGGCGGCTTCGCCGCGAGTATATATGAGGCGATGCCCGAAGGCGGTATTCAAGTCACCAGTCACTAGTCACCAGTCACGAGTCACCAGTCACTTCTCTCCTACCGCTTCCGCGAGCTTTTCGAGGAAGAATTTCGTATTCGCGGTGAGGTCGGGGCCTTCGGTCTGAAGAGCGCCGCCTACGAGGAAGATGGTATCGGGGCCGTAGACGCGGACCATTTCCTTGAAGAGCTGCCAGCGCATGCCGCCGGAGGGGACAGGGAAGTTCGCCCGAAGGTCTGCCATCTTCGATTCGGTGCCTTCCGCGATCTTCTGGCAGGTATCCTGCGAGAAGGAGAAGCGGCCGCCGAAGCTGGTGAAGATGACCGCATCCGCACCGGCGAGTCGGGAGAGCTGGCCATAGTAGCAGAAGGGGGAAATGCCCGCATCCTGCGAGAGAACCTGCGGACCGGAGAAGCAGGGGTGCAGGAAGATCGGCAGGCCGAAGTCCGGATCCCGTGCAAGGTCACGAATCATGGTGAAGCCGGTGATGGCAGGGGCGGCCATGATGCCGTCGGCCCCGATTTCCTTGGCCTGATACGCACGCTCCAGGAAGCCCAGACCATCTGTGGTACAGTTCGCGATGTACATGCTTTTCCTGCCGGTTTTTTCTTTGGCATCCGCAAGTGCCATGACGCACTGGAGGACACGTTCCTTGAAAGGTGCATAGTGCTGATCCATGAGGCTGTGGTCATCCTTGATGATGGGGCAGCCGCCGAGTGCGAGGTCATAGACCATTTTCGCCAGTTCTTTCGGAGACTTGCCCAGCGGCTTGATGGCTGACATGAATATCGGACCGCGCGGCACGCCGCAGAGGTCGCGAAGACCGCTTCTGCCGAAGCGCGGACCCGGGTAATTGTTGTACATGGTCTCGGGCAGCTCGAAGGACATGAGGCGGACACCGGGCTGCAGGCTCGTATTTCCGAAAAGCATATTGAGGAGCTCGGCCATCTCATCGCCGACGGCCTCCGGTTCATAGGAAATCGTCGCATAGTATGCGCCGGCTTCTGCCTTCTTCAGATCTTCGATCTGGCCGACGATGGAGTCAGCGATCGGGGTGCCGTCCACCAGCTCGTAAGGACACTCGACGGTCTGCTCGACAGCGATGCCAAAGGCGATCTTCTTCGCCTCTTCATACGTGGGGGCTGCGATGCGGTACGTCGCAGTAAAACGCGAAGACTGGTGCAGGTCTTCGGTCAGTTCAGAAAACAATTCACTTTCAAAAAAGGATGTATTGGACAAGAGGAAGTCTCCTTTCGGAAAAATGAGGTTCAGGGTTCAGGGTTAGCCCCCTTGGACGTGCTGTCCCTTGATTGTGTATGAAAGCTCTGCTCGAATGAGGAATTAGAAATGAGGAATTAGGAATGGTGGTACGGCGCATCAAATAAGGAAGCGCCGTGGAGTATAAATAGGGCGATGCCCGAAGGCGGTATTCAAGTCACTAGTCACCAGTCACTAGTCACTCCTAATCCCTAATCCCCAATCCCTAGCCACTCATCGCTGCTTTCAAACTTCAGGGTTTGGGGTTAGCTCGTGGGGCGTGCTGCTCTTTGATTGCATGCGAATGCCTCACTTAAAAGAGAAATTAGAAATGAGAAATGCGAAATGGTGGTGCGGCGCATAAAAATATAGAAGCGCCTCGGAGTATAAATGATGGCGATGCCCGAAGGGCAGACGTCTGATGTCTGACGTGACGTCTAATCCCTAGCTACTAGTCCCCAGTCACTAGTCACTAGTCACCAGTCACTAGTCCCCCGTCACTCTTTCTTATGGCTCACGCGATAGGGATTATCGAGATGGGCGGCGGTGTCATCAGAGAGCCAGTAGAGGGGGCGGTTTCTCGTTTCTTCAAACATACGCCCGAGGTACTCGCCGATGATGCCTAGGCCCATGAGATTCAAGCTGCCGAAGATGGCGATGAGGATGGTCATGGTCGCCCAGCCGGGGACGGCCTGGTCCATCATGACGCAGTAGAGGACATGAAGGATGAGGAGGATGCCCGCGACAGCGGCGAGGACACCCAGATAGAATGCCACACGCAGCGGCAGGGTGGAATTTGTGATGATGCCGTCCATCGCGAAGTGCAGCATTTTTTTCATGGAAAATTTCGAGACGCCGGCGTGGCGGGCAGGCGCTTCGAATTCGATGGTACACTGCTTGAAGCCAAGACCGCCTACGATGCCGCGGATGAAGCGGGAGTGTTCACGGAAACGCAGAAAGGCATCGAGCGCTTTGCGATCCATCAGGCGGAAGTCGGAGCCGCCCGGGACGACGGGAGAATTGGAAATGGAATTGATCACCGCGTAGTAGCCTGCCGAGGTCAGTTTCTTGATGGGGCCGGCATCTTCAGTCGCTGTGCGGATGGTCTGCACGATGTCGTAGCCTTCCTGCCACTTCTCGATGAGCTTCGGAATGAGCGCCGGTGGGTGCTGCATGTCGCCGTCCATCGTGATGACGGCGTCTCCGATGGCAAAGTCCATGCCGCAGGTGATGGCGATCTGGTGGCCGAAATTGCGCGCAAAGGTCAGCGCCCGCACATGCGGGTCGCCAGCGGCCAGCTGGTGGATCAGCTCGTCCGTGCGATCCTTCGAGCCATCATTGACGTAGATGATCTCGTAGTCCATATCCAGTGTCTGCATGACTTTTGTCACTTCGTCATGGAAATAGACGACGTTGCCTTCTTCATTATATACAGGTGTTACGATCGATATCATGGTTCCTCCGTTACGGCACATAAGCCTACGCTATATTATAGCACACTCAGATATATATATAAGTAGTATAAAGACAGCGTGTGTATGGCGGATTGCCGGGAGTTAAAGAAATGATAAAATCGATGAGGGTTCAGGGTTCAGGGTTCAGGGTTCAGGGTTCGGGATTCAGGGTTCGGGATTCAGGGTTAGCCCGTGGGGCGTGCTACCCTTGATTGCGTGTGAAAGCTCTACTCGCCAGTTAGGAGTGAGGAGTGAGGAGTTAGGAGTGGTGGTGCGGCGCATAAAAATTAGATGCGCCGCGGAGTATAAATCATGGCGATGACATGAGCTGGTACTCCAATCACTAGTCACCAGTCACTAGTCACCAGTCACGAAAGTCGCAAATAAAAAAACGCTTTGAATTATTCACGGTCCAAAACGCTTTTATCATGTCCTATTCGTCCACTTCTTTGATGCAGGCGACGGTCATATCATATTTTTCTTTCAGCTGCGGGAAGAGGGTGTCTGTGCCGTCCATGGTACCGGCGCGGAGGATTTCTGTGATCTCTATTGCCAGAGGTGAGAGCTGGCTGAAGCCGAGGTTCTGCGTGATGCCCTTCAGCGTGTGAGCTGCGCGGAAGGCCTCATCCACATTTTCTTCAGAGAGGTTCTTTTCCAGCAGTGCGAAGGTGGGGTCGTCTAAGAATTTCAGCGCAAAGCGCTTGATGAAGGCGTCGCTCGGGAGGCGGCTCTTTACTTCGGCGTAGTCAGCGCCCATTTTGTTGTAGCATGCTTCGATATTCATTGAAATTCTCCTTATATGATTAGCCCGCGGGGCGTGTTGTCCCTTGATTGTTTGCCAAAGAGGTTCAGCAGGTTCTATAGGTCTATAGGTAGTGGGGGAGTGCGGCGCATAAAAATAGGGAAGCGCCGCGGAGGTTTGAAACTAGCGGTTTTCTCGTATCGCAAATTTAATCCCTAATCCCTAGTCCCTAGTCACCAGTCACCAGCGACTTGTCACAAGTCCCTGACGATCCCCTCCGGGATTTTTGGAAGGATGTCAAGACTGGTGCTGCTTTTCTGCAGTTCTTCCTTCAGCTGGTCTTTGATGTCCAGTAGACAGTCCAAAAGAAGCGGGTTGAAGAGGCCGCATTCTCCATCGAGAATCATTCGGATGGCTTTTTCGTGAGCGAAGGCATCCTTGTAGACGCGCTTGCTTGTCAAGGCATCGTAGACGTCGGCGAGGGAGACGATCTGCGCGGAGATCGGGATGGCATCGCCCTTGAGACCGTCAGGGTATCCGCGTCCGTCCCAGCGTTCGTGATGCCAGCGGCAGATGGCGTAAGTCACCTTGACAAGAGGTTCTTCCTGAAAGCCTTCCAGATTTTCGATCATCTTTGCGCCGATCAGGGTGTGCGTCTTCATGATTTCGAATTCTTCTTTTGTCAGCTTGCCGGGCTTGTTCAGGATCTTCTCATCGATACCGATTTTGCCGATGTCGTGGAGAGCGGCGGCATTCGTGATGAGGGCTTCATCCTGCCAGGTGAGGTGGTAGCGGCTGCTGCGCTGCATGACGCGCGATAAGAGGAGCTCAGTGATGCGGCTGACATTCAGGATGTGTTTGCGGCTTTCCCCGTTTTTGAGACCGACGACTTCGGAAAGGATGCTGATGATGATGTGGTTATTTCGTTCTTTTTCCTGGATCTGGCTCGTCACCAGGCTCAAAAGACGGCGCTGCTTGGCATACAGCTTGGTGATATTGTCCGAGCGCTGGCGGACGACGTTCATATTAAAGGGGCGGGTGATATAGTCGGACGCGCCCATGTCATAGGCTTTTTGAATGAAGGCAGGGGAGTCTTCGGCGGAAATCATCATGACGGGGATGTCATCGAGCCAGCGTTCCTTCTGCATGACGGCGAGTACATCGAAGCCTCCGACTTTCGGCATGACGACGTCTAAAAGTACGAGGGAGATCTTCGTACCGAGCTCATAGAGGAGAGCGAGCCCCTTTTCACCATCTGCGGCTTCAAGAATTTCATACCGATCGCGCAGCATTTCTTTGAGGAGGTCCCGGTTCAGCTCCGAGTCATCGATGATGAGCACTTGCGGCTTTGCGGCAGGGGCATCGAGCAGCTGCTTCTCATATTCCACCTCGTCGTCCATGGCCACCGTATTTTTATAGGACTTGGCATAGTACATGAGCTTGTCAGCACGGGAGACGACTTCTTCGAGGCTGCCGTTGTAGAGCATGGTGCCGCCGATGCTGGCAGAGATCGTAAGGCCGGGGAAATCGGGGAATTCTGCCTCATGGATGTGTTCTTTGATGGTGCGGAGCTTTTCTCCGAAGATGGAGGAGGAGACGTTCGGCATGATGAGGAGAAATTCATCTCCGCCATAACGGATGAGCTTGTCTGTGCGGCGGATGCATTTCTTCGTGATCCGTACCAGCGCCTTCAGCGCAGCATCGCCTGCGCTGTGGCCGAAGGTGTCATTATAGAGCTTCAGGTCATCAAGGTCGATCAAGGCGACACCGGCAATGCCTGAGAAACTCTTCATTTTGTCTTCCCAGAAACGGCGGTTGTACGCGCCGGTCAGGGCATCGATGTAGAGCTGCTGGCTGAAGGACATCAGCTGGTCATAGCCTTCTGCAAGGAAGAGGTCGGTGTTATCGATGTGTTTCAGCATTTCCAGCACGTAAGGCACGCCTTCGATCGTGAGCGGCTTCACAAAGATCTGGTACATTTTGCCATCGATGATCTGGAAGTGGAGATGCGTGCCTTTCTTGGTCAAGGCAGTCCCTTGGCCCTTTGGGGCGCAGAATTCACAAGGGCTCTCGCGGCTGTCATCGTCACATGGCGAAAGCCCAAGGCTGTCTGCAGTATCCCTGCCTTTGGGCTGCGTAGCCTTGACAAGACGTACCAAGGAAAAAACCTTCCGCAGGCACTGTATGTCCTGCTGCACGCTTTCCATGGTCAATGGTTCTTTTTTCGAACTCATGTCGTACTCCTCTTCTGTGTTTTTCGTACTGCTTTTTGAGCTAGTTTATTATCTTTCATTGTACTATATATTTGTTCCTATGTAAAAGAAACTTTGCATGGGTGGCAGGAAATACTAAGGCAGGTGCAGAGCAGGATCCAAGAGTGAGATCGGATAACGATCGGATCCGTGCTTTCAAAGTCCAGATCCACGGCTGCCTCGCGGTCATGCTAAAACGCACAGCCATACGGCTGTGCGTTTTTCTTGGGTCTTGAGAGACAGGTGTCATCGAATAACGACGCAGATCGGGGGCTTGTGGTGGGCTCTCCGCTCCGCCTTGACATGGTGCGCATGGGCTCTCCAATGCTTCTTATGGTGGCGGTATTCCGGCGGCGGAAGGGGATCGCCCGGATGGCGGGCTTCATGGAGAGCGATATGGTAGTCACGGCCCCCCTCTTCCATGTCTGCGGCCGAGGCCGTATTCAAGGCAAAGGCACCGGCGGATAAGAAGGCAAGCGCACAAGCGGTGATCAGGAAACGTTTTTTTATAGTAGTCATGATAGGCTCCTTTCATGGGGGATGAGGAGCAACGACTCTGAGAAGCACTGCTTCCATCGGACTGGCCGACGAAGGCAGTATTTTCTAGACATCGTCTCAGAGCCGATGCCACTCTACGTCATCCTCATCGGTATGACGTCTCTTTTCTGGATGGGCTTTTTCTTCATCCTTCTTCAGCTGATCGGGATGGAGTTCGTAATACTTCTTCTCCCAGTCTTTCAGCTCGCGCTGGGCGGGCTTCTTGGCCTCCGCCTGCTGGGTATTCTGCGGCGATGGATCCTTGGCGCTCGCGGTGTCAGCGAGGAGGGCGGTGCCTGTGAGGGCAAGACCTAAGAGGGAAGCGGTGAGGAGTACATTCAGCTTTTTCATGATGATTCATCCTTTCTTTCAGGGCGGCAGGGAGCCGCATAAAAAATCTGCTGTACTCAGTATATATAGAAACGCAGGGAAAGGGAAGGGAAAGTTAAGGGTTCAAGGTTCAAGGTTCAGGGTTAGCCCGTGGGGCGGCTCGTTCACCGATTGTGGATGAAAGCTTTACTCGCCAATTAGGAGTTAGGAGTTAGGAGTTAGGAGTGTTGGTGCGGCGCATCAAAATATGGAAGCGCCGCGGAGTGTAAATAATGGCGATGCCCGAAGGTGGCATTTCAGTCACTAGTCACTAGTCACAAGTCACAAGTCACTAGTCACTCGAGACTCCTAATCCCTAGCCACTAGCTACCAGTCACTAGTCACTGATTTCCCTCTTCCTGCGGTGCTGTCGGCGCGCCTGGGGCGGGCGTTCGGTCGTGATCATCCTGATGGTGCGCTCTGGTATCCATCTTAGGACCCGGCTGATCCATCATGGGACCGCGCTTGTCTTCTTTGCCGGGGCGGGCAGCGGGCGGGGGCATTTTGTCCCGCTTGTCTTTTTTATCCTTGCCGAAGGTTTCCATGATCTTGGGGCGATTCATCTGTGCCCAGTCTCTGTAGGCAGGGGCATCATTCACGAGGAAGGAGGCCGCGGCGCTCATCATGGAGATGATCGCGAGTGCGATGCAGGCGACGATCTTTTTCATTTTCCTTCACCGCCTTTCTCTTCTTTGGAAAAGGAATCCTGCAGGGCGCGGCTGCCTTCTCGTCCGATGAAGAAGATGGCAAGCGCGGCGGAGAGGCCTGCGACGCCGATGGAGAGCTTCGTCATGAGGTGGAGGCCGGGCAGCGGCATGACGCCGGGGAGCGGGGCGAACTCGATAGAGATGAGGGCAAGGACCAGAAGGGTCGCGCAGATAAGAATGAGCGCGAGGAGAAGGCTGGCGCCATAGAGCAGGCGCGAGGTGAGATGCGCCGCCCTTTCCGCGGCCGCGGGCAGCTTCGGGCTGACTTCTTCCCATGCTTCACCCGCTTTGCGGGCTGCTGTAGTCGCGGCTTCCTTCGCTGCTTCCTTCGCGTCATCGGTGAGGCGCACACCTTTTGACTTCTCATCGACGACACCCTCTGAAGTGTAGGACTCGTAGATGTCCTTCGGGCTTCCGAGTTCTTTGGCGATGGCCTCTTCGGTGAGCCCGCGCTTCTTTCCTTCTTCGAAGTGGGCTTCGTAGTCGGCGAGGATTTCTTCCACCTCGCTCTTCTTCGCATTTCTGAAATAGTAGCGGAGAAGGTCTAAAAATTCTGTTTTGTTCATTGAGGCTCGCCTCCTTCTTGCATGAGCTTCTGTACGGCTTTGTTAAATTCCTGCCATTCTTTGACAGACTCTTTGAATTCTTTGCGCCCGCTATCGGTGATGCGGTAGTATTTCCTGGGCGGGCCATTGTGCGACTCGGCGAGATAGGTATCGACGAGTCCATCCTTCTTGAAACGGTTGAGGAGCGGGTAGATGGTGCCTTCGGACATTTCGATGTATTTGGAAATCTCTGTCACCAGCTCGTAACCGTAGAAGTCTTTCCGGCGGAGCATGGAGAGCACGACGATCTCCATCACTCCCTTCTTGAGTTGGACGTTCATGATCGCTCCTTTCTTTAGGGAAATGCGGATCGCATAGGCGACCTTGGTTCTCATCTGCTAATACTATATCACAAGGTACTTTGTAATGCAAGGTACTAAACGATAAAAGAGTCGAAGGGTGGTCTGTGGGGCGTACCGTCCCTTGATTGTGAATGAAAGCTCTACGCTCTAGTTAGGAGTGAGGAGTGAAGGTACGGCGCATAAAATTAGGAAGCGCCGAGGAATTTTGATAGCGCTTCGCGCCGTCGTCAGAGGGGCGTAGCCGAGAAATCTCTATGGCAGAACGCTCATTGCCTGATGTGAGGGGCACCAAGATATCGTTTTTCATCGGCGCATACACGCTGATTCCCGCAGCGCAGTAGAGATCCCTCGGCTACGCTCGGGATGACGATGGCGAAGAATCCCAGTCACTAGTCACCAGTCACTAGTCACCGGTCACTCCCAATCCCTAAACCCCAGCCACTCATCTCTGCTTTCAAATTGTTATGCGCCGTCCCACACCTGTTGGACCCGCTAAATCCAAAACCTTAAACGCAAGGCTCAAAAATTTCCATTTGACAAACCTGTGTGTATCCGTTATACTTGCAATCAAGTTCAAACAAGTACATGCTGTGAACGAGAGGAAATCGGAAGTTCGAAGCCTCAGAGAGCCGGTGGATGGTGAAAACCGGTGCGACGTATCCGTGATCTATCACTCGTGAGCTTCCTGGCCGAAGGTAGTAGGCTCGGACGGATGTCCCCGTTATGGAATAGCCATTAAAGTATAATGCAGGGTGGTACCGCGATCTCGCCCCTGTCCCAGAGTGGACAGGGGCTTTTTGATTTCCGGTATGACCCTTGGCAGAGTATAAATGCAAGGTGGTACCACGCAGAAGCGTCCTTGCCCTTTCGGGGCAGGGACTTTTTTCTTGGTTCATCTGCGGATGGTGAGTGATAAGCCGGAGTGGTACCGCGCCAAAGCGCCTCCGATGAGAGTATTCTCATCGGAGGCGCTTTTTTATCAGGAATGAGGAATGGGCAAAAAGCGCCGCGAGCCTTGAAAATGTACCCGTATTACAAACCTCAAGCCTTTCACTTTGGATTTCCCAAACAACACGATCAAGAACGATTTGCTATTGACAACCAAAGGAGAACTAAAAATGGAAATGAAGAAAATGATGAAGAGAGCAGGACTTGGACTGATGCTGGCAGCTGCGATGGCAGGTCTGGCAGGATGCGGCGGCAATGGAAGCAAGGAAAGCGCTTCGAAGCCGGCAGCGGGCGCGAAGGTCGCAAAGGTGGGCTTCCTGAATGGCGTATCGGGCGGTGTCGCTTCGTATGGCCTCGCGGAGAAGGAAGGCTTTGATCTGGCGGTCGAAGAAGTGAATAAGGAAGGCAAGATCCACTTCGATGTCGAAATGGCGGATACGAAGGGCAATGTGCAGCAGTGCGTGAGCGCGGCGCAGAAGATGATCGCGGCGAAGAAGGTGCTGGTCGTAGGTCCCTTGATTTCCGGTGAATACAAAGCAGTCGGCCCGCTCTTCCAGAAGGCGCAGATCCCGCTCCTTGGCGCAGCGACCACCGCAGAAGGCCTCATCGAGATCGGTGACTACATGTTCAGAAACTGCGTGCCGGAGTCGAAGAATATCCCGCAGACCGTGCAGAAAACGCACAAGCTCCTCGGCTATAAGAATGTGGCTGTCCTCTACTCGAACAACAACGAGCATCAGGTATCTGCCTACAAGACATTCGTGAAGGCGCTCGAAGCGGAGGGCGTGAATATCGTCGCGACGGAAACCTTCGCAGATAAGGATACGGACTTCTCCGCGCAGCTGACGAAGATCCACAATGTGAATCCGGATGCGGTCGTCGTTGCCGGTTACTATCAGGAAGGCGGCCTCATCCTGAAGAAGATGAGAGAAATGGGAATGAATCAGCCTGTCCTCGGGGATAACGGCTTCGTTTCGCCGGAACTCATCAAGATCGCCGGCGCAGCGGCTGACAATGTGTATGTCTCCTCTATGTGGTCTGCTGACCGCAACAGCCAGGCGACCAAAGACTTCGTGAAGAACTTCAAGGCGAAGTACAATCACGATCCGGACAACTTCGCAGCTTGCGCTTATGTTTCTGTGAAGCTCGCAGCGAAAGCGATGGAAGATGCGGGGACCACGACGGATTCGAAGAAAGTCAGAGAAGCTCTCGCGAATGTGAAGAATTTCGAGTCCGCTGTCGGACCGATGACCTTCAATAACTCCGGGGATCCGGATGTCGACCTCGTCCTCCTCAAGGTCGAAGGCGGAAAGTATGTGACGCTGAACTAGTGGCTGGTGACTAGTGACTGGTGACTAGGAAAATGGCAAACAAAAAACGCAGCTTGATATGGCTGCGTTTTTTGTTTGCGTATTTTCAATCCATTCACACCTGCACCGGGATCAGGACTTCGGAGCCGATGGCTTCGCCGTCAGGGTTCTTCGCAGCGGTGAAGGTCCAGGTCTTTACGGAAGCGGTCACGTATTTCGAAAGAGTTTTGAAATCAGCGCCGGATATCTGTTCATTCTTCATGACTTCAGGAGCGCCATCCATCGTGCCGTCGCTCTTTACGTAGACTTTTACCGTGAGGACGGGGTGATTGTTTCTCTCAGCGGCTTCGCGGACTTCATCGGACATGTCTTTCAGGACTTGTGAGGCGGGGGCCGCAGGGACGGAAACCATGGTGGAAATGAAGCGGAGCGGGATGGTCACGCTCGCAGCGACAGATCTGTCACCGCGTTTCGCCGGCTGGAACTGCCAGAGGTTCACGGAATCTATGGCGTATTGGTCGAGAATGATGGAGCCGGAGCTTTGTGCCACGGAAGCATTCGTTGCTGTCCCGTCTTCGGTGACAGTGAGGGCGATGAGCGTGCTCGTGCTGTGCGGGAGCTGAGACATCGCTTCCTGAATGGCGGCATTCTGCGGCGCCATTTTGTGAGACTTGAGTGACGGCGGGACCTGTTGCGCTTCGGTGAGCGGGGTGCCGTCTTTATCCAGGTACACGCCGCCTGCGGGAACGGCAGCCGATGCAGAGGCTGCGAGCGCCAAGGTGAGCAGGCTTGTGAGAATGAGTTTTTTCATCAGAGTTCTCCTTTGAATGGTAAATGGAAGCTTTATGTTTCTTTCATTTATTCTAATGAATAAGGAGAATTTCTGCAAGGGGGTGGGGATGGGTTCAGAAGGTTCAACGGGTTCTATGGGTTCAACGGGGGTGGTGCGGCGCTTAAGGAAACACTGATTAAATCGTTGTCTGATTTGGCATGTATTTTCATACAAGGCGAGGAATAAACCGACGCAAATAGCGAGCTATTTAAGGAGGGTTATGACGAAGCATTGCATGAAAATACATGCCAAATCAGATTCTGCGATTTAATCAGCGTTTCCTTAATACTATGGAAGCGCCGTGAAGTATAAATAGAGCGATGCTCAAAAGTCGTATTCAAGTTCCGAGTCCCGAGTCCCGAGTCCCCAGTCCCCAGTCCCAAGTCACTAGTCACCAGTCACTCCTAGTCCCTAGTCACTTCTCCAGCCCAAATCCGTAATCCAAAAGTGCGGCGGCTTCGGTGAAGCGGCTGTCCCAGCCGGCGTGCATGATGACGGCGATCAGTGTCTTGCCATGTCTTGTGACGGCGGCGGTGAGGCAGCCCTGTGCGGCGCGGGTGTAGCCGGTCTTGACGCCGATGGCGCCGTCATAGGTGAAGAGGAGATGATTGGTATTTGTGCAGGGAAGATTTTTGTTCGGGCGTTCGTAGTGGACCTGCTTGCTCTTGGTAGAGACGATTTGCCTGAAATCTTTGTTTCGAAGACCGTACTGCGCGATCTTCGCCATGTCGCGGGCTGTCGAGTAGTGATTTTCATCCGGCATGCCGTTCGCATTGACGAAATGGGTGCTCTCTGCTCCGATGGCGCGGGCTTTTTCATTCATCATCGCTGCGAAGTGATTCACGTTTCCGCCGATGGCTTCTGCGATGGCGGTGGCTGCTCCGTTATCGGAAATCAGCATCATCTGGTAAGTCAGATCTCCAAGGTGGATCCATTCGCTGCCGTAGAGCTCGGTGGATTCGACGTTGGCGGCATTCGCACTGATGGCGATGGTTTTGAGCGGATTCCCCTTTTCCAGGGCGAGGATGCAGGTCATCATCTTCGTCATGCTGGCAGGATATTCGCGCTTGTCCGCATTTTTTTCATAGAGGACTTTGCCAGTCTTCGCGTCCATCAGGATCGCGGCATCAGCCGTGAGCAGGGGCGCGGCGGCAGAAGCAGGAAGGGTGGTGAGGGATAGGAAGAAAAGGATGAGAAGATGAATGAGAAATTTCATGTTTGCTCCTTCTTAGGGAAACACTGATAAAATCGTTGTCAGATTTTACTCTTGAATTTTTATGCATAGCAAGGAATAGCCTGACGCGAATAGCGAGCTATTTAAGGAAGGT
>OQVT01001095.1_pt1 | contig 16693 bp, 9 predicted proteins | sample 1691561 | NCBI WGS metagenome assembly OQVT01 (sample SAMN03418260, study PRJEB22391) | human gut metagenome | biome: human-gut; feature: organic feature; material: feces | host: Homo sapiens | place: Tanzania | collected 2013-01 | reverse complement strand
GGAGTTTCCCTGCTTCGGCGGTAATTCGCTTATGAACATCAAAATTCGTTTGACTGCAATGAACTTTCTCCAATACGCCGTTTGGGGCGCGTACCTTACTTCTATGGGTACCTTCCTGGCCGGGGCCGGATTGGCAGAAAATATCGGTTGGTTTTACGCGGTGCAAGGTTTTGTATCGCTTTTTATGCCGGCTATTATCGGCATTGTGGCGGACCGGTGGATTGCCGCCGAAAAACTGCTGGGGATTTGCCACTTTTTAGCCGCCGTATTTTTGGCGGTGGCCGCTTATATGGGCGCTCAAGCGCAGGTGGCGTTTGCTCCGGTATATACCTTTTATACACTTAGCGTGGCGTTTTATATGCCCACGATTGCGCTTTCCAACTCGGTGGCGTACTCGGTTTTGCGCCAGAACGGGGTGGATACGGTGGCGGCTTTCCCGCCTATCCGCGTGTTTGGTACGGTGGGTTTTATTTGCGCCATGTTGACCTCCAACTTTACGGGTTTCCAAAATACCTATATGCAATGGTATTTCTCCGGCATTTTGGGTGTGATTTTGGGCTTGTATTGCTTTACCTTGCCTGCCTGCCCCACTTGCACGGAAAAAGCCAAATCTTTGGCCGAAGCATTGGGCCTCAAAGCGTTTGCGCTTTTTAAAGAAAAAAAGATGGCTACCTTTTTTATCTTCTCTATGTTGTTGGGTATGTCCTTACAAATTACCAACGCTTATGCCAATCCGTTTATTAACGGTTTTAATTCCTTGGCTGGTTTTGCCGGCTCTTGGGGGGCCAATAATGCCAACGCGCTGATTTCGCTGTCCCAAATGTCCGAAACATTGTGCATTTTGCTGATTCCGTTCTGCCTGAAACGCTTTGGTATCAAAAAGGTAATGCTTATGAGTATGATTGCGTGGGTGTTACGCTTTGGCTTTTTCGGCCTTGGGAATCCGTCCACCGCGGGCGGCATTGTGCTGTTAGTAGCCTCTATGATTGTATATGGGGTGGCGTTTGACTTCTTTAACGTGTCCGGCTCCTTGTATGTGGATAAAGAAACCGACCCGGCGATTCGTTCCAGCGCGCAGGGTGAAGTAATAGTCCGCCTCAAGGGCAAACTCTACCCTGCGGTCGTTACGGTACCTCTTCTCGAAATCAGCGACTGTAAGTCCGCTTGGAATCTCAGGCATTCCGACCCTCGCGCGGACAGCGTTGACGGCTCCGCGGGCGGACATGTTCAGACCTGAGACGCTGACAACCTGGTCCGGTCCGACAGCCTGGTAGGCCACCTCGGCGAAGTTGTAGTAAAGCTCAGCGAGGCGGACAACGCGCATGTAGCCGTCGGAATTGGAGTTCCTGTTGGAAGCGTCATGGGCGTACTTGCGCATATAGTAGCCTGTGTGGGTGTACCTGATGCTGGTTGCGTTCAGTCCGCAGTTGGCTCCGGCGACTGTGGAGATCTCATCCTCTCCCCTTACGCTGCCGTTGTAGAACACGGTCGCATAGAAGCGAGGATCCCTATCTTCGTAAGGTTTGGTCTCATCGTAGCCGGATTCGGTGTTTATGATAGGCTGAAGGTGCTGATCATCGCTGTAACCGGTTATCGCTGGCTTGCCGTTGGCCATCTCGTAGGCATCGACAAGTTCCTGGGTCGGGCAAGTGCCGGCCGTGGCGCTTCCGCTCACGATCGGAACTCCGCAGCTTGACCAGACAGCTGTACGTGTGCCACCATAGATGGTTTCCTTGTCCTGTGCCCTCATATCCTCAGGATTGTAAAGGAAATATGAAGCGTAAGCGTTGTACCCTGCGCTCGCCGTGGTCCAAAGGCTGTAGTCATTGGACAGAACCTTGGCGAGGGCGTCAGCAGCGATTTCAAGAGCCTGATCAGCAGTGTAACCGCCGTCACCCATCAAAGGACTGATGACGTAGGTAGCAGTCTCGCTCCTGATAGCCTGTGCAAGTGCTTTTGTCGCCATTCCCCACTGCTGTGTACGATAGACGTATGAATATGCCTCCGAATCCTCCGTGGCTATCGCGGCGTCGCAGTCAGCCAGAATCTGTCCGGCGATCTCTGAGACAGTCGCTTTCTTGTCTGAAGAATAGTCGTGATTGGTGCCAAGATCCGAAGTGATCAAAGGTAGCTGACCATATCTCTTCATCAGCTGGAGATAATACCATGCCCTGAGGGTCAGAGCCTGGGCCTTCCACCCTGCCCTTTCCCAGTCCAGCATCTCAGCCGTGGCTCCATCTATGTTGGCGATGAACACATTGCACTTGCGCACGCCCTCGAAGTAGTTGCCCCAAGGATTGCCGTCCCAGTTATGGTCTGCGAAATTGCTGGACGTGATGTCAGAGTTGTACCAGATGTCGTAGGAACTTCCGGCCGTGATGTCCTGACTGTTCTGCGCGTCGTCCGTAAAGGAACCGACATTGACAGACGGATTCTTGATATAATTGTAGCAGGCGTTGAGATAGCCTTTGGTTCTGTTTCTGTCCTTGAAAACCTCAGACATATCAATGGTTCCGTTGGTTCGGAGATCCAAAGCGTCCTGGCAGGCAGACAAGGCTGCCACGGCCGCCATCGCGAGAATAAGTATGCGGAATTTTTTCATAATATTCAGATTTACTTTATGAACTGTTTCCATTAGAATGTGAGGTTGATTCCAAGTCTGTACATCCTATAGACAGGGAACGCGGAGCAAGTGCCCTCGACTGGAGTGTCGTTTGTCTTCATACCATCGATGGTAAAGAGGTTCTGACCACTCAGATAGACCTTGAAGGCACTCGCGTTAAGGAAGTCGCAGACCTTCTTAGGCATCTTATAGGAGATTTCTGCCGTCTTCAGGCGCAGGAACGAGGCATCCTTGAGAAGATAGTCGTTCGTCTGAAGATTGGTCGTGGCTGTCGTGGAAAGGGCAGGGAAACTGATTTCCTCGTCATTGAGCCATTTCTCGGCTGTCCATGCTGACTTATGGCTTTCCGTGAACACTCCATCGTAGGCCGACTGGAATGAAAGCAACTCGCTGTAGTTTCTCTTGTAGCCTCCAAGTCCCTGGAACAGAAGGTTGACCTCGAAGTTCTTGATGTTGAAGCCTACATTGAAAGCGAAGTTGTACTTAGGAAGCGAACCATTGCCAAGAGGAGCCATATCCTTCTCATCGATGACACCGTCACCGTTCAGATCCTTGTACTTGATGTCACCAAGCCGAGGAGTGCCGAATGAATATTTCGGACCGGCCTCGATCTCATCCTGGAAGTTGTACAGACCGTTGCCGTTGCTGTAGTCGGTCAGATAGCCCCAGGACTGTCCGACAGGATAGCCTTCGGTACGGTAACGGTAAGCGTAAGTGTCATTGTAGGCTGTCTCACCGACGTAAATCACCTTGTTCTTGCTGTAGTCCAGATGACCGGCAAGGAACAGTCCGAAATCAGAGTTGAAACGCTTTCTGTAGCTCACAGAGAGTTCCCATCCCTTGTTCTCGAACTCACCCATATTCGTGATAGGATATGCTCCGAGAGGAATTCCTTGATAGAGAGGCACCTTGGATGTCGATTTGATGACACCATTGTTCAGTTTCTCCTTGAACACATCGAAGGAAACCTGGAACTGGTTGGCGATTCCGAGATCGATGCCAACGTTTGTCTTGTAAATCTTCTCCGGTTCAAGATTAGGGTTTCCGTAAACAGACTCATTGGTATAATAACCCAGATAAGGAATCTTACCTCCGGCAGTGCTGTTCACCTGATCCTTGTAAGCGTATCTGTCAAATCCGGTGGCATCGTTGCCGGTGACAGCATAAGAGCCACGGACCTTCAGCAATGACAGCCAAGGAATATTCTCCTTCACGAAACTCTCGTTGGAGGCTATCCAAGCCGCCGAAACCCCAGGAGTCCAGATAAAGCGGGTCTTTCTCGGGAAATAATCGGATCCTGAATATCCTGTCGAAAGCTTCACGGCGTACCTCTTGTCAAAGTCGTATGCCACTTCCTCTCCTGAATATACCCGCCTGAAATCGTATGTGGCGCCTCCGGTAAGATTATCGAACACCTGATAGGTCATGTAGGCATTGGCGTTCAGGTGATGTCTGCCGAAATCCCTCTGCCATCCGGCTTCTCCTTTATATGAGAAATATCCGTACAAGGCTGTTCCTTTGGCGTATGTCAGATTCGTGTTGATCGTGGTTCCGTAATGAGTGAACGTAAGGTCGCTCCAATCATCGTTTCTGATGTATCTGGCATAGTCCTGAGTGTTGGAAGTGATTGAGTTGATGTAGGAAAGGTAACCGACACTTCCTCCGGCCCAAAGCCCAGGGGTCAGGAACGAAAGGTCAAATTTGAGTCCCGCCTGACCGTAGATGTTGGTGTTCATCTCGTTGTTGTAGCCAGTACGGTTCAAGAAGCCGTAAGGTGAGAAATTGATGTTCGGGGTCGTCACGACTTCTCCACCCTCTTCAATCACATTGCCGTCTTCATCCTGAATAGTAGGGGTCACAGGACCATAGATGAAAGATGGCATACCTGTGATGATGGTGTAAAGGGTCTCGTTGCAGTTCACAGCGCCTCCCGGAGTGTGTGCCCTTACGATGGAACCTGCCAGATTAGCCCAAAGACTGATGTAGTTGTTGATCTTCACATCCACATTGGAGCGGAAGTTGATCCTGTACTTCTCGTTGTCAGCCTTGTATTTGGTCTGATCCGCATTCCAGAAACTTCCCTGACGCAACACGTTGAAGTTGGAGTAGAACCTCACATTCTCGTTTCCTCCCGTGGCGTCAAGAGCGATTCTCTGCTGGTTCGAGAAATCACGGACAAGCATATCGTACCAGTTCGTGTTCGGGTACAGATCACTCCCCCCGTTCTTGAAACCTTCCATAGCCTCCTGAGAGAAATAATGATACTCCCCTAGCCCATCGTTAACAGCCGCCTGATTGCGAAGACTGGCGAATGTGTAGGAATCGAAACTATGGATTCTGGTTGTAGGCACCTGGACTGTCTCCGAGATGTTCACACCCACCTTCAATTTGCCTGGAGTGCCTCGTTTTGTGTTGATGACAATCAAGCCATCGGCTCCTTTCACGCCATAGATGGCCTGCGAAGCTCCGTCTTTAAGGATGGAAACAGACTCTATCTCCTCAGGGGAAATCCTGTAGAGAATGTCGTGTGCGAACGAGTCGTAGAGAATTCCGTCAATGACCACACTGGCGATTCCACCATGGAAAGTGGAGTAGCCGCGCACGTACATATTCAGAGACTCATAAGCCGGCTCAAATGTGGTTTCCATCGTGGTGAGCCCGGAGAACATTCCGGAGAACGTTCCCTGAAGACGCGTCATCAGCGACCTTCCAAGTTTCTCGCCATGGGCTGTCGAGACAGCGTCGGAAAGGACTTCCCTACTCTGTTTGGAAAGACCTATGTTGACATTCTCGGCAAGATTATGGGCATCATCCTCAAGGGTTACCTCCATCTGTGAGGAAGCCTTTACGGATGTCGGTTTGAAGCCAAGAAGTGAAAACTCCAGTTCTCCCGATTTGTTGACCTTGGCCGTGTACTGTCCGTTCTTGTCGGTGATGTACAAGTCCTTGTGATTGGACGAGACAATCACCCCGGGCAACGGGTTACCGTAGATGTCCCTTACGGTACCGGCGACAGAGATGTCCTGCGCCTTGACCTGCATGGATGCCCCGAGCAGGAGAAGCGCCGCTGCCGCAAATATATTCTTATTCATCATATTCGATGCAAATTAAGTATTCTGTGATATTCAACCATTACCAACCTGGATTCTGCCAGTCCTCACCCGTGATGGCTCTCATGTTGTTGACCTCGGTAAGAGGAATTGGCATCTTGAGCCATTTGTTGGCGTAACATTGACGCTCCTTTATGTTAGCACGCTCGTACTTGTACGAACCATCATTCATGCGAGTGATGCTTGCGACGGTCACCCAACGATCAGTGGCTGAAAGATCTCCGTCAGGGGAACTCCATCTGCGCACATCAAAGTAACGGTTTCCCTCCAAGGCAAGCTCCACCCTTCGCTCATTATGTATTCTCAAACGCAGGTCATTGCCGGAAAGGCTTGCCGGAAGATCTGGCATGCCGGCACGTGTACGCACCTTGTTGACATAAACTATAGCCTCATCAGCGTGACCTGCCTCCATAGCGGCCTCCGCGAAATTCAGATAAATCTCGGCAAGACGATAATCTTTGTGACGCGCACCATCAATTCTCATTTCCTCACCACTGTTAGGGTGCAGGAATTTTCTTTGGTAATATCCTGTTCTTGTAGCTAATCTACTTGAAGTTGAACGACCTGTCAAAGGTTCAGGTTCATTCTTGATGTTTCCTGAAGCATCTTCATACGAATCCCATGTGGCAATCGTTCTTGTCATGGTTCCCTTGCCTTGTCCCAAATTCTCAAAAGAGGTAGGAGATGTGGCGTAAGCCCAACTGCAATATCTCTGAGAACCATTGAAATAGATTGTGGCGTAAAACCTCGGATCCCTGTTAGCGTATGGGTTATTCCTGTCGTAAACAGTTCCTTTATTGTAGTTAGGCTGAAGATGCCGCTCATCAAGATAAGGTTGGGCAAGATCCAGGACAGGTTTGCCGTCAATAGTCTCAAATGCGTCAACCAATTCCTGAGTAGGGCAAGTTCCTACCTTAGCGCCAATTATGTAAGGGGCGTCAACATTCGCCAAATCATTGTTAGCCCCAGCCTTCAATTGATAGATTGTCTCCTTGTCCGCAGGATCAGCGGCATAGGCCGCCGAATTGCAGAAATATTCATTGAAGTACTGAGATGCCAATGTCGGAAGATAAGCCTTTTCGTCACCCCATACAGCCGTCTGGTTCAGTTTGTCATAAAGGGCATAACCATTTCTTTCAAGAGCCTGTACGGCCGCCTTGTTCACTGAATATGCTTCCTCCCAATAGTTGTTGCCATCATTGTACAAAGGACTGGCCGCAAACAAGGTCATCCTTGACTTGATAGCCCATGCGACAGCCTTTGTCATACGCATGGCCTCGCTGTCAGTGGTAATCCTCCAAGGCAATTCATCACAAGCGAGAGCCGCATCGCAATCCTCGATGATGAACTCAACCACATCGTGGAAAGAACTGCGCTCAACCTTTGAGAAATCCTCATCATAATTATAAGGTTCCCTGATTATAGGAAGAGAACAGCCGAACCACATAAGAAGTTCCGAATAGTAATACGCCCTGAGCACATGAGCTTCCGCTGTCCATCTGGCACGGTCACTCTCAGAGTTCACATTAGCGGTCGGAATATTCTGAAGGAAAAGGGCACAGTTACGTATTCTCTGGAAGGATCTGGACCAAGACACCGTCTCTGTCGGTTCCTGTCCCTTCATTGTGGAAGGGAAATTTGATGACGTGGCGTTTCCGTTGTAATATAGGGATGAAGGAGATGTGTAAGATGACTCAACATCGTCAGCGTCCCAGGAATCATCACACCAATTGACCGGACCGCGGCTCCAGAAATAGTAATAGCACCCCTTTGCATTGATGCTCGAATAGCATGTGTTCAAATAGTACATCGTCTTGTCGTTGTCCTGAAACACATCTTCAATGGAAATTTTTCCAGACGGAGCCTCATCCAAAACGTCCGAGCAGGCGGACAAAGATGAAGCCAAAAGACAGCATGCTGTAATGATATATAATTTATTTTTCATACTCTTCCAAAGTTTAGAAGTTAATGTTGAGTCCAAGACTTACATTTCTGGTGATAGGATAACCATAAGAGTTATTCTGTTCAGGATCAAGGTGAGTTATGCGCAGTTTATCCCACACAAACAGATTCTGGCCGCTGACGTACACACGCAGGGATTTGACACCAGCCTTTGAAAGAAATCTTTCAGGAAGAGTATACCCCAACTCTACATTCTTAAGTCTCAAGAACGAACGGTTCTGGATAAAGAAATCATTAGCCTCGTGGCTGACACTCTTCTCGACAGAAAGAGCCGGATATGTGATTTTCTCTCCATTCTTATAACGTTCCTCAGTCCAAGCGTTCCTTGTCCACTCAAAGTAAGTTCCTTGTCCTGTGGATTCAACAACACCTTGACCGGAATAGTATTTTGAATATCTTCCCAGACCCGAGAACAGAACATTAAAATCAATCCCTTTGAAATTCAAACCAAGTGAGATACCATAGTTCATTCCCGGAATGGTTCCTGAATATCCGATTGGAGAAATATCCTTCTCGTCGATGACACCGTCTCCATTGACATCCTTGTAGACAAAATCACCAACCCGAGGAACACCGATTTCATATTTATGATACCCGTCAATCTCTTCCTGTGATGTGAAATACCCTTTACCTGGAGAATTCCAATCAATAAGATACCCCCACAACTGCCCAAGACGATATCCTTCATTGCGGAATTGGTAAGCATATTCCTCGGATCTCATCGCCTCATCATATTCTATGATCTCATTGTCATTAAACCCAAGGTTTCCTTTGACGGAGAACGAGAAATCCTTATTGAAAGTGTGGCTGTAACTTGCCTCTATCTCCAGTCCGTGATTCTTAACTTTTCCCATATTCACTTTAGGAATATTGGAAGAGCTTACACCTTGGAACGAAGGAATTGTATGCCGAGAAATCAGAATTTGGTCACGGTTTTCCCTAAAATAGTCAATGTTCAACCTAAAGTCCTTCAATAGACCTATTTCAAAGCCGAGATTCAATTTTTTTGACAATTCCCAAGTGATATTCTTATTTCCAAGAAGTCCTTCGCTGATTGTATTACCGCCAAGGCCACCTACGAAACTGCCACCGGAAGCGACTTGAATATCATCCTGAAAAAGGAATCTGTCGCCACCTATGGAATCATTTCCGACAAGGCCGTAAGAAGCACGGAATTTCAACCAGGTCAGATATTTGTTTCCTTTGAGGAAAGACTCGTTACTGGCTATCCAACCAATGGATCCAGAAGGAAACAGACCGAATCTCTTTGATGGAGCGAACTGCTCAGAACCATTATAGCCAAGGTTTCCTTCGACCAGATACCTGTCATCGAATGAATATGTCGCCCTGACAGCGGTTCCGATCACGTTGTAAGGAATGCCAGCCGATGTCCCTTCCCAAAACCTTCTGTAGGCTGTGGCCATGGCTGTCACATCGTGCTTACCAAACTTTCTCGCATAGTTGATTGAAGCCTGCGTGTAAATCTGGTAGTTTGATGATTTCCAGGAAGACATCGACAAAGCCTGGACACCACTCTCATCTGCTGAATACAACAGTGTCTCATTATCATAGTCAACCGTCACATTGTACAATGTCTCTTTCTTAAGGCCTTCAAGAACTCCTCTATTATACGTATCGTACGCAACCATACCATTGACACTCAATCCCTTGGTTACAAGATCGCTTAGATCCCAATTAACGGAGAACTGTGTGTTCAGGTTTTTCCTCTTGTTAGTGTGGAATCCCCTGCGGTTGATGATCTCGAATGCTGAGCGGTCAAGATAGCTATAATTGACAATACCTCCACTCTCAACGCCAAACAAAGAATTGGTTGTAGGGCCAGGAGAAATAGGAAGGATTGTCTGCGACTGATAGATAAGGTCGGTTATCATCCATTGCTGGGCGCTGTCATTGGATGGATTACCATATAGATTTCCTACCGCGGGCATATTAACATTCTCTGCGTATGAAGCGATGTTCAATGAGGCCGTAAGGTTCTTTGTGATGTGGAAATCAAGATTTGAACGAAGACTGAGCCTGTTCATGTAGCACTGAGGATCATAACCAAGGAAATCAGGATCCTCGGTGTTCAGATTACCGCCTTGGTGGATATATCCAACATTCACAAAATAATTGACAAAGTCAGTTCCTCCGGAGATGTTGGCGTTGGCACGTGTCTGAGGTGTGTTGCTTTTAAGATACATCCTATAGTAATCATTGTCGCAGTAGACTGCTCTTCGGATCGCCGCTTGATTCTCATAATCCGGCGATGACGGATCCAATCCAAGAAGAGGATTCTTGTACTTAGCTATTATCTCGTCCGAATACAATGCTTTACGACCACTGTTCTGCAACGCCTCGTTCCTGAGCTCGCAATATTCCCAGGAATGAAGCCTTGAAGGTTCTTTTGTGAATGATGTCCAGCTCTGGTCAACCGAAATGTTCAACTGTGCCTTTCCCTTCTGTCCCTTGCGGGTCTGGATAAGAATCACACCATTCGCTCCCTGCACTCCGTAAAGGGCAGTCGCCGACGCGTCCTTGAGGACGGATATGCTCTCCACCTCGTTCATGTCGATAGTGCGGATGTTGTCACGCTCCACACCGTCCACAAGGATCAGAGGACTCTTTCCATTGGTTGTCGCAGCTCCTCGAAGGTACATTGTGGCGCCATCGACACCCGGCTGGCCGCCTCCACTCTGCATGGATGTAAGACCTGTGACACGTCCTGCAAGAGCGTTGTCCAGACGTGTGGACGTGGTCTTGCGGAGATCAGCTGAAGCGACCGTAGAGATCGCACCGGTCACGGAAAGCTTCTTCTGCTGACCGAACGCCACCACAACCGTCTCTTCAAGCATCTCGGAGTCAGGGACAAGACTCACGACATAATTTGATTTACCCTCAGGAAGAACCTGATTGGTGTAACCTATACAAGACACAATGACGGTGGCTCCGGACGGGACTCCCCCAAGGGTGAATGTACCATCGGGACCGGTCATCGTACCATTGGTCGTGCCATCTACGATGATGGTCACGCCAGGCATCGGCTGATTGTTCTCGTCAAGCACCTTACCGGTGATTGTCTTGCCTGATTGCTGGGCCAAGGCGGTGCCTGTCCCGACAACCATAAGCAGGAGAACAGCCGCCATCGCTGCCTTTACCTTTGAAAGACAGGACGCAACTTTTTGGATTCTATCGTGCATATTAATAATGTTGTTAAACGTCCAGTTTAGTATAGTAACCTTCAAAAAATAACCTGCATCATCTTAAGGAATCTTAATCTGAGGCAACTTATTTTTTTCATGTTACATAATGCCACAAATGACATAAAAGCACAAAATTCGTTTTAACGTTTTTAAAGATAGTAACAACAAAGAATATCTTGTATTGACCCTGACAATATTTACAGTATAAACGACAAATATAAAAGTTGAGAAAAAAAATGGGATGACCCGTATGAATCATCCCAAAATATTAATGTGTAAATAATTCCACTAATAGAAGCGCGCCCTGTTGTCCTTTACATCAGATTCCATCATCATGACAGGAAGAATCATCTGAGTGCTGTAGTTGTTGATCTGGGCGGCACTGTTCTTGGCGTCATCCTCGGTGTAGAACGAGCCGGTGTCGCGGGAATTTACCTTGAACACGTAGGTCCCGATTGTTCCGGCGACAGAGCAGATCTTACCCTCCGGAGCGACTGATGCCGCACCGATGAACTTAGGATCAAGTCCTTGTCCGGCAAGGGAAGCGAACCTTACATCAACACCTGTGCTTACGGATGAGTGAAGAGTGTCAGCTATTGCCTGAAGGTCACCAAGTCCCTGAATCTTCTGAGCGATGTCAGCCGCGGCTTTCTCGCTGGCCTTCTCGGAGTAGAGCTGCTGACGGATGGCATCCTTGACCTCGTCAAGCTTTGCTATGCCTTCCTTGTGGATTCCGGTGACAGTTGCTACAAACAGGTAGTTGTTGTTGATAGTGATGATCTCGGAAACCTTGCCGACCTTGTTGTCGAACACCCATCTTGTGACTTCCTTGGCCTGAGAGATCGAACCATAGTTGGAAGTGGCCTCGGTGACCTTCATAGGGTGTGAGTAGATTCCCATTGAATCAACAGCGGCCTTGTAGTTGTTGTACTTGCCTGCCGCGATCTTTGAGAACTTGCTGGCCTGAGCATAGTAACTGTTGAAAGTCTCGCCGCTTGCGAGTGCAGTCTTCTCAAGAATGGCAACCTGCTTCTTGGTGACAGGCGCTGTCCTCTTGGAAACCTCAACTATGTGTGTGCCATACTGTGTCTTAACGATGTAAGGCTTGCCTATTTGAGCCGTAAGGACTGATTCGAAACCAGGAATCATGTAAGTCTGGGTCATCCAACCAACGTTGCCTTGCTCCCCGTCAGCGGCACTTCTGGTGTCAGCTGAATATGAGGCCGCGAGATTGGAGAAGTTCTCTCCCTTGGAAAGCACGTTCAGGAGACTGTCAGCCTTTGCCTCAGAGCCACCCTGAAGAAGAATGTGCTTGACATAGACTGAATCAGGAATCTGGGCGGTAGCTATGATTCTGGCGGCATAGAAAACATTGTTGTCTGAGACGATAGGAGAAGTACCGGTGGCGTTATTGTCAACGAACTCGCTGATTCCTTTGTTGACCGTGCCAAGCTCACCGGCCTTGTACCAGTACTCATTGAAGTTTCTCTCTGAGTTTCTGGCAAGGAAAGACTTCATGTTTTCTGTGGTGGAGAACTCATCGTAAACCTTACCGATGGCCTCGTTCGTGGCATTGATGTCACTCTCGGAAGGCTTGACCTCGAAGACAACATATTCCATGTCCCTTGAAGCATTCTGCTTGAACATCTTCTTGTGTGACTCGTAGTACTTCCTTACCTCTTCACCGCTGACCTTTACTGTAGTGTCCATGCCATAGTTGGGAACCATCACGAAATCAACATTAGTAGTGTTGTTGTTCTCAGCGATGGCTCTTTTGAGCATAAGAGGATTCTGGAAATTCCCCTGGGTGAACAATGAACCGTACTTGGCATAGAACTGCTGAGTGTAAACAGTGTTCTGAAGATAGTTCCAATACTCTCTGATCCTGCCGGTCTGATCCTGTGAGACTCCGTTGATGAGATTCTGCAAGGCTTCCTTGGAGAAATTTCCGTTCTCATCCTGAAAAGCAGGATTCTGGGAAATCACAGGAGAGATCATGTCTCCGGCGAGAAGATCCTTCATCTCTTCCTCACCTACCCTGATGCCCGCAGCCTTGGCGTTCTTGATGAACAAGTACTTGTCCAAAAGGCTCTGCCAAGCGGCGTTGCGAATCTGCTCCTGCTGCTGCTCGGTCTGGGCTGAAGAGCCGGTAACCATCTCATTGATGGTTGTGAACTTTTCAACATCCTGCTGGAAATCAAGATAAGAGATAGTCTTACCGTTGATCTCGCCCACATCATTTCTTGAGGACATGGCATTGAACGCTGTCTCAAGGGTCTGAGGGTCGATAATGAATGACAAAAGGGCCAAGGCAATGATGATTGACACTGCCATGCCGGCCTTTTCGCGAGTTTTTTGAAGAATCGCCATTGTGTATTACGTTTTTATAATTTCCAAAAATAGGTATTGGGGTGCGAAGATAGTGATTTTAATTCAATTAACCATTATTTTTTAAGCAAAGGCCCAATAAAGTTTACAGAATCAATGATAACCTTGGTCGAATCCTGCACGACGACAACATCGCTGTTGAAAGCCTTGAATATCCTGACATTCCTCGCCATCTCGTCGGATCTCATGCCGAATCCTTGCAGGAATCCGTCGTTGGAAAACATCCTGACATAACAGTCAGTGTAGATTTCCTTGTTCGCCTGATCCCAGTAAAGAGTGTCCGTTTCAAGAGTCTGCTGGTTTATCACATTCTGTACGACCACATTACCGAAAGCCGACCAATATTCATCATTGGTTCTTTTACTTTTGAAATGCTTCGCGTTGTTGGAATGAAGCACAGTTTCCAGCATATCGTCATCAGTGTAGGCAAACGCATGAAGACCTTTTGGAAAAAGCTCGTAGGAACATGTGTCGTTCTCGTACCTTTCCATCACATCCGCCTCCGCCCTCATCTGAATGCCACCATTCTTTGTCTGCACAACAAACATACTGTCAACTGTCTGGACCGGAGTCTCGGCAAGATTCAGACGCTCCGCCTCGGACAGTTTTCCCTTGCAGGAAAATACGATGAAAGCAACCGCCGAAGCGGTTGCAATCATCTTTAGACTATGTATGTTCCGTTTCAATTCCTGATGATCTACTTCTGTGTCCTTACTGTTGTGGTCGCACGCATTCCACCGCAGTTGACCTGATAGGTCTCACCTGCCTGGATACCGTACATGAAAGCTTCACTGGCCACTGGATAATAGACACTGTAGGCTGAGATAAGCTTGTTGCAGTCATCGGTCAGGGATGCGTCAGCAGCCTTGGCCTTCTGGAGATAATCAACAGCCACCCAATATTTAGCCCTGCTTTCCACCTCATTTCCGGTGCAACGGGTTGATCCCCAGATTGTGGCTATGAGGTAATAGGCCTTTCCCTGATGGTCAGGCTTAAGTTCAGCTGCCTTCTTGGCATAGTCAAAAGCCTTGCCTGTAATGTTGTTCTTAAGACAATATGTGGCAAGCTCGATGAGGTAGTCAGCCTTGACAGGATCATCATCGGCGCAAAGTGAGACAGCCTCCTCGAAGTATTTGATTGCGATGTCCGACTCATCCTTTGCGGAATGAAGCTTGTAAAGATAGTAAGCCGAAGAGGCTGAAGGCTCGTTCTTGTGCATCTTTGTCACAGCCTTGAGGAACAGGTCGTTGTCCTGGCATCCTTCGGTTGAGCCGAGCATCTTCACGATGTTGGTAACGAGATCAATGTTCTCCGGATCAGCCTCATAGCGAGGAGTGAACAGTGCGATAAGATTGTCGCAGCTTGCCACCTGGCTTGTGATGAAGAGTCCTTCGATGTCAGACCTGATTTTGGCGTTCTCCTCGGCGTTTCCAGCCTTGTCAAGCAAGGCGATGGCGTTCTGGTAGGTGTTGATCACATCCTCAGCCCCGACAGCGGACTTCTTGTAAAGTTCGATGGCCGCGTTGAGATCAAGAAGAAGAAGGCTTGGCTTCGTGTTCTCCTGATTGATCTCGATGATCTTGTTCAACTGTTCATACACATCCTGAGGATTCTTGAAGTACTGTGTTATGTACTGTCCCTTTGAGTTGTAGGCAGCAACAGCGTACTTAGGATAGTATTCAGCCCTGAGATCATTGAGGGTAAGGACGGTGTCAATCATTGCGGCGCGAGTCTGGGCATCCTTTGTCTTGACAATCTCCTTGCCCATGAGGGTCATACCGTTAAGAAGCATGTTCTGGCTTGCCGTAGGAGGGCAGAGCTTGAAGGCTTTTCTCCAGTTAGGAAGAGCCTCAGTGTAGTTCTTCTGCTTGTAATACTCCTGATAGTAAGACAGATACTTGATGCATTCCGCGCTGTCCGCGCCATACTTTCCTTGAGCGGAGACTTTCGTTCCGAAAGCAGCCGCAACGAGAGTCAACAGTACTAGTGTAATCCTTTTCATGGTTTTGTATTGTTTTATTTCTATACTCATTAATTATACTTTGGTTTGATGAACCAGATGTCGAAGATATTGATTCCAATGTTGAAGTTGACGTATCTCTCCCTCACCATATTACCTGTCAATGATCCCCTCTGGCCAAAATCTACCCCAAGGGTGAGGCCATTGCTCCAACTGAACACAGGAAGAGTGGCACCCAATGTTATTCCCACAGCGTTTATGGAATTTCCATCCAGCTTACAATACGCCTGATCCCAATAAGCTCCGGCACGGTAAGTGACCCTTTTCCGGTAGTAACGGATGTCATTCCTGTTCGGCACTATGGAGAACCCGGCCCTTACGGACTGCGCCGCAGATGCGCTGAAGACCGCATTGCCTACATTGGCAAACCCCGGAATCTTGTTCATCCCGCCTGAACTCCAGTCGGAACGGACGTAATTTATCTCGGCCGTCCATTTGTCTCCACCTTTCAAGGCGATTCCGATTCCAATCTCACCGGCAAGTTTGACCTGACCTTTTCCCAAAGTGTCCACATAGCTCCTCGGAGAAGGAGTCGAGTCGTTTATCGAGGATATAGACTGGATCTCGTACCTTTCAACCTCTCCCCTAAGGCTCGTTCCAAGCCTGTAGGTAGCGCCAGCTATGGCAGAGATGTTGTCGGAAAGGCTCATCTCATACTGCACGCCGAATTTAGCGGTGACAGCGCTGATGTCCATGTTGAATCCGCTGGAAATGCTCCTGTAGGTGGAATTAGACATGACAAAATCATTGGTCTTGTGAAGATTGCCAAAATAATATTGCCCTTCCACACCTACGGAAAGCCCTTTCGCCACATCAATTCCGGCGCCAAGGAATATGTTCGTCATCCCGCCGTAGCCCTTCACCGTGTTGGTTATTACACCTGTGTTCGCTATGACAGAAGGATCGGTGACCTTTGAGGAGACCTCATAGCCTATGTCACTGTACGGAGTCACACCGGCGTACATCGCAAGTGACTTGTAAACAGGGAACGAGATCACGAAATCGTAGATGTTGAACGTGTTGTTTGACGATCTCATGTCATGTTGGGCATAGTACCTGTTACCCTGCGCCAAACCGAAGTCCGCCATGAAAGATTTGGCCTCCCTTGCGGTGACTGCGGCAGGATTGAGGATGTTGATGTTCCTTTTGTCCCTTGTCGCTATGCCGACTCCTCCCATGCTCTTGTTGTAGGCGGTTCCCTGTTTCGAGATTTCACCTATTCCGAACATTGAATATGGGGTGTAGGCATTATAAGCCTCGTTCTGGGCGAACATAGGGAACGCGCAGAACGACATCACCACAAACAAGAGTATCTTACTAACCTTTCCTTTCAACATAATACTTGTCAGCGATTAAGGCTAACCCCATCATTACAAGATTGCAGACT
>OQVT01001091.1_pt1 | contig 16751 bp, 15 predicted proteins | sample 1691561 | NCBI WGS metagenome assembly OQVT01 (sample SAMN03418260, study PRJEB22391) | human gut metagenome | biome: human-gut; feature: organic feature; material: feces | host: Homo sapiens | place: Tanzania | collected 2013-01 | reverse complement strand
TTCAGAACGTCGTGAGACAGTTCGGTCTCTATCTATCGTGGGCGCAGGAGTTTTGAGTGGTGCTGTCACTAGTACGAGAGGACCGTGACGGACAGACCTCCGGTGTACCGGTTGTGCCGCCAGGCGCACCGCCGGGTATCCGCGTCTGGATCGGATAAGCGCTGAAAGCATCTAAGTGCGAAGCTTTCCACGAGATTAGAACTCCATTGAGGGTCGTCGCAGACGACGACGTTGATAGGGCGCAGGTGTAAAGACGGCGACGTCAAAGCCGAGCGCTACTAATTGCCCGAGAGCTTTCGCTTTCAGGCACACACTTTCAGTTGTATTGCAACTGTCAATTCTACTGGACAAGATGTCTGTAACTATAACGCATGTCCCCCATATCAGGTGGCGACAGCGGCGGGGTTCCACCTCTTCCCATTCCGAACAGAGAAGTTAAGCCCGCTTGCGCCGATGGTACTGCAATGCAATGCGGGAGAGTAGGTAACCGCCTTTTTTCACTTTAAAGCTTGAATCCTCCGGAAGAGCAATCCTCCGGAGGATTTTTTTGCGTCTGTACGCATCAGAGGCTTCCTTGGTCCTCATGCAGCGTCATGTCTGTTTTCATCAGGCGATAATTGAATTGTCCAGACAATTACCAGATGGTTTTTGCATGCAGAAACAGACGGAAGTGGCTGAATTATAGACACTTCCGAATATGGGACCAGATGGTTGACGGTTTTGGTGAAAAATGAGGTTTTGAGGAGTTTTTCATATTCTTGACTTGGGCGAGTATTTTGTTTGTTGGTTTGGCATCCATGTCAAATACTTATCTCATTATATTGTTTTTGATACTTCAGTATGTGTACTTTTCTTTAGAATTTATCCTGAATGAATAAATCTCTTAGAATATAATCTATTTTCTTTCTTCATTATTTTCCTTTTTTCATATAATTATTTACCTTTGTGGAAAATATTAAAAACACATGGATATCTTAAAGGAAAGGATTATGCAGGATGGCAAATGCTATCCTGGAGGAATTTTGAAAGTTGACAGTTTTATCAACCATCAGATGGACCCTAATCTCATGATGGATGTGGCTAAGGAGTTTGTTCGCCTATTTGATGGATTGAACATCAACAAGATCGTTACCATTGAGGCGAGTGGTATCGCTCCGGCCATCCTTGTCGGATATTTGAAGCAGTTACCTGTGGTTTTCATCAAAAAGAAACAGCCTAAGACTATGGATAATATGCTTTCAACTGTAGTCCATTCATTCACCAAAGACAGAGATTATACTGTCTGCATCAGCAATTCATTTTTGACCCCTGATGACCATGTGCTCTTCATCGACGATTTCCTTGCCAATGGCAATGCTGCAAATGGTGTGATAGACCTATGCAAGATGTCAGGAGCAACAATCGAGGCGATGGGATTCATAATCGAGAAGGCTTTCCAGCATGGCGGAGATTTCCTTCGCGAACACAATATCCGATATGAGGCTTTGGCTACTGTGGAGAGTCTTGATGACTGTAAGATATTGCTGAAATAATTTTTTCTGCACTTGTCTTCAACGACTGTTTAAGATGTTCTTATATAGTTCTATATTTCTCTGGACAGGTAATTCTGACAATTACTACTCCTAATATTTCAAAATCCGCATATGGCACAACATAATGATTTCGGTAAATGGGGAGAAGATCTCGCTGTACATTATCTTTCTGAGAAGGGATATGCCATATTGGAGAGAGATTGGAGATACGGTCATAAGGATATTGACATCATTGCAATTTCTGATGACACGCTTGTATTTGTGGAAGTGAAGACAAGGAGAAACGACACCTTCATGCGGCCGGAGCAGTCTGTCGACTGGAAGAAGATAAAGAACATCACTCTTGCAGCCAATCATTACGTAAAGATGAATGGTATTGACCTGCAGATCAGATTTGATATCATCTCAATTGTGGCAAAGGGAACAGATGGCAAATGCAGTATAGATCATATTGAAAGTGCTTTCTTGCCTTATTATTTCAGATAATGCGGTATTACAGCTCTTTCAAGAACTATATTGAACGATTCTGTAACAGCGTGTGGAATGCTATTTCAAGAACAACATAGAACTAATAATATTTGAGGATTAATATTGGAAAGAATAAAGGTTATAGAACTTGATTCCGTAGACTCTACAAACCGTTATCTTCATGACTATGACGGTGAGGAGGGTGAGCTGATGACAGTAGTCGTTAGCAGGAACCAGACAGCCGGTCGTGGACACGGTGATAATAAATGGGAGAGCGAGGATGGCAAGAACCTTACGTTCAGCGTAAAGGTACATCCTGAGAATCTGCCAGCCAACAGTCAGTATGTTATGCTCGAAGCAATGGCTCTCGCCATCCGTTCCGCTTTGGATGCGGAAGTGAAGAGCGTGAGGAGCTGGTCGATGTTGGAAGACTACGACTTTATGTTCGGCAGGTCGGTGGCAAGCGGAACTGACTGTCGCGGTTTCACCATCAAATGGCCCAATGACATATATTGGGACGATCTTAAGATCAGCGGCACGCTTTCAGAATGTGAGATAAACAGTAGTGGAGTGAAGAGCTGCATCATCGGCTGCGGCATCAATGTGAATCAGCGAGAATTCGTCAGCGATGCTCCAAATCCCGTTTCTCTGTCACAGATAATGCGCCGCACGGTGCCGTTGAAGAAAGTCTTCGAGGCAGTGCTCGCCAAGTTTGAGCATTATCTCGCCATTGTCAATGCGGGCGAGTATGCAAAATTGAAGGAAGAGTATATGGGTGTTCTCTACCGTCGTTACGGTTCCTATGGATATATAGATGGCGACGGCGAGTTTTATGCTCGTATTGAGGATGTAGGTCAGAACGGGCATATCATGTTGCGCAGAGATGATGGGATGCTTTCTGAATACGAGTTCAAGGAAGTGAAATTCAAATTGAAACAAAGATAGAATATAAAAATCAAACATAACATGGCAAAGTATAATAGAATCCTTTTGAAGCTCAGCGGCGAGAGTCTTATGGGCAAGCAGAATTATGGTATCGACGTGGAACGTCTCAACGACTATGCGCGCCAGATCAAGGAAGTGCATGAGATGGGAGTGCAGATAGGAATCGTCATCGGCGGCGGAAACATCTTCCGTGGACTCAGCGGTGCCGGGAAGGGCTTCGACCGTGTGAAAGGCGACCAGATGGGAATGTGTGCCACAGTAATCAATTCCCTCGCCCTCAGTTCCGCCCTCGGAGCTGTAGGCGTGAAGACCAAGGTACTCACAGCTATCCGTATGGAGCCTATCGGCGAGTTCTACAACAAGTGGAAGGCAATCGAGGCAATGGAGGCGGGATACGTATGTATTTTCTCGGCTGGAACGGGAAGTCCGTATTTCACCACCGATACCGGTTCTTCACTCCGTGGAATAGAGATTGAGGCCGACGTGATGCTCAAGGGGACAAGAGTAGATGGTATCTATACCGCTGACCCGGAGAAAGATTCTACAGCTACCAAGTTCAGCGAGATTACCTACGACGAGATCTACACTCGCGGTCTGAAGGTCATGGACCTTACTGCTACAACAATGTGCAAGGAGAACAACCTGCCGATATATGTGTTCAACATGGACATCGTGGGCAACCTGAAGAAGGTGATGGACGGAGAGCAGATCGGTACACTCGTGCACAACTGATACAGAATGTCATAAGATCAAACTGTGATAGTAGCTGTGTCTTGCCATTTGTCCATGATGATGGCATGACACAGCTGCTTTGGCTTTAGTCAGAAATCCCGGAGATTCTAATTGTCAATCGGGCTTAATCCCTAAAACGGTCATTCGACCGTCTTATATAATACTTTATAAAACAATCTAACGGGCATTTGGGATAAACGGCAATCCCCCATCTGACTGCCGAATTAGATTCATATTCATGTAAACGACAAATAATGATGGAGACATATTTGATAATAGCAATAGTGGCGTCTGTAGCCGTGCTTTTCATCGGCTACTATTTGGGAAGTAAAGGCAAGAACGCCAATTCGCCAGACAATTCCCAACTTCTTGACAATATGCGTGAACAGATTGCATCCCTTGAAGCCAGGCTGAAAGAGAAAGACAGTACCGTAGCCCGTATGACCGATGAGATTCGCGGACTCACCTCTCAAAGGGATGTGCAGAAAGCCAAGGCCGACAACGCCGTGCAGACCATCGCCATACAGAAAGAAGATTTCGAGAACCGGCTCCGTAGGCAGAAAGAGCAGCATGATGTGCTCCTTGCCGACCATAAGACTTCGTATGAAAAGCAGATTGCAGAACTGAGAATTTCATACGACCGGCAGGTTGCCGAGCTTAGGGATAACTTCAACACCCAGCTTGCTCAGACAAAGGAAAGCGCCGAGAAACAGATTGAGGCCCTGAAGACAATGAACCGTGAGCAGGTGGACAGTCAGCTGAAGCTGATAAAGGAACAGATGCAGACCACCTCTGAAGAGGTGCTGAAGCGTAGACAAGACGAACTCGGCGAGAGGAACAAAGAGCAGGTGTCGAAAATCATCGACCCTCTGCAGCAGAGTCTGAAAGACATGCAGGAAGCCTTCAACAAGTCTAAGCTCCAGCAGAACGAAGCCCTCACGCGTCTTGACGAAACGATAAAGATAAACATGCAGAAGAGTGCCGCCCTGGGCGAGACCGCCGACAGGCTTACCCGTGCGCTCACCGGTGAGGTGAAGGTGCAGGGAAATTTCGGCGAGCTGAAACTCAAGCAGCTTCTCGAAGACCTGGAACTCAAGGAAGGCGAACAGTTTGATACCCAGGAAACGCTCCGCGACAAGGCTGGACGATCAGCCAGAGGCGACGACGGAAAGGGACTGGTGCCCGACTTCATCCTTCATTTCCCCAACAACCGTCACGTCGTGGTAGACTCAAAGATGTCGCTCACCGACTACGAGCGCTATATGAATGCCGCCGACGGCACACCGGAAAAGTCGGAATATCTCAAGGCACATATTGCGAGTGTTAGGGCTCAGGTGCGCCGACTTGCCCGTAAGGAATACACCAAATTCCTGCCCGACGGATACAACAAGCTAAATTTCGCCATCATGTACGTGCCGATAGAAGGTGCTCTCAACCTTGCTCTGCTCAATGATGACACCCTGTGGCGCGAGGCATACGACGAGGGCGTGATGATTCTCGGTCCGCAGACCATGTATATGAACCTACGTGTGCTGGAGATGATGTGGACACAGGTGAGACAGCTCAAGAACCAGCAGGTGATGATTGACGCCGCCAACCAGGTGATAGACCGTGTACAGGATTTCGGAGTGCGCTTCATGGATGTGGAGACGAGCATGAACGACACTATAAAGAAGATGACCAAACTGAAGATCACCACCGCCGACAGCGGTCCGAGCATCATAACGGCAGCGCGGAAGCTGCTAAAGGCGGGAGCTAAGGAAAACCAGCGCAAGAAGACACTCGCCGAAATGGACGAGTCTATATACATAGAGTCTGACGACGCTCCATTGCTCGCCCATCGTCAGGCTGGTGATGCCGATGTGGCAGCGGCAGACAATGAAACAGACAATAACTCACATACACCGACTGGCAACGAGGAGGCGGACTCATGAAATACATTCTTGCCATAGACTCATTCAAGGGATGCCTGTCGTCGGTCGAAGTGGAGACGGCATTGGCAGAAACCCTCTGCCGTGAGGGAATAGAGACAGTCTGTCTGCCGATGTCAGACGGAGGCGACGGGATGCTCCATGCCTTCACTGCAGCCCTCGGCGGAACATTGGAACCGGTGTATATCCACGAACAGATGATGCGTCGGGTGGATGCCCAATATGGCATTGCGCCCGACGGCACGGCGATAATAGAGGTGGCACAGGCATGTGGACTGAATCTCGTAAAGGAGGATGAGCGCAATCCGATGCGTGCCACCACGTATGGAGTGGGGGAGTTGCTGTCGAGAGCCATAAAGCGGGGCTGCCGCAATTTCATTATCGGACTGGGCGGCACGGGGACGAGCGATGCAGGAATAGGAATGATTCGTGCGCTCGTGGATATCTTTGCCCGTGGCAAGAATTTCGATGAGGCGATGAAGACGGAACTTGGCGAATGTAGGTTCACTCTCGCTTCCGATGTAACCAATCCTCTTTGCGGTGAGAACGGTGCAGCCTATGTTTATGCTCCGCAGAAGGGAGCAACACCAGAGATGGTGGAACAGCTCGACCGCCGTGCCCGTCTCTTTGCCGAGAAATCAGCTTTGCATTTCGGTTTCGACAAGTCAAACGAACCGGGAGCCGGAGCAGCCGGCGGCTTGGGCTATGCCTTCATGCAATATCTCGGAGCAGAGATGAAGTCGGGTGCCGACCTGCTCTTGGACCTCACGGACTTCAATGAAAAGATAAAAGATGCTGATTTGATAATTACGGGTGAAGGAAGTGCCGACCGCCAGACCTTGATGGGCAAGCTGCCTGAGCGGGTGCTGAAGTGTGGAAAAGAGTCGGGTGTACCCGTCGGACTCGTTGCCGGCGTGGTGGAAGACAAGGAAGTTCTTCTTTCCGCAGGTTTCTCCTTTGTGAAAAGCATAACACCGGAAGGCATGCCGTTGGAAGAGGCAATAAAAAAAGAAGTGGCATTCAGCAACCTCCGTCACTTTGCCGCTTCTCTTATTTAAAACTTAATTTCCGTTGCCGTCTTTCTCGCCAAGTGTGAACTCATCTGTATAGTATCTGAAGCGTAGGCCTATGCTTTACAAGTCAAAAGTATATGTTTTTTGCCTCGTGAAGTATAGGCTGGATAATCTTCTGGATATACCCTGTCAGGCAATGCCCAACAGTTCAATTTCGAACACGAGCGTGGAACCGCCCGGTATTCCCGGCTGTGAGAATTTGCCGTAGCCTTTCTCCGCCGGTATGTACACCTCCCATTTGTCGCCCACACACATCTGCTGCATGGCGATAATCCATCCATCGATGAGGTCGCAGAGGCGCACGGCGAGCGGCACACCGCCGAGCGAGGAGTCGAATTTCTTGCCGTTTATCGTGCGTCCCGTATAGTGGGCGGTCACGATGCTGCGCCTCGACGGGTGTCGCCCATCGCCGAGTCCCTCCTTCAATACCTTATAATAGATGCCTCCGGGAATCTCCCTGACCCCCTCTTCCTTTGTTTTCTCCAATAGCCATTCTTTGTTAGCTTTGGCATATTCCTGTTTCTTCATGTTTTTCTTATTTTCTAAAAAAATAAAATCCAAGCTAGCCATAATGACCGGTTGGGGAGTAACATAATGTGTATTTATGGCAAAAATCCTATGATTCCCTATTTCAGGAGTTTTACTATGTTTTCAAGACTAATGCCAGTCATTGTAGAAATCTGTTCTTCTGTCATTCCTTTGCTAAACAACGCTTTAGCCATATTGCGTAGCTGTTCGTCCTTCAAAGTCAACTGTTCGTCCTTCAAAGTCAACTGTTCGCTCTGCTGCGACAACTGTTCGCTCTGCTGTGACAACTGTTCGCTCTGCTGTGACAACTGCTGCTCTTGCTCCTTGAGCATTTTGTCGCGCTGCATTATAGCTGTATCACGGTCTTCAATGGCTTTGTAGTATTCATCCTCTACATTCATGTCCTGACGCATTTCTGAATTTGCGGCAGCAGCTGTGAGCTTATGCAGCACGTACAGCATGTCGCTGTCATCAGCATACTTGTCTTCGTCTATTTTAAGTACCTGTTGCGTGTCGCCCTCAACTTGGGTCTGGTCGAACACGCTGAGCACCTTCTCAAGTCTGTTGTTCACATTGCCATGCAGAAGAGGAATCTGCACAATAATGCTATTGTGGGTCAGACTTTCCACAAAAGGCTCTTCATTGACGTCGGCCACGATGTTTCCGTTATAGTCAAACACGTCATGATTGACATATACTATCGGTTCCTTGATGTTTCCCACCTTGTGCCCGAGGAGATAAACAGCTACCATCGGGTAGGCAAAGCCTTTCTCATCGGCTTCGCGTATGTTGTTCTTGTTGCTGTATTGGGCTCCGAGATATTGGCGGAAACGCAGGGTCTCGGTGTTGAGCCATGTCTTCTGCAGCTCTATCAGAACAATGCGGTCCTTTATCGCATCGCCTTCGCGCTCACGCACCGTCGCCGCAAAATCTATGCGGAACATAGACAGGGTGTCGCGTGTGGTGTTGCTGTATTCATGTGGACGCACCGTCACGTGGATCACTTCTTTCTTCAGCAAAGCCGACAGTATGGTCTTGGCTATGCGCTCGTCTTCCATGAGATATTTGAACACGGAGTCGTAAATCGGATTGGCTACATGTATAATCATAACGTTCTGTTTTGTTTCATTTACAAAAGTAGATAAAAAAATCCGAATAATGAGTCTCTGTTGCTTAAAAAACGCCACCTAATTCGTCAAAAGGTATTCTGCTTATTCCACTTCTTCGAAGTCTACATATTCTCCTTCGTCTTGGGTGAATATGCGGCGGTTTATCTCGTCTTCGGTGCGGCGGTCTTCTATCACGTCGCCAGTCGTAGTGGTGTAGCGGCGTGAGGAACTGGCATTGCCGGAGGTTTGGCTGTTGCCTGTGTTAGGGCTGCTCCCGAATCCGTTACGAGAAGTGCCGTTTCCGAATCCGCCTTGGGCATTGTCGCCGAATGGGTTGTTGCCGTTCCACTGTTTGTTGAGATCGTCGAATTGCTTTTTCACTTTGTGTATCTGTTTGAATATCACAAAGAGTTTTATTGCACCCCTTATTCCCCAGTAGATGAAGAAGAAGAGTATGATGTATAATAGCAGTTCCATGTTGAGATGTTTTGGTGAGTACTGTCGTTATGCCGCTCTCTCCCTTACCTTGAATAATGACGATATTCGCATAGGGGTGAGCAGTCGCTTCTGTCTTTGGACCGGCAAATATGATGCCATTTGTCCGGCAGAGGGTGTTCCTATGCCTTCGGGTCGTTGGCAGGGGCGGTTTTCTTTGCTGTCTTGTTCACGCAAACCGACAGAATGACATACCATGCTATTATTATGGCGAATGCCGAGAGCTGGAAAAAGGCTATCAGCGGGATGCAGGTTATGATGAATATGTATTTCACTTCGTTTCCTTTCCATCCCCAGTTTTTGAATTTCAATGCGAACATCGGTATTTCGGCAATCAGTATGTAGCTGGTCAGCAGTACCATTGCCATTACGATGAACACGTTGTATGGCGAAGCCTCCAGCAGGTCTCTTGCTCCCACGATGAGCGATCCCCAGAACAGGGCATTGGCAGGTGTCGGCAGTCCGATGAACGATGTGGTCTGTCGGGTGTCGAGGTTGAACTTCGCGAGTCTGAGCGCTGAGAATGCCGCCATTATGTATGCGAAGTATGGCAGGTATTGCCGCAGCGGTTCGAGAGTGGCGGGATAGTCCATCACGGCAATTTCGGCGAACACCATAGTTGCCGGTGCCACTCCGAACGTGATGTCGTCGGCGAGCGAGTCCAGTTCTTTTCCTATCGGCGACGACACTCCGAGCAGTCTTGCGCTCATGCCGTCGAAGAAGTCGAACACGGCACCTATGATTATCCACAACAGAGCCAGTTCAGGGCGGTTGACGAATGCGAAAGATGTGGCTATGCAGCCTGATATGAGGTTGCAGCAGGTTATGGTGTTTGGTATGTTTTTGGTGATGAAGTTTGCCATTTCTTTTTCTCCTTCCTTTTGTTTCGTTGTTTTGTTTGTTGTTTTTCTCTCTGATGGGTTCTTGTCTGTAGGTCTGGCGGATATGAGGCTTGGTGATTGCTCTTTTCGTGTTCCGCGTATTTGCCGTTGCCTTCTATATGGCGTTGTTGTCCGCCATTCTTTATAAAAACAAACCATAGACTCTTGCAGCCCGGCCTTTGGCGTAGGGTCATGAGTCTATGGCTTTATGGTTTTCTCATCATGTGTGTGCTCTTATTTGAGCTTTGCGATGACGGTCTTGTCTCCGGTGGTGCTTTGTCCCATCTTCACGCACACCTCCGTGCCGAGCGGCAGATATACATCCACTCTTGAACCGAATTTGATGAATCCAAGATGCTCGTCGATGTAGCAGTCTTCTTCCGGCTTCGCGTATGTCACGATTCTTCGTGCCACGGCTCCCGCAATCTGTCTGCACAGGATTTCCGTGCCGTCTTCGGTCTCAAGCATTATGTCAGCGTGCTCATTCTCCTCGCTTGCTTTTGGTAGCCATGCCTTGTGGAAGTTTCCGTTCTGATGGTGAACGAATTTCACTTTGCCGTCAACGGGAAACCAGTTGGCATGCACGTTGAAAAGGCTCATGAATATGCTTATCATTAGTCGCTTGTCGTGGAAATAAGTGTTTTCCTCAACCTCTTCGATAACCACAATCTTTCCGTCGGCAGGTGCTACTACCACCTTGTCGGTGTCGCCCTCGAAATATCTTTTTGGGCAGCGGAAAAAGTTCAGCACTATGGCATAGACGATTCCGAAGACGCCGACAAAGCTCCAGAAAGCCGCTTTGCAGTCTACATAGAACCAGAGTATTGCAGCGACGGCGACGACGAAAATCGCCCCGTAGAGCAGCGTGTCTGTTCCTTCTCTATGTATTCTTACGTTCTTCAGTTTTTTTATTTTCTTACCCATAGTATTTCGTCGTAAAATAGAAGCTTGTTTTTAAAGCATCTGCAAAGATACCGCTTTTTTGCGTATTTCGCAAATTTTGTTCTTATTCTTTTGCCATTTCATGGATAAAGCGTAACTTTGAGCCACTTTTATAGCAAAAAGTAAAACAGAAAACTTAACCACCTTATACTCAGCGATGCAGGATTTCATACATTTACACGTACATACATATTACAGTATCCTTGACGGACAGTCGAGCGTATCGAAGCTCGTGGACAAGGCCGTTGCCAACGGCATGAAGGGAATGGCGATAACCGACCACGGCGACATGTTCGGAATCAAGGAGCTGTTCAACTATTGCAACAAGGTGAACGGCAAGCTCCGCGACGAGGGCAAGCCTGAATTCAAACCCATCTTCGGTTGCGAGATGTATGTGGCGCGCCGCAAGAAGTCAGACCGCAGCGACCCAAAGGTGGACAAAAGCGGCTACCACCTGATAGTGCTCGCCAAGAACTACAACGGATACAAGAACCTGATAAAGCTCGTTTCCCGTGCATGGGTAGACGGATTCTACATGCGTCCGCGAACCGACCGCGAGGATCTGGAGAGATATCATGAAGACCTCATCGTGTGTTCGGCATGTATCGCCGGCGAGGTGCCGGCAAAAATCCTGCGCGACGACATCGAGGGAGCACGTGAGGCGATAGAGTGGTATAAGCGGGTGTTTGGCGACGACTACTATCTGGAGCTGCAGCGGCACGAAGTGAAAGATCCCAACCAGAGGGCAAACCGAGAGACATTCCCGCTGCAGCAGAAGGCGAACAGGGTGATACTGCAGCTTGCCAAAGAATACGGCATAAAGGTGGTATGTACCAACGACGCCCATTTCGTGGACAAAGACAATGCCGAGGCACATGACCATCTGCTGTGTCTCTCCACCGGCCGCGACCTCGATGACCCCAACCGTATGCTCTACTCCAAGCAGGAGTGGTTCAAGACCCGTGAGGAGATGAACGAGGTGTTTGCCGATGTGCCGGAGGCGCTGTCTAACACAATTGAGATTCTCGACAAGGTGGAGACATACTCCATCGACCATGCCCCCATCATGCCATTCTTCCCCATCCCCAAAGAATTCGGAACAGAGGAAGACACACGCCGCAACATCACGCCGGAACAACTATACCATGAGTTCACCTCAGACGAGAACGGCGAGAATCCGCTGCCGAAAGATGAGGCAGACAAGAAGATAAAAAAGCTGGGAGGCATCGACAAGCTTTATAGGATAAAGTTTGAGGCAGACTATCTTGCCAAGCTCGCCTACGACGGAGCAAAGGAACGCTACGGCGACCCGTTGTCGAAGGAAGTGCACGAACGAGTGAAGTTCGAGCTGCATATCATGAAGACGATGGGATTTCCGGGATACTTCCTCATCGTGCAGGATTTCATCAACTCGGCACGCGACGAGCTGGGAGTGATGGTGGGACCGGGACGTGGATCGGCAGCAGGATCCGTCGTGGCATACTGTCTGGGCATCACCAAGATAGACCCGATGAAATACGACCTGCTGTTTGAGCGTTTCCTCAACCCCGACCGTATATCGCTCCCCGATATCGATACCGACTTCGACGATGACGGACGAGGCAAGGTGTTGGAATGGGTGGAAGACAAATATGGCCACGACAAGGTGGCGCATATCATCACATACGGAACGATGGCGACGAAGAACGCCATCAAAGACGTGGCGCGAGTGGAGAAAGTGCCGCTTGCCGAGGTGAACGCCCTCTGCAAGCAGATACCTGACAAACTGTCGGATTCAGAAGGAAACTCGCTGAAGATGAACCTTCCGAACGCCATCAAATGCGTGCCGGCGCTGAGAGAGGCAGAGGCTTCTCCAGACCCGCGAATGCGCAACACCATAACTTATGCCAAGATGCTTGAGGGCACTGTGCGTGGCACAGGTATCCATGCCTGTGGCACCATCATCTGCCGCGACGCCATCAGCGACTGGGTGCCGGTGTCAACGGCAGAAGACAAGTCGGACCCTGGCCACAAACTGCTCTGTACGCAATACGACGGACACGTGATTGAGGAGACCGGACTCATCAAGATGGACTTCCTCGGACTGAAGACCCTATCCATCCTGAAAGAGGCCGTGGAGAACGTGAAGCTTCACCGGGGCATAGACATAGACCTCGATACTATCCCTATCGACGACCCGGAGACATATCAGCTATACAGCGAAGGACGCACCATCGGAACTTTCCAGTTTGAGTCTGCCGGAATGCAGAAATACCTGCGCGAGCTGCATCCCACGACATTCGAGGACATCATCGCCATGAACGCCCTCTACCGTCCGGGACCAATGGACTACATCCCATCCTTCATCGCCCGTAAGAACGGTAAGGAAGAGATAAAATACGACATCCCTTGCATGGAGAAATACCTGAAAGACACCTACGGCATTACGGTGTATCAGGAGCAGGTGATGCTTCTCTCCCGTCAGCTCGCCGACTTCACCCGAGGCCAGAGCGACGCCCTGCGTAAGGCGATGGGAAAGAAGAAGAAAGCCATCGTAGACCAGATGAAGCCGATGTTCATCGAGGGCGGAAAGAAAAACGGCCACGACCCGAAGGTGCTCGAGAAAATATGGGCAGACTGGGAGAAGTTCGCCAGCTACGCCTTCAACAAGTCGCATGCCACCTGCTACTCATGGGTGGCATATCAGACGGCATATCTCAAGGCACACTATCCTGCCGAATACATGGCCGCCAACATGAGCCGAAACCTTGCCAACATTACCGAAATCACGAAACTCATGGATGAGTGTAAGGCGATGGGAATAGAGACCCTCGGACCCGACGTGAACGAGAGTCGCAACAAGTTCAGCGTGAACAAAGGCGGAGCCATCCGTTTCGGACTCGCCGCCATCAAGGGAATGGGAGCGGCAGCTGCCGAATCGCTGATTGCCGAGAGAGAGAAAAACGGACCTTACAAGGATATCTTCGACTTTGTGCAGCGAGTGAACCTCAGCGCCTGCAACCGCAAATGTTTCGAGAGCTTGGCGCTCAGCGGAGGCTTCGACAGCTTCGGTATAGACCGAGAACGATATTTCGCACAGAACGAGAAGGGAGAAAACTTCTTCGACACACTGCTGCGTTTCGGACAGGCATATCAGGTGTCAAAGCAGCAGGCAAGCAACAACCTCTTCAGTATGTTTGCAGATGAAGAAGTGGAAATCGCAACGCCCAAGATTCCTGAGTGTGAACGGTGGAGCGACATAGAGAGACTCAACCGCGAGCGCGACCTCGTGGGCATCTATCTCTCGGCGCATCCTCTCGACAGCTATGCCGTGGTGCTCGAAAACCTTTGCAACACGAAATGTCCGGAGGTGGCAGACAAAAAGGAACTGATGGACCGTGGCGACATCACCGTAGGAGGTATCGTGACCAACGTCCGTGAGTCGATGACAAAGAAAGGTAAACCATGTGGCTTTGTCATGCTCGAAGATTTTGAAGGCTCTGGTGAGATTGCTCTTTTCGGAGAGACGTGGGGACGTTGGAGGGGAATGTTCTCCATCGGGGCATCGGTGTATATCAAGGCACAGATAACCCAGATGTATGCCGGCAGCAATTTCTATGATTTCAATATCTCCGATATTCAGTATCTGCAGACCGTGAAGGACAAACGTATCGAGAAGCTCACCATAGTCATCGATTCGCATAAAATATCCACTACGCTCGTCACAGACCTGTGTCAGAAACTCTCAGCTGATCCAGGCCCGACGCATGTCTATGTGCAGCTCGACAGCATTGAAGACCGTCGCAGCATCACCATGCGCTCGAAGGGCATGAGTGTGAACGTGACTAAAGATCTGTTGTCTTTCATCAAGGAGAACGAAGCGTTGGAATATCATATAAATTGAAAAATATTGATAAAAAGCTTCGCATCTCATAAAAAAGAGCTAAATTTGTGGCGCAATTTGAATGCAGGTCATACGCGGAGGCTGTGGCAACCCATGGAAAGCACCTTGGATAAACAGGGAAATGCCGGTTGTGGCAGCCAAGGGTGATGACATGCGGAGTATGAAAGACATCCTTAGAATTTAATAACAAGAACAATAAAACAAAAATAAAATGGAAGTAACAATCACCTCAGAGAACTTTGAGAGTTTGAAGAATGGCGAGCAGCCATTAGTAGTGGATTTCTGGGCAACATGGTGTGGACCATGCCGTGCCATCGCTCCTTTCGTGGCAGAGCTTGCAGAGGAGTACGACGGCAAGGTAGTAGTAGGCAAGTGTGACGTTGAGGCTAACGACGACATCGCTATGGAGTATGGCATCCGCAACATCCCGACTCTGCTGTTCATCAAGAACGGCGAGGTTGTAGACCGTCTCGTTGGCGGACAGTCTAAGTCTGCTATCCAGAAGAAGTTCGAGACTCTGCTCTAAGCAGATTGTAATGCTCCTTTGCCTGTCGGTATTGTAGGCTGGATGGGCAGGAGAAAAGGAATTATCGTTCCATATCGCTGTTGATATAGCGGTATGGAACGATTTTCTTTTTCCTGTAAATTATTTAGTCAATATGCTTGTAGATGTAAATATTTTGTCCTATCTTTGCATTTGAATAAAAAATGGCTGTCATACTATGGCTTTACGTATAGTATGACATATAGGATTTGGATTTGATCGGGTAAATATAGGTGGGCTTTTAAGGTAAAAGCAACAACCGTCGGGAGCAGGCAGAACGGGGCGGCCGGCGGTTTTTATTTTGACCGATTTTTTTTAAACCATTGGCGGCATCACGCACACTTGAAATATTCTGACATAATTATATTAATAAAGATTGATGATAACAAATGATTTTATCTGAAAACCCCATAAATATGAATCTAAAAACAATAGAACAATTACTGCAAAACGCTCAGATTATATTACAGAAAGATAAGGCTGAGAAGAAAGAGCATGAGGCTAGAGGTGAATATTTCAATGTTTTTGAAAATTTACACTTTACGCGCCCAGAGGAGCATCTGCATACACCTATCCTACGGATGCTTCTTGATAAGAATGCCAATCATGGTGTAGAAGATCGCTTTTTAAAGGCTTTTATAGATATAGTTGTACGGAAATTGAATCCTAATTTTCAATATGATATTACCTCAAGCAATATTGAATATAAAGACAAATATATTGGTGAAATAAAAATATCAGAAGATGGAAAGTCAACAGGAGGAGAGATTGATATCTTTATTAATGATGATAAAGGACATGCTATCATCATAGAAAACAAATTTGACAGATATGGCAATCCTGCCCAGGAACAGCCAAGGCAACTTGAACGATATTACAATTACGGAAAGGAACAGTATGGGGAGAACTTTATCTTGATCTATCTCACGCCTTCCGGTCAAAGTGCCTCTGAGTATTCTACTGGTCCTAATAAAATAGCATACCATACTCTGAGTTATGATCCATCGGATGAAAAGCCCAATATTATATCTTGGCTCAATAAGTGTTTGGAAATATCTAAACACTGCCCTCGTATTCACGAAGTAATAAAACAATACATAACCTATATAATGAATACAAGACAGATTATGGAAGATAAATATCAAAAAGAATTATTAGATCTATTACTTGCACCAGAAAATATAAATGCGACTCTTGGAATCTTACGTAATGTACAAAATATTAAAGAGACAATAAGAAGAGAGTTCTGCAATGAGTTCTGCAATGAGAGACGACGCGAGAGAAGGAAGATCCGAAGCCAACTCTGAGGTGATCATCGAACAAGAACACACACCCACAAACAGAGAACACAACACTCTCCTCTCCCTTCTCTCCACAGCGGACGACGTGCAGCGTCTCCAGGTGCTGCTGGTCCTCATGTCGATCTACCACCAGAGCGTGTACAACGGACTCACGCTCACTGCGCAGCAAGCCGTGTTCACCGACCCGCAGCAGCAACAGGGTCTGCAGGGATACTTCTTGTGCAACAAGGTGTACGCGCGAAGTGTTGTTCACGCGCTGTGCGAGGTGCTGAAGGAAGCGAAGGATAAGGGAATTTATGTGATTTGTTATGACCGCCTTGTAGAGAATGTGAATGCCGATCTGTATATCACTATTGACAATGAAAAGGTTGGAAACCTTATGGGAGA
>OQVT01001090.1_pt1 | contig 16754 bp, 15 predicted proteins | sample 1691561 | NCBI WGS metagenome assembly OQVT01 (sample SAMN03418260, study PRJEB22391) | human gut metagenome | biome: human-gut; feature: organic feature; material: feces | host: Homo sapiens | place: Tanzania | collected 2013-01 | reverse complement strand
TTTAAGACTATCAATGATATGTATGGTCATGCTTATGGTGATGTGGCACTTAAGGTATTGTCAGAGGGAATGCAGAAGTTTTTTGATAAAAATGTGGTTTTAGGACGAAACGGTGGTGATGAATTCTGTATTTTCCTGCCAGACTGTACATGTGCAGATGTTAAGGAAAAGCTTGAGGAATTCACAAAGTTAAAACGGTCATTTAAATATGAAGGTGAAGAGCAGCAGTTCACTATATCAGTAGGATATGCTGAATATCCGGTTCATGCTGACAAACCATCAAAGCTTATGCGTTGTGCCGATACTGCACTTTATGAGGTAAAACTTCGTGGAAAGAATGGCTGCATGGCATATCGTGAGGGTGAGCATGTAAAGAGCCGCGCAAAGCTTGGTTTTGCAGTGAAGGATATTATTGAAAATATGCCGGGAGCTTTCATTGTTTACAGGGCAGATAAAGAAAATGATGAGATTCTGCTTGCAAACAATGAGCTGCTTAGGCTTACAGGCTGTAAAAATATGGATGAGCTGCTTGCATATACAGGTAAGAGCTTCCGCAATCTGATACGTCCGGATGAACAGGAAAGCTGTCAAAAAAGCATATGGTCGCAGCTTGACGGAGGTCATTCAAATGATTATATTTTCTTTCATATGCGAAAAGCAGACGGCACATATATTTCAGTGCTCGACCATGGCAGGATAGTGGATTCAGTGCACAATGGCAGAGTATTTTATGTGATGATTATGGACTTAAAGTCACTGCAGAGGCACTATGGAGACTGCCTAGAGCTGGTGGAAAAGTAGAAAAAGCAGATTGTGAACACATGCGTTCACAATCTGCTTATTTTAATAGTACATCCACAATTTATTTATCCGAATAAATCAAATCTCCACCGCATACGGTATACTTCACCTTACCGGTCAGTTCCATGCCGGTAAAAGGTGTGTTTGATGATTTTGATGCATATTCGCATGGTACCCATTTTTCGTCAGGATCAAAGATGACAAAATCTGCAGCAGCACCCTCTGAGATAGTACCGTAAGGCATGTGGTACAGCCTGGCAGGATTGATAGTCATTTTTTCCAAAAGCTCAAGCATGCTCAGATGTCCCGGTTTGACAAGGCTTGTGATACCAAGGGCAAGAGATGTCTCAAGACCGATGATACCGCTTGGAGCTTCGGTCACGGGCTTTGATTTTTCCTCGGTGCTGTGAGGCGCATGATCTGTTGCGATAAGGTCAATTGTGCCGTCGATAAGTCCCTCGATAATCTTTTGACGGTCTGCTTCAGTGCGAAGAGGCGGATTCATCTTGGCAAGGGTGCCGTGCTCTAGGACAGCATCCTCAGTCAGTGTGAAGTGATGAGGAGTGGCCTCGGCGTGGAGCCTTGCCCCAAGCTTTTTGTAGGTGCGGACTATATCAACGGATACACCGGAGCTGATGTGCTGTATCACAACGTCGGCACCACTGCGCAGCGCAAGCAGACAGTCTCTTGCGACAAGAGCTTCCTCAGCGATGGATGGTGAGCCGTAGATACCGAGAGCGTCAGATACTTTTCCGTGGTTGATGCCGTTGTTTGTGATAAATGCAGGGTCCTCCTCATGGAGACTTATCGGCATGTCAAGCCTTGCGGCATTTTGCATGGCGCTGTAGCAGAAGGCGGCATTTGTAAGAGGGATGCCGTCATCGGTAAAGCCACAGGCTCCGGCTTCCTTTAATGCTGTCATGTCAACCTCATCCTGTCCTTTGAGTGAGTGCGATATTGCAGCGGCCTGATACATGCGGATTTTTTCCTGCTTTCCACGTGCCAGGTTGTCCTTTAGTGTATCCACATTGTCCACTGTAGGCTTTGTGTTTGCCATGCACACAACAGTTGTGAATCCGCCCTTTGCAGCAGCCAGGGAACCGGTGTGGATATCCTCCTTGTATGTGAAGCCCGGATCACGGAAATGCACATGAGTGTCGATAAGTCCCGGTCCGACAATCATTCCGGATGCATCTATAATTTCTTCGTTTTCAGTTGCAGCAGCGTCTGACGCACATGAGATGTCAGGTGCTATTTTTACTATTTTCCCATCTTTTACAAGTATATCCATATGTTCGTAGAGACCTGATGCCGGGTCAGCTACAATACCGTTTTTTATTATCATGATAATCCTCCTGTAGATTGTACTTATTTTCTGATATATCCTAGTATAACAGTTTTAAACGAACTACACCATATAACTTGCATATTTTACTGGTAGAACAAGAAAATAATATTCTGCGTAAATGGTATAGTTATTTAGAAAACGTTATCATAGAATAATGGAGAAGCACGAATTTGCAAACAAATTTCAAACAAAAATGAAAATTGAAAATGTATAGGATGGATAAAAGTATATTGACAATCTGTATATAACTGTATATACTGTATATATAACGAGCGGGGCAAAAAAGCAAAATGAATAAATCGCAGGTGAATAAATGGCTAAGTAAAGAATGCCATTTGCATACAAAGGAGTAGCTTATGAATAATGCACTGATAGTCAGAAATGTCAGCAAAACATTTGACAAATTCAAGCTGGACAATATTTCATTTGAAGTGCCGGGTGGAAGTATTGTAGGAATAATCGGGAAGAACGGCTGTGGCAAGTCAACTCTTCTGTATGCTCTTATGGGGCTGAAAGAGTCTGATTCGACAGACACCGGGATTGTGATAGACGGTGTGTGTCTGCAGACGGATGAGAAGGCATACAAGAAGAAAATAGCTTATGTATTTAGTGAATTGCCGTTTAGGGAAAATTTATCTGCTGTCTCGATAGGAAAATATTACGGCAGATATTACGACGGATTTAATCAGAAAAAATACGAGGCTCTTCTTAAGCAGTATGGTCTTATCGATTTTCCGGGCGTACCTCTTAGAATTTCTAAAAGTAAAAAGAATATTATGAATGCCTCGGATTTTTCGCAGGGGCAGAAGATACTGCTGCAGCTCGCATTTGCACAGAGCTATGATGCACAGGTGTACTTTTTTGATGAGCCTACGGGAAATCTGGATGTTGAATTTCGTGATAAATTTTATGAAACCATAAGGGAGCTTGCAGCAGATGAAAATAAATGTGTAATTTATGCAACACATCTTGTCGAGGAGCTTGAGCATTTCGCAGATTATATTTTATGGCTGCAAAAGAAAGACAATACCACAAGCAAATTCTATTATGGTTCGCTGGATGAGCTTAGGGATTCTTACAGACTTGTTTCCGGGGACAAGACACTGCTTGAGAGGATACCGAAGGAGCTTGTAGTCGGAGGGCGTTTAAGCGAAAGCTCGAACGAATTGCTGATAAGATATGATGAAACAAAAATAAGCGCAAAGATAAATGATGAAATTGGATATGGTGAAACAGAAATAAATGATGAAATCGGATATGGTGCTATGAAGCTTGATAATGAAATCAGGCAGCATATGAGATATGCGGAGCTTAAAGAAATCATGTACTACGTACAGAAGAACGAGATAATAAAAGAAAGTGGTGATGAGCAATGATCAGGGATTATTTTGAGAGAAAAAAGATATGGTTATCCAGTTCACCGGGGCATATCGGTTTGGCATTTATCGTATTGCTTGTGACAACACTGTGCGGAGTAGGGGGCTTTGTATTTGCAGGAGTGCTGTTTATGCTATCCATTGCAGTATTTAGAAGCCTCGAGATAAATAAGCTTTTACCCTTTTCAAAGAAGGAAAGAAAAACAAGATTTTTGACAGAGGTGATGCTTGATTTACTGTGTTTGAGTGTTCCTCTTCTTATAAACATTGCGTTTATTGTGATAAGATACAGAAAGCTGGAGCTTTTTTCACATCCGGTTTATGTGGCGGTATGTTTTATTTCATATATCATAGTTCTTGCACACTTTTCGATAAATGATATCTTTTGGAAAGCAGCAGAAGACAGCAGAAATTTAGAAAAGTGTTTAGCTGACGCTTCGTTCTTCTCAATGTTCATCTACGGTGCCTTGCAGGTGCTTCCTAAAATTATCGTAAGCTATGTGGTGGGCCTCGGCATCGAGTTTGCTTGGGCACAGTGGAAGGGTGAAGAAATTCAGGAGGGTTTCCTTGTGTCGGGTATCATCATCCCGCTTATCATCCCCGTGGGCTGTCCGTTGTGGGCTCTTGCCATAGCTGTGGCCTTTGCTGTGGTCATAGGCAAGGAAATCTTCGGCGGCACAGGCATGAACATCTTCAACGTGGCTCTTATCACACGCGCGTTCCTCTTCTTCTCATACCCCACAAAGATGAGTGGCGATGCAGTATGGGTTGCCAACGACACAATCTTCGGCTTGGGCAACACTCTGCCCGACACGTTTACCTGCGCCACACCGCTTGGCCAGATAGCTCAGGGTGCAGCCGTAAACAGCAACCTCTGCGACATGATAACAGGCCTTATCCCTGGCTCCATTGGAGAAACCAGCGTGATAGCCATAGCCATCGGTGCTGTCCTGCTGCTTGCCACAGGCATAGCCTCATGGCGCACCATGCTCAGCGTGTTTGTGGGAGGTGCTGTAACAGCTTACATCTTCCAGGCCCTTGGCATGACACCTATTTCTTGGTATGAGCACCTCGTGCTTGGTGGCTTCTGCTTTGGTGCCGTGTTCATGGCTACCGACCCCGTGACCTCGGCTCGCACACAGTGTGGACAGTTCTGGTATGGAGCCATTATCGGCATCATGGCTGTTATCATCCGTGTTATGAACCCGGGCTATCCCGAGGGCATGATGCTTGCCATCTTGTTCATGAACATGTTTGCTCCGCTCATCGACTACTGCGTAGTGCAGAAGAACATCTCTAAGCGAATGAAACGTTTAACCAACAAATAACCACAATCGGAATATGGAAGAAACAAAGAAAAAGGGTCTGAACACCAGTTCAAACTCCTATACAATCATATATTCTGTCGTTATCGTAGTTATCGTTGCGTTCTTGCTTGCTTTTGTGTCTTCTACACTCAAGCCGCAGCAAGACGAGAACGTGGCTCTCGACAAGAAAAAGCAGATTCTCGCTGCTCTCAACATCCGCGACATTGACGGTGCCGAGGCAACAGAACAATATAATAAGGTGATAACAGCCGACATGATCATCAATCGCGACGGCACAACCATAGCCAAGGGTGAGCAGGGTGGCACAAAGACTGGCTTCCTCTGCAACAGCGCTTCCACCAAGGAAGGCAAGCTCGCTCTCTATGTGTGCAATGTTGACGGTCAGACCAAGTATGTAATACCTGTTTACGGCATGGGTCTTTGGGGAGGCATCAGCGGCTATATTGCCCTGAACGCCGACAAGCAGACGGTTTATGGCGCCTACTTTAACCATGAGGGCGAGACCGCAGGTCTTGGTGCCGAAATTAAAGATTCGCGCACCTGGCAGGCACAGTTTAAGGGCAAGCACCTCTTTGCTGCCGGTAAGGAAGGTGTGGCTCTCTCAGTTGTGAAAAAGAACGAGGTGAGCGACCCCACAACACAGTGTGACGCTGTTACAGGTGCCACACTCACCTGCAACGGTGTGAGCGACATGCTGAAGAACGGTCTCGGCGAGTATACAAAATTCTTAACATCAAAATAAAAAGGAGGAACACGAATTATGAGTTTGTTTTCAAAAGAGAATAAGGCTGCATTCACCAATCCTCTGAACCTCGACAACCCCATCCTCGTACAGGTGCTCGGTATCTGCTCGGCCCTCGCCGTGACATCGCAGCTCAAGCCTGCCATCGTGATGGGTCTTGCCGTGACGGTGATTACAGCATTTGCTAACGTCATTATCTCAATTATCCGCAACACCATACCTAACCGCATTCGTATCATCGTGCAGCTTGTGGTCGTTGCCGCTCTCGTGACCATCGTGAGCCAGATCCTTAAAGCTTTCGTCTACGACGTTAGCGTTGAACTCTCGGTTTATGTAGGTCTTATCATAACCAACTGTATCCTCATGGGACGTCTTGAGGCGTTCGCCATGCAGAACAAGCCTTGGCCCAGCTTCCTCGACGGTGTGGGCAACGGTCTTGGCTACGCTTACATCCTTGTTGCTGTTGGCGGTCTGCGCGAGTTCTTCGGTCGTGGCTCTCTGTTTGGTTTCCAGATCATCCCTCAGCCTGTTTACGATGCAGGCTACATCAACAACGGTATGATGACCATGCCCGCCATGGCGCTCATTCTCTTGGGATGTGTGATATGGGTTCACAGAGCTTACTTTTATAAAGAAAAATAATGTTGAATGTTGAGAGTTGAATGTTGAATTGTTGCGTAACCGCAATCGGCTTAGCCGATAATTCAAAGTTCAAAACTCAAAACTCAAAATTCAAACAATGGAACATTTAATAAGCTTATTCTTTAGATCTATTTTCGTCGACAATATGATCTTCGCTTTCTTCCTCGGCATGTGTTCGTTCCTTGCCGTGTCGAAGAATGTAAAGACATCATTGGGTCTGGGTCTTGCCGTGACATTTGTGTTGCTTGTCACTGTGCCCGTCGACTATCTGTTGCAGACCAAGGTGCTGGGTCCCAACTGTCTTGTTGAGGGCGTAGACCTTTCTTACCTGAGCTTCATCCTCTTCATTGCCGTCATTGCCGGCATCGTGCAGCTTGTGGAGATGGTTGTCGAGAAATACTCTCCGTCGCTCTATGCGGCTCTCGGTATCTTCTTGCCCCTTATCGCCGTAAACTGTGCCATCATGGGTGCTTCGCTCTTCATGCAGCAGCGCATAAACCTCGATCCGTCTAATACACAGTATATTGGCAATGTTGTCGATGCCATCGTTTACGCTCTTGGTAGCGGCATTGGCTGGACCTTGGCCATCGTGGCTATGGGTGCCATTCGCGAGAAGATGCAGTATAGCGATGTGCCAAAGCCCCTTCAGGGTCTCGGCATCACATTCATCACCGTAGGACTCATGGCAATGGCCATGATGTGCTTCTCTGGTCTTAAAATATAATAAGGAGGACTCAACGTTATGAACACATCATTTATAATTGCAAGTATCGGAGTTTTCCTTATTGTGATACTCCTGTTGGTTGTTATCCTGCTTGTGGCTAAGAAATTCCTCAGTCCGAGCGGCAATGTTAACATCCTTATCAATGGCGACAAGAACCTTAACGTACCCCAAGGCTCTTCGCTCATGACCACGCTTAACGAGAACGGCATCTTTCTGCCTTCTGCATGTGGCGGCAAGGCAAGTTGTGGACAATGTAAGGTTCAGGTGCTTGAGGGAGGTGGTGAGATTCTTGACTCGGAGAAGCCTCACTTCACACGCAAGCAGATCAAGGATCATTGGCGCCTCGGATGCCAGTGTAAGGTTAAGAGCGACATGAAGATCAAAGTGCCCGACTCGGTTATGGGTGTCAAAGAGTGGGAGTGTACCGTTATTTCCAACAATAACGTGTCTTCGTTCATCAAAGAGTTTAAGGTGGCGCTGCCTCCTGGCGAGCACATGGACTTCATTCCTGGCTCTTATGCTCAGATCAAGATTCCTGCATACGACTGCATTGACTATGACAAGGATTTCGACAAGTCGCTCATTGGCGAAGAATATCTTGGTGCATGGGAGAAATTCAATATCTTCTCGCTTAAGGCCCACAATCCCGAGCCTACCGTGCGTGCCTACTCAATGGCCAACTACCCCGATGAGGGTGATATCATAACCCTCACCGTCCGCATTGCCACAACACCGTTCTTGCCTCGCCCGCAGGTGGGCTTCCAGAACGTGCCTACAGGCATTGCCTCTTCATATATCTTCTCACTCAAGCCTGGTGACAAGGTTATGATGTCGGGTCCTTATGGTGACTTCCATCCCAACTTCACCTCTGGCAAGGAGATGATATGGATTGGTGGTGGTGCCGGTATGGCTCCGCTTCGCGCTCAGATCATGCACATGACCAAAACGCTCCATACACGCGACCGCGAGCTCCACTTCTTCTATGGAGCACGCGCTTTGGGTGAAGCATTCTTCCTTGAAGACTTCTGGGAGCTGGAGAAGGAATATCCCAATTTCCATTTCCACCTCTCGCTCGACCGCAAGGACCCCGTTGCCGATGCTCAGGGCGTGAAATATTATGAGGGATTTGCCGTTAATTGCATTCGCGACACCTATCTCAAGGACCACGATGCACCCGAAGACTGTGAATATTACCTCTGCGGTCCTCCAATGCTTATCAAGACCGTTACCGACTATCTCGATTCGCTCGGCGTAGATCCCGAGAGCATTATGTACGACAATTTTGGTTAATGTTTTTGTTGTCTTGTAAATAAGGACAGCGAATAGACCACAAAAATCTTATTATTTTCAAGGCCACTACTTTTTTTTAAGGTAGTGGCTTTGTTTTTTCGATTTTTTTTGTGTTGTTTTCTATGGTTATTGCTAATTTTGCAAATTGAAACTATATTTTTGATTAAGATATATTTGTAATAACTGATAAAATTGAATATATGTATTTTACCGGACTTATCATCGCTGTAAGCACATTTCTTATCATAGGTGTCTTTCATCCGGTGGTTATAAAATGTGAGTATTATTTCGGCACACGTCTGTGGTGGGTCTTCCTTCTGCTCGGCATAGCGTTCATCGTGGCGGCGCTGTTTATAAGCAACGTGCTGGCTTCGGTGCTGTGTGGCGTCACGGGAGCCTCGTGTCTGTGGAGCATTGGTGAGATTTTTGAACAGAAACAAAGAGTGAAGAAGGGATGGTTCCCAATGAACCCTAAACGAAAGGCCGACTATGAAGACTGAATTGGTGTTTGTAGGCAAGACCTCCGACAAGCGTTTCGAAGCTGCTATCGACGATTATGTCAAGCGTGTGGAACACTACATGCCTGTGAAGCTCACCGTCATCCCGGCTCTTAAGAACACGAAAAATCTGAGCGAGGAGCAACAAAAGGTGGCCGAGGGCGACCTTATCTTGAAACAGGTGCAGCCGGGTGACACGCTTGTGCTCTGCGATGAACGCGGCAAGGAGATGCGAAGTGTTGAGTTTGCACAATGGCTTGAAGCTCTGCAACAAAGGGCTCGCAAGCTTGTGCTTGTGATAGGTGGCCCTTACGGTTTCGCCAAGGCTGTTTATGATCGGGCTGACGCTCTTGTGTCGTTATCGCGCATGACATTCTCACATCAGATGGTGCGTCTGGTGCTGGCTGAGCAGGTTTATAGGGCCTGCACCATCATTAAAGGCGAACCTTATCATCATGAGTAGACGCATTGTGTGGGTTGACATGGCTCGCGGACTGGCCATGCTCACCATTCTATGGGCGCACACCAGCGTCTATTATGCCGATGGCTTTGCATCGTCTTATACACTGACGGTGCTTAACGCCTTGTCTGTCTTCTTCTTTGTGTCAGGCTACCTCTTTATGTCTCCCGACAAACAGTTTTCTGTAGGACACAAACTGCGTTCGGTTTTCAGAAGTTTGGTTGTGCCTTACCTCATTTTTACGCTGGCCATGGCTTTTCCTAAAGCTGTGGCTCACGGTAGCGACGTCAATCTTCTGTCGCTTATTATGCCTGTGCTCAGCGGCGAAGCTTCATGGTTTGTGTCTTCGCTCATTGTGGTCCAGGCTTATTATTGCCTGGTCTTGTTTGGGCGTCAGTTTCTTTGTCCTAAGGGTGGGGCAGGAGCATTTGCTTTTGAGACATTTGGCGTGTTTCTTCCCTTTATGGTGTTTGTGAGCTTTTTTCGATACTGCTCCAACATATTGTCTGTTTCTACTATTGCTCTAACTTTTGTCTTTACAGGTCGCCTGTATAGAATGGTGGAGTGGTGGCTTGGAAATGTGTTCTCTGAAGGAAATATTAGAGAACGTAAAATTACAGAACTAAAACATTTTTTCGTTTCAACATGTCACCGATGGCGCTTGCCGTTGCTTCTTGTGCTTGCCGGTGTGCTTGTTTACATAAAGGTGTGGGAATGGAAGCATGATGTAGAGATTATCTTTTATGTTGTGAAGATTCCTTCGTTTTTGCTGTTTTATGTCGACACGTTGCTCTCATGTCTGCTGGTTGTGGGTGTTTGTAAGGTGTTGCCGCACGTTAAAGTGTTGGCATGGTTGCGCTGGACAGGTAGCCACAGTTTGGTGTTCTATTTCGTTTGTGGCGGCATTCCGTTGCTTGTGTCGCGTGTTCTGCCTTCGTTTAACGGCAACGTGCTGTTGCTCCTTCTCGCTTTCGGCTTGGTGTGGGTGTTCTCAGCTGTTGTGGCGTGGGTGGTCTATAGGTTTGCGCCTTGGATTGTGGGGAGGCGACAATAGAGACTATAGGGGACGCAATTTTTAATAAGCCGTAAAGCGCGGATAACCTGTTGGAAAGAAAAGTGCTGTAAAGAAACGTGCTGGAAGGTTGACGTGATAGAATAACAAAAAAGCAACCAACATTGTTGGTTGCTTTTATGAGGTGCCTGGCGGATTCGAACCGCCGTAGACGGTTTTGCAGACCGTTGACTAAGCCACTCATCCAAGGCACCGTGGCATCATTTCTGATTTGCGGTTGCAAAGGTACAATATTTTATTTGTTTTACCAAATGTTTTGCACACTTTTTTCTCTTTCTTTTTGCTTTTATCTGCTTTTTCCTTCTTTTATCCTTTTTTTCTCACTCTCTTATCCCTCTTTCTTTGCTGTCCTTGCTTGCAGAAGGCTTTCACGTCCTTTCTTTTGGTCTGTCATCGTATGGTCTGTCATCGCAGCCTTTCTTGTCTTTAAGAAATTTCTTGTCATGTTTTTTTGAGCACGCATCTTTAATAGGGCAGCCATAGCAACGGCCTCCCGCATTTTTTATAACCATCCTTATGCGCCATGCGGCATAAGAGAGGGCGATGAGTAATATTGTTATTACGATGATTAGCTGGAACATGGAATAATATGTTTAGTGAAGAGAGAAGAGTGAAGAAAGAAGAATTCCTGTGCTTTGCTTCATTGTTTTCCTTAACAATCAGCCTTAGTATTGAATTCTTCACTCTCCACTCTTCGTTCTTTACTTTAAACGCTTTGCTTTAGTATGCGAACAGCGGATAGTTTTTCATCGTTTCGTTCACCTTTTTGCGCACGTTAGCAATAACCTGTTCGTTCTCAGGATCGTTGAGCACCTCCTCAATGAGCTCTGCAATGAGCACCATGAGGTCTTCCTTTGCACCGCGTGTGGTGATGGCAGGCGTTCCGAGACGGATGCCTGATGTCTGGAAGGCGCTTCGTGTGTCGAACGGAACCATATTCTTATTACAGGTAATGTCGGCAGCCACGAGAGCGTTTTCAGCTACCTTTCCTGTGAGCTCAGGATATTTGTTGCGAAGGTCCACGAGCATAGAGTGGTTGTCAGTACCGCCGCTCACGATGTCGAAGCCACGCTTTACCAGCTCATCGGCGAGCACGGCAGCATTCTTCTTTACCTGTGTGGCATATTCCTTAAACTCGGGTTGCAGAGCCTCGCCAAAGGCAACAGCCTTGGCTGCGATGACGTGTTCAAGTGGTCCGCCCTGCGTTCCTGGGAACACGGCCGAGTTGAGCAGCTGGCTCATCATCTTGATCTGGCCCTTAGGCGTTTTCTTGCCCCAGGGATTCTCAAAGTCTTTACCCATGAGAATGACGCCGCCACGTGGACCGCGAAGACTCTTATGGGTTGTTGTTGTCACAATGTGAGCATACTTTACAGGATTGTCGAGCAGTCCGGCGGCAATGAGACCTGCCGGGTGAGCCATGTCGATCATGAGCAGGGCTCCCACCTCGTCGGCAATGTGGCGCATGCGTGCATAGTCCCACTCGCGCGAGTAGGCCGATCCTCCTCCAATGATGAGCTTCGGCTTGTGCTCTTTTGCCAGGCGTTCCATTTCGTCATAGTCAACGCGTCCCGTCTCCTTGTTCAGCGAGTAGGCCACGGGGTTATAGAGAATGCCGCTGGTGTTGACATGGCTACCGTGGCTGAGGTGTCCTCCCATTGAGAGGTCAAGACCCATGAATGTGTCGCCAGGGTTAAGCACAGCCAGCAACACGGCTGCGTTGGCCTGTGCGCCGCTGTGAGGCTGCACGTTGGCAAATTCGGCGCCGAAGAGTTTGCAAACACGCTCAATGGCGATGTTTTCAATCTGGTCTACCACGCCGCATCCGCCATAATAGCGTTTGCCAGGCAGTCCCTCGGCATACTTGTTGGTGCAGTAGGAACCCATGGCTTCCATCACCTCGTCGCTTACAAAATTCTCACTCGCGATGAGCTCCATGCCCTTTAGCTGGCGCTGGTGCTCCTTCTCGATAAGGTCGAAAATTTCTTGATCTCTCTTCATTGTTCTATGTATTTTTTGTATTAAAAATTCTTTTTATAATAGCTCTACGTTGTTGATGTCCTGTTCCTTGTCGCAGTAGTGACATTTTATCGTGCCGTGTGTCTTGTCGACCACGTTGAAGACGGTCTGCATAGGCTCGTTGTTTGTAATACACTTAGGGTTGTTACATTTCACGATGCCTCTCAACTCGTCAGGTGTCTCTACGGTTTTCTTTTCCACCACCTCATAGTCTTTGATGATGTTAAGCACGATCTTAGGTGCCACGACCGAGAGACGTGAGATCTCCTCGTCGGTAAAATATTTGTCAGACACCTTTATAATGCCCTTGCATCCTACTTTTTTTGATGGATAGTTGTAACCTATTGTCACTGGTGAGCTGAGCTCTTCGAGCTTGAGCAGCGTTGCCACCTGATAAGTTTTTTCTGCTGGTATGTGGTCAATCACGGTGCCGTTTTTAATGGCGGCGACCAATCGTTCTTTCTTGCTCATTGTGTTATGTGTGTTTGTTTTGGGGTGTTATCTTTCAATTATTGTTTTGTCATTTCTGATGTCATCGAGCGTTATGCCGAGTACATGGCAGAAGATGGCTTCGCGTGCGTAGAGACCGTTCTGTGCCTGCTGAATGTAGTAGGCGTGCGGATCGTCATCTACGTCATAGGCAATCTCGTTGACACGCGGCAGTGGATGCATGATCTTCATGTTCTCTTTAGCGTTTTTCAGCATGGCGCGTTTCAGAATGTAGACATTTTTTACGCGTTCATATTCCATAAGATCAGAGAAACGTTCTTTTTGAACACGCGTCATATATAAAATGTCGGCATCGGCAATGACCTTGTCGTTGAATACTGTGTGTTCAAAATATTTTATGTTATGCTCCTTGCAATAGAGCTTATACTCGTTGGGCATTGCCAACTCTTTAGGTGCAATAAAATGGAATGTGGGGTTAAAATGTCGCATGGCCGTTATAAGCGAGTGTACTGTACGTCCATACTTGAGGTCACCTACGAGGTAGATGTTGAGGTTTTCAAGCGTCCCTTGCGTCTTGTAGATAGAATAGAGGTCGAGGAGACATTGTGACGGGTGCATGTGTGCTCCGTCGCCAGCGTTGATGATGGGCACAGGTGCTACCTCGCTTGCATATTGCGCAGCTCCCTCAATGTAGTGGCGCATGGCAATGACGTCGGCATAGTTGCTCACCATGAGAATGGTGTCTTTGAGCGTCTCACCTTTAGACACGCTTGAGGCTTTAGCATCGCTGAAGCCTATAACCTTGGCTCCCAGCCGGTTGGCAGCTGTCTCAAAACTGAGACGTGTGCGTGTTGAGGGCTCATAAAAGAGGGTTGCTACTATTTTTCCTTTGAGAAGTTCTCTGTTGGGATGTTTCTCAAATTCTGCTGCCATCTGAATAAGGTACATAATCTCGTCCTTGTTCAAGTCGGCGATTGTCACAAAATTGTGTCTCATCTTTTGTTCCTTAAAAAAATTAGTATGGAAAAATTTTTTTCGGGTGCTAAATTACAAATAATTTTTCACACATTAGCCTTTTTGCCGTTATTTTGTATAAAACAGCAGCAAAATATTTTTTTTAGAACGTAAAAAGTGCTTATAATCTTGCGCAAGCTCCTCACGGCTAATAAACCCTCAGCGTGTCGCCTACCTTGATCTGATAGTCGGGTGAGAGATGGTTTTTCTTGTAGAGGCTCTTCAGACGTATGGCGTAGGTTTGTGCTATGCTGTACATGCTCTCTCCGTCTTTCACGATGTGCGGACGGTTCTTATAAGCTTTTATAGCCTTTTTACGTTTCTTCTTGAGATAAATAATGTCGCCTGGCTCTATGCGGTCTTTCCAATGGCGCTCGTTGTGCTTGGCGATGGCTCTATAAGAGATGCCCACCTCCTTGCCGATCTTCTTGAACGTGTCGCCCTGGCGAGCCACAAGATAGTAGTTGTCGTTATATATCTTGATGGGGTGCAGACGTTGTCCTGGCAGAGCTTTGTCCTTGCTTGTGTGCGTGGCCATAAACTTGTCGTAGCTTGTGGCGTGGTCAAACTTGTTGAGCTTGTAGAGTTCAATTATGCCTATAAGCTTGTTGGCATACTGAGGATTTGTGGCGTAGCCACAGGCTTTCAACCCTCGTGCCCATCCCTTATAATCAGTCTTCTTTAAAGAAAACAGTCGTGCGTAGCGTGTGTTGCGTGCAAGAAACTTGCTATGATCCTCAAAGCTTTGGTATGCGTTTTCATAGGCGCGGAAACATTCGCCTCGCTCGTCGTCATCGTGATACATCGTTCGTCCTCCCCATCCGTGACATTTTATGCCAAAATGGTTGTTGCCTTGTGTTGCGAGCACGCTCTGTCCGGCACGGCTCTCAAACAGTCCTTGTGCCAGCGTTATGCTTGCCGGAATGTTGTAACGAAGCATCTGTTCTATTGCCAGATCTTTATATTGGTCCACATACTGTTGGTAAGCTTGGTTCCAGCGCATCTGGGCGTGGGCTGAGACAGAGGTGAAAAATAAGAGGCAGGCTGCAAGCCATGCGAGACAGGGGCTGAGTCTTGAAAGGGCGAGGATATGCGGTTTTATCATTTGTATGTTCTGTTTCTTTTGTTCCGAATGTTAATGCAAATTTATTCGAAAGGCAAAATTCCTCATTTTTTGCGACATACACAAACATTTGGTCACAAAAAACTTTAATTGTCAGTTGACGAGTAGACAAGTTGACGAGTAGACAGGTAGACGAGTAGACAGGTAGACGAGTAGCAATAGATGGGTAAATGAGGAGATCTTCATTAATCAAAAGAGGGGGAGGCACATGCTCTTGGTCGTGAAAACCGTGAGCTTGTGTCTCCCCCTTATTTCTTGTGTAAGAATTTATTTTCTATTCTTTGAAAGTCAAAATGCTTATAGTTTTAAAACTTAAAGCCCTCTCTTTTCTTCTATTCGTTAACAGCAGCCAACTGAGCAGCCACCTCGTCGTTTATGCGCTTTGCAAAGTCGGCAACCGACATGGTGGCCTGTTCGCCGCCTCCCTGCTTACGCATGGCCACGGTGCCGTCGGCAGCCTCTTTCTCACCCACCACAACCATGTAAGGCACACGCTTGAGCTCGTTGTCACGAATCTTGCGGCCAATCTTCTCGTTGCGGTCGTCGATGAGAGCACGCACGCCAGCGGCATCGAGCTGGGCTGCTACCTTGCGGGCATAGTCGTTATACTTCTCAGAGATAGGCAGAATAGACACCTGATCAGGTGTGAGCCACAAGGGGAAGTGGCCGGCTGTGTGCTCTATGAGCACGGCTGTGAAGCGCTCAAGCGAACCGAAGGGTGCACGGTGAATCATCACAGGCGTCTTTTTGCTGTTGTCCTCGGCTGTGTATTCAAGACGGAAGCGCTGCGGCAGGTTATAGTCGACCTGAATGGTTCCGAGTTGCCAACGGCGTCCGATAGCGTCCTTAACCATAAAGTCGAGCTTAGGACCATAGAAGGCTGCTTCGCCAATCTCCTCACGAGCCTCCAGACCTTTCTCCTTGCAAGCCTCGCGAATGGCGTTCTCGCTCTCAGCCCAAATCTCGGGGCTACCGATATATTTCTCGGTGTCCTTGGGGTCGTGCAGAGAAATCTGAGCCTCGTAGTTCTCGAAGCCGAAGATCTTGAACACCTTCAAGATAACGTCGATAACGTTCTCAAACTCGTTCTTAACCTGATCCTGACGCACAAAGATGTGGGCGTCGTCCTGTGTGAACGTGCGCACACGGGTAAGACCGTGGAGCTCACCGCTCTTCTCGTAGCGGAATACAGTTCCAAACTCGGCAATGCGCAATGGCAGATCCTTATATGAGCGTGGCTTGCGTGCATAAACCTCGCAATGGTGAGGACAGTTCATTGGCTTGAGCATATACTCTTCGTCCTCCTCGGGTGTGTGGATAGGTTGGAAAGCGTCCTTGCCATAGTGGGCATAGTGACCTGAGGTGACGTAGAGGCTCTTGCCGCCGATGCCCGGTGTTATGACCTCCTGATAGTTGTATGGCTTGAGCAGAGAGCGGAGCAACTCCTGCAGGCGCAGGCGCAGCTGTGTGCCCTTTGGCAACCAGATGGGCAGACCTTTACCAACACGGTCGGAGAACATGAACAGCTCCATCTCCTTACCAATCTTGCGGTGGTCGCGTTTCTTTGCCTCTTCTATCATGGCGAGGTGCTCATCGAGCATCTTCTTCTTGGGGAACGAGATGCCGTAGATACGGGTCATCTGGTCGCGCTTGGCATCGCCACGCCAGAAAGCGCCGGCAACGCTTGTTATCTTTACAGCCTTTATTGCTCCGGTGCTCACGAGGTGAGGACCGCGGCACAGGTCGGTGAAGGCTCCCTGTGTGTAGGTCGTGATGGTGCCGTCTTCAAGATCTTCTTCAATGTGCTCACACTTATATTCCTGTCCTGCTGCCTTAAACTCTTTCAGGGCCTCGGCTTTGGCGACTTC
>OQVT01001089.1_pt1 | contig 16758 bp, 12 predicted proteins | sample 1691561 | NCBI WGS metagenome assembly OQVT01 (sample SAMN03418260, study PRJEB22391) | human gut metagenome | biome: human-gut; feature: organic feature; material: feces | host: Homo sapiens | place: Tanzania | collected 2013-01 | reverse complement strand
TCTTGATGGAGTTCTTGTTTGCACCTACGGTACCGTCTGCGCCAAGTCCCCAGAATTTGCAGTTGATGGTTCCTTCCGGAGTTGTTACCAGAGGAGCGCCAACCGGCAGAGACAGATTGGTAACATCGTCTACGATACCAATGGTAAATCTCTGTTTCTCTGTATTTTCATATACAGCAACGATCTGAGCCGGTGTGGTGTCCTTGGAACCAAGTCCGTAACGGCCTGTGAATACCGGTGTGCTCTCGAATTTGCTGCCTTTTAATGCTGCTACTACGTCCAGGTACAGAGGCTCGCCAAGAGATCCCGGCTCTTTTGTTCTGTCCAGAACGGAAATCTGTTTTACAGTCTCCGGAATTGCATTGATGAGTGCTTCTGCGGAGAACGGACGGTACAGACGTACCTTTACAACGCCGACTTTCTTGCCTGCTGCTACGAGGTAATCGATGGTCTCCTCGATGGTATCGCAGACAGAACCCATAGCGATGATTACGTGCTCAGCGTCTGCTGCTCCATAATAGTTGAACAGTTTGTAATCGGTTCCGATTTTCTCGTTTACTTTGTCCATGTACTCCTGTACGATTGCCGGAAGAGCATCGTAGTACGGGTTACATGCTTCTCTTGCCTGGAAGAAGATATCCGGGTTCTGTGCGGATCCTCTCTGGCACGGATGGTTCGGGTTCAGGGCATGTTTACGGAATGCATCTACTGCATCCATATCTACCATGTCTTTCAGATCTTCGTAATCCCATGTCTCGATTTTCTGAATCTCGTGGGAGGTACGGAATCCGTCGAAGAAGTTGATAAATGGAACTTTGCCTTTCAGTGCTGCACAGTGTGCAACCGGTGTCAGGTCCATAACCTCCTGTACGCTGGATTCGCAGAGCATTGCGACTCCGGTCTGACGACAGGCGTAAACGTCTGAATGATCTCCGAAGATGGAAAGTGCGTGGCTTGCAAGGGCACGAGCGGATACGTTGAATACGCCCGGGAGCTGCTCGCCGGCAATTTTATAAAGGTTCGGGATCATAAGAAGAAGTCCCTGGGATGCGGTGTAGGTTGTGGTAAGAGCTCCGGCTGCCAGTGATCCGTGTACTGCACCTGCTGCTCCTGCCTCAGACTGCATCTCAGTTACCTGAACTTCCTGTCCGAAAATGTTCTTTCTTCCCTGGGTTGCCCACTCATCGGTATGCTCCGCCATAACGGATGAAGGGGTAATTGGGTAAATAGCTGCTACGTCGGTATACGCATAAGACGCATGTGCTGCAGCCTGGTTACCATCCATGGTTTTCATCTTTCTAGCCATTTGATTTTATCCTCCTTAAAAAATGATGACCAAAAATTACTTTGGCTTTTCTCAGGTTGGTGTTCTGCCGGGTTTCGGTTGCCTCCGCGCTTCGAAAAACCCGGATAAGGGCATGACAATGCCACTATGTCCAGTATTTGAATTATAACACCGTTTGGTAATTCTGTCCAGATTTTCTGTAGTTGTTCCGTGAAAAATACAAGTTTTTTACAATATATGGTAATATTGTTCTGCATCTTTCGGACAAAAAACAAGGAACGGTCCGCATGTTTTTTCGTCTTCCGCGGACAGTTCCTTTGCTTTTTTATTTCTGATTCTGCTCCTCAATCCGTTCGGCGAGGTCGGTCAGGTAGACCCAGCGCTCGGTTTTTTCTTCGAGAGCGGCTTCTGTTTCTTCTTTTTGTGCCATCAGCTCGGCGAGCTTTGCGGAGTTGGTGGCGTTTTTCATCATCTGGTCGTCGATGGATGCTATTTTTTCTTCCAGTGCGGCGATATCATCGTCAATGGTTTCGTACTCGCGCTGTTCCTTAAAGGTAAATTTCAGGCGGATCGGACGGTTCTGCTTCCAGTCGTTGTTTTTTTCTTTTCCGGAAGCTGCATCCGTGGCGATACCTGTATCTTTTTTTCCTGTCCCGGCTGCGGATACAGCTGTTTTTGCCATTGCTGTTTGAGCAGCTTTCTCCGGAAGTTTGCCAAAACGGCGTTCTTTTGCCTCGAGGTAATCGGTATAGCCGCCTTCATACTGCAAAAGATTCCCGTTTCCATCAAATTCGAAAATCCGGTCCACGACGTTGTCGAGGAAATAGCGGTCATGGGAAACGGTGATCACAATGCCGACAAATGTGTTCAGGAAATCCTCGAGCACGGTCAGCGTCGGGATATCCACATTGTTGGACGGCTCGTCGAGGATCAGGACATTGGCTCCGCTGACCAGGACTGACAAAAGATACAGACGGCGTTTTTCGCCGCCCGAGAGCTTGGAAATCGGGGTATACTGCATATCCGGAGTAAACAGGAAGCGTTCGAGCATCTGGGATGCGCTGATGCGTCCGTCACGGGTCTGCACATACTCGGCAATGTCTTTGACGTAGTCAATGACGCGCTGGTTTGTGTCCATATCCGGCTCTTCCTGGGCCAGATAGCCGATGCGGATGGTATCACCGATTTCGATGGTTCCCGCATCCGGCAGAACCTCGCCGGTGATCATGCGAAGCATGGTGGATTTTCCGCAGCCGTTCGGCCCGATGATACCAACACTCTGGTTGCGGAGGAAGATGTATTCAAAATCCTTCATCAGTGTTTTGTCGCCGAAGGCTTTGCTGACGCTGTGGAATTCAATCGTTTTCTTTCCCATGCGGGTCTCGACCGCATCCATCTCTACGACAGCGTCCGCAGTCGGTGCGGTGCCGTTTTTGAGTGCTTCAAGGCGTTCCAGGCGGGCGCGCTGTTTTGTGCTTCTGGCGCGGCAGCCGCGTTTGGCCCATTCGAGCTCCATGCGCAGGATGCTCCGGCGTTTCCGCTCGGAAGCGAGCTCCATTTCCTCACGCTCGGCTTTCAGTTCCAGAAAGCGGGAATAGTTGGAATCGTAGCTGTACATTTTTCCGTGGCTGATTTCGAGGATGCGGTTTGACACTTTATCCAGGAAATAACGGTCATGAGTGACCATAAAGACGGTTCCGCGGTAATTTTTCAGATAATCCTCGAGCCAGGAGAGCATTTCGTTGTCAAGATGGTTGGTCGGCTCGTCGAGGATCAGGACATCAAAATCGGACGCAAGCACTTTTGCCAGGGCAACTTTGCGGCGCTGGCCGCCCGAGAGCGTATCGAGTTTTGCGCCGTATTCGGTAATGCCAAGCTGCATAAGGTTACTCTGCACCTGCCAGTCCTCCTCATCGCCGGAAAGGGCATAGGACAGCACGGTGGCATCCTTCGGGAATTCCGGTGTCTGCGGCAGGTAGGCCATTTTGAGGTTGTTCTGGCGGATAATCTGGCCGGAATCCGGTGTTTCTTCTCCCGCTACCATGCGCAGCAGCGTGGATTTTCCGGTTCCGTTGATTCCGACGATACCGACCTTGTCGCCTTCCTGCAGACCGAAGGAGGCATCGTCAAAAATCAGCTTATCGCCGAACAGTTTGCTGATGTGTTCGATGTTGATGATATTCATTTGCACAATTCTGCAACGGTCTGGTTAATCACCTTTCCGTCTGCTTTACCTTTCATATCTGCCATAACGGCTTTCATAATCGCGCCTTTGTTTTTGGTTGCCAGCACGTCTGCGAATTTTTCCTGAATGTAGGCCCTGACTTCGTCTGCACTCATCTGTTTCGGTGCGTATTCGCTGATCACATCATAGCGGAACTGATACTCTGCTTTTAAATCCTCGCGGGATGCCGGGCAGGTGTCGATCTGCTCTTTTACGGTTTTCAGCTCTTTTAAAATCACGCGGTCTACGAGCTCCGGTTTGATGTCATCGCGGCAGCCCTCGTCAATAGCAACCTTCTTGGCTGCGGAGATCAGGGAAGAGATGGCCTCTTTTCTTGCTTTGTCTTTGGCTTTCATTGCTGCTATCATATCACTTCTTAAGGTTTCTAATTCCATTTTTTGCTTCCTCCTGATATTCTTTTTTATTGTTGTTTTGAATGCAGTCTGAGCTGTTTTCAAATACGCTCAGAGCGCGTCTGAAAAAGGCTTTTCGTGAGTTGCTGTTTCAAATACGCTCTAAAGTATATCACTTCTTTTTCCGCTTTTCCAGTCACTTTGTCGTATAGCGTTCTTATTTTCCCCATGGCAGACGATGCTTCGTTACCTGGATTGCCTGATGTGGGCACATTTCCTGGCAGCAGAAACAGCGAATACATTTTTTATAGTCGTAGATCGGCGGATTTTTGCGGCCGTTGTCAAATCGTACGGCTTTCCCTTCCACCGGGCAGCTCTCGACGCAGATTCCGCACTTTTTACATCTTTCTTTGATAATATAAGGGCGGCTCTGGAAGACCCCGAGGATTTCGAGCAGGTCGAGGGCACCTTTTCTGCGGGCTTTGCGGCGGTCGACGTTGAAATTCGGGTTTCCGTGCTTTCTTTTCAGTTCTTCCATGGATATCGTGCCCTCCGCTGTCACGATTTCGATACGGTCATCGTGCCACGTTCCAAGGCCGAGGGTTTCGCCGTAAAGATTGGTCGGCACATACGCCGGATCAAGATTCACCAGGTGGCAAAACACAGTATCCAGCGCGATCGGATCGGTGGACAGCAGAAGAATTCCCATCGAAACCGGGTCTCCGGAGGTCGGACCGTTGCCCTCCATCGCCACGATGCCATCGCAGATATAGAGGCGCGGCGCTACTTTCTGGTTCAGTTCGATCAGCATATGTGCAAAGCTCTCTGCGTTCGGGTACTGGGTGTGGCCGAGTTTTTTATAGACACCGCTGATGCAGCCGTACTGATTCTTGACCGCTCCGGTAATGCGCTCGAGCGCGTGGGTTTTCATTTTACTGACACTGATCAGGGCGTCACAGGAAAGCGCATCTTTGGCAATCATCAGAATTTTGCCGTCATTGGTTTCTACGCGCTCGCTTGTAAGGAAATCCTTCAGCGGAATTCCGTGCTTTTCCAGAACTTCTTTCAATCCCGCTTCTTTTGCGATTCCCTCCGGCGTTCCAAGACCGCAGGAGTCGCCGCAGGAAATGTTTCCGTAACCATTTTCCTGTAAAATCGTGATCAGGGCATCCATGACTTCCGGATCGGTCACAACGGCGCGCTCCTGTTTTGCTGCGCGGACCAGATTCGGTTTTAATAAAATACTCTCTTCTTTTCCGATCAGGCTCTCCAGTCCGCCGATCAGTTCCAGTCCTTTTTTCAGGCTTTCCTTTACCTGTGCCGGATCGTAGTCGGGACAGGCAATCACTGCCACTTTGCTTTTTTCCATATTTACCTCATGTTTTTCTATATTCCAAAAGAAGCTGCGATCCCCTTACCGGTTCTCACAGCTTCTTCGTATATTCACACAGAATATGTTTTTACTTATGCTACTTTGCTTTTTGCAAGCTCAGCCAGTGTTGCAAATCCTTCTGCATCGTTAACTGCCATGTCAGCCAGAACTTTACGGTTCAGCTCAACGCCTGCCAGTTTCAGACCATACATAAATTTGCTGTAGGACAGACCGTTCATTCTTGCTGCTGCGTTGATACGAGCGATCCATAACTGACGGAACTGTCTCTTTCTTTCTTTTCTACCAGCATAAGAACTTGTTAAGGCTCTCATAACTGACTGTTTTGCTACTCTATACTGTTTAGATCTAGCGCCTCTGTAACCTTTTGCTAATTTTAAAGTTCTATTATGTCTTTTTTTAGCGCCTAAACCGCCTTTTACTCTTGCCATTTTTTTATTCCTCCTTACCTGATTCCTATGCGTATGGTAAAATCTTCTTCATATTCTTAACGTTTGTTGCATCAACCATTGCTGGTTTTCTAAGATTTCTCTTATTTTTTGTTGTTTTCTTTGTTAAGATATGTCTCTTATAAGCTTTACTTCTTTTTAATTTTCCTGTTCCTGTAACTTTGAAACGTTTTGCAGCTGCTCTGCTTGTTTTCATTTTTGGCATGATAGATTCCTCCTTAAAATAATTATTTCTTTTCTGCCAACACCATGCTGATACTTCTTCCTTCAACCTTTGGTGCTTTTTCCACTACTGCTGTGTCAGATAAGCTTTCTGCGAAATCATCAAGAATGTGTTTGCTTGCATTCATATGAGCCATTTCACGTCCGCGGAATCTCAAAGTGATCTTCACTTTATCTCCCTTGGATAAAAACTTCTTTGCAGCGTTCATTTTGGTATTCAGATCATTTAAATCAATATTCGGTGACAAGCGAATCTCTTTCAGCTCAACCACTTTCTGTTTCTTTTTGGCTTCTTTTTCTTTTCTTGCCAGTTCATAACGATACTTACCGTAATCGATAATCTTGCAGACAGGTGGTTTTGCAGTTGGAGCGATTTTAACTAAGTCAAGTTCTGCTTCCTCAGCAAGCTTCATAGCTTCTCTCGCTGACATAATGCCAAGCTGTTCTCCGTTTTCTCCGATCAGACGAATTTCTTTGTCTCTGATCTGTTCATTAATCATTAACTCGCTAATGGTATTGCACCTCCAAAATAATTTTTCATGCTTCCACATAAAAAAAGTGGATAGGCAGACTATCCACAATCAATCAAATACGCATATGCGACGTTTGAGGTATTAAACCATGAGACACTGTAAATTTGTGCTCCGGTGAGAGTGGATACTCTACTTTGTTTTCAACAACTCTGATACTATAACATACACACACTCATTTCGTCAAGTATATTTTTAGCATTTTATAAATTTCTTTGAATGAAATTTTATAAATTTAGCATCAGTATTTGCATTTTGCGTTGCCATTTAGTACACTCTTCTTAATATTAAATTTTTAAAATACAAGAATCATGAAAGGGATTGCCAAATAAACTATGGATCACAGAATTATCGATTTACACGTACATTCCACTGAATCAGACGGAACTCTCACACCCGAAGATCTGGTGGCTGAGGCAAAGAAAGCCGGGCTGGCGGCATTTGCACTGACAGACCATGACACCTGCTCAGGTGTCAGCAAAGCAATGCCCTGCGCAGCTTCTGCCGGGATTGAACTGATACCAGGCATCGAACTCTCCACGGACTATCATGGAAAAGAAGTCCATATCGTAGGGTTATATATTGATATCGAAAATGAACAGCTTCTGAAAAAGACAGCCGAATACCGGAAATGCCGCAGTGAGCGCAATGCACTTATGGTGGAGGCACTCCGGAAGGAAGGGCTTTCCATTACGATGGAAGAACTGGTGGCTGAAAATCCGGACTGCGTTATCACACGCGCTAACATTGCACGTTTCCTGTATGAACATGGTCAGATCAAGAGTGTCCGCGAAGCCTTCGACCGCTATATCGGCGACCACTGCAAATGCTATGTCGGCAGATTGAAAGTCGCTTCGACCGATGCCGTGCGTCTCATCAAAGAAGCCGGAGGTACTGCCATTTTAGCTCACCCTCTGCTCTACGGTCTGAGTAACACCAATCTCCAGAAAATGATCGACGAGCTGAAATCAGCGGGACTTGACGGGTTAGAAGCAATTTACTCCACCTACACCACCGGAGAAGAACAGCAGATGAAGCGGCTTGCAAAAGAAAACGGACTGCTTATCAGCGGCGGCTCTGATTTCCACGGCTCAAACAAACCGGATATCGCTCTTGGCAGAGGACGGGGACATCTGTATATTCCTTACTCTGTACTTACTGATATAAAAAACCATAGATTTTAATTAATTCCTGTTTCCAATACCACTCTGGTATATCCTTCAAATCACATTTTCCTATATCCTTAAAATATTGATTCCTCACATGTCGTACAATCTCAGCATGTGAGGTTTCTCCTGTAAGAAGTAAATGTTTTGTAATCTGATACCATCCAGGTGCTTTTACGAACAACTGTTCATCTTTCATACTCTTTAATGTTACATTTACATCATAGGGCAGACTGAAAAATTCCTGTTTCCAAATGCCATCTTCCCCATGAAGTATCATAAATTGTGTCTTTCCACCACTATGAAGAGGAACCCCTACAGCTCCCGGATTTACAATCAATATTTCTTTTCTCTCATATTGCGTTTGTATATGAAAATGTCCACAAATAATCAAATTCACCTTCAGATCTTTTACAATCTGATTGATATAATCATAGTCTGACCGCATACTTTGATTTACTTTATCGGGCGAACCATGACAAACTATAAATGGTGAAAAACCTTCATATTGCATTTCTTTTGAAATAGGCATGTTTTCGAAAAAATCAATATTTTTGTCTGATAGGCGTTCATAATTGTAGTTTAACATACCGGTAGTCGTTGAACCTGTTGCCCATACTTCATTGGTATTTTTCCTATGATTGATCCAATATTCCTCTTTGTTTCCACGAACAAACGTGCAAGGATACTTCGTCTGAATTTCATGCAACAGACATAATGTTTCCTGTGGATTTGCCATGTCACCCAAATAGTCTCCTAGAAAAATATATTCTGTAACGCCTTGCTTCTCAGCCTCTTCATAACAGGTTTTGAATGCTTCTATATTGCTATGTATATCAGCCATTACTGCAATTTTCATACTTAGTTTATCCGCTTTTCTATAAAATAAACTTCTCGATCACTTCCGCGATCGCATCATGGTTGTTATCATTTTCCGTAACATAATCAGCGACCTTCTTGATATCATCGATCCCGTTCTTCATAGCAATACCAATATGTGCGGATTGGATCATTGGAATGTCGTTCTGCTCATCTCCGATCGCAACCGTGCTGGTATGTGGAATATTTAACAATTTCACCAGATACTGTGCGCCGGTTCCTTTATCCGTGTCGACCGGACAATACTCCAGATACTCTTTACAGGAGAAAAAGGAATTGCATTTTCCTTTTGCCCAGGCGGCATTGGCTTTCTGGAAACGTTTTAACTTTCCATCATCCTCCAGATGGATCAGAATAACCTTCTGCGGTTCCGAATCCAGACAATCCGAAATTCTTCTTGTGAGTTTGTAGGTCATATGGGAGCGCTCCACATAGTAATCCAGTTCCTTTGTGTGCCGTTTTGTCACTATGTCCACGGTATTGTATGTCTGTACATAGATGCCGGCTTTATGCGCCCGGTCAAAAATCTCCTGCGTGACCTCGATCGGAAGTGAACTTTTATGAAGCACCCGGTCCGCTGCGCAGTCATAGACCACTGCCCCGTTAAAAGCGATCATATAGCATCCCGGACTGGTCAGTCCAAGATCCTTTGCAACAATCCTGCCCGACTCTACCGGTCTTCCGGTTGCAAGAACAAAATAGTGTCCACGCTCTAACATTTTCTGTATTGCAGCCCGGTTCTTTTCAGAAATCGACTTATCATCGCACAATAATGTATGATCCAGATCCGCAAATAAAATTTTATTATTCATAGCCATCCTCCCTCACAAAATAACTGCTCTTACCGTACTGCTATTTATTCTACAGGTTCTGCAGGGATAAACACTCTTCCCTGATATCCATGAGATGGTTTTGAAACATTTTCCATTGCCTCCCTGCAGAAAACATCCTGAGATGACAACGCAATCTTTCCGCGTCTGTCTACCTTCTCGTAATTGCCGTCAGCATGCAGCACATGTGCCTTTAAAGTGTCTGCCAGTTCCACATCCAGAATATGTCTGACACGTTTTTTCAGTTCATCATCTAATACCGGGAATAAAATCTCCACTCGTCTGTCTAAGTTACGCGGCATCCAGTCGGCACTTCCCATGTAAAGTTCTTCTTCTCCATCATTGAAGAAATAGAAGATCCGGCTGTGCTCCAGGAAATTTCCAACGATCGAACGGACTTCAATATTCTCACTCACCCCTGGGATCCCGACTTTTAAGCAGCAGATTCCACGGACGATCAGCTGGATCTTAACACCTGCTGCAGACGCTTCATAAAGGGATTCAATGATTCCCGGATCACAGAGCGAATTCATTTTTGCAATGATCTTTGCAGGTTTTCCTTCTTTTGCATGCTTCGTCTCACGGCGGATGAGCTTTGTGAACTTCGTGCGAAGCCAGATCGGTGCAACCGCAAGTTCATTCCACGACAATGGTTCGGAGTAGCCGGACAACATATTGAATACGGCAGTTGCATCCTCTCCGATCGCACCGTCACAGGTAAAAATACCACAGTCTGTATATAACTTTGCTGTGGAGTCGTTGTAGTTACCGGTTCCAAGATGCACATAACGCCGGATACCATCTTCCTCTCTCCGGACAACCAGCGCTATTTTGCTGTGGGTTTTCAGTCCAACCAGACCATAGATAACATGGCAGCCAGCCTGCTCTAATTTTTTTGCCCAGACAATGTTATTTTCCTCATCAAACCGGGCCTTTAACTCCACTAAAACAGAAACCTGCTTGCCGTTTTCAGCCGCCTGTGCCAATGAAGCAATAATTGGTGAATTGCCGCTGACACGGTAAAGCGTCTGTTTGATGGCAAGTACATCCGGATCCACAGATGCCTGACGTATAAAATCAACCACCGGATCAAACGTCTGGTATGGATGATGCAAAAGGATATCTCCTTTTCGAATCTCATCAAAAATATTTTCCCCCGGTATGATCTCCGGCACGCGCTGTGGCGTGTAAGGCTCATTCCGCAGATCGTCACAGCCTTCTAATCCATACATTTTCATCAGAAATGTGAAATCAATTGGTCCGTTGATCTGGAAAATATCCTGTTCTGCCACTTTTAATTCATCTTTTAAGAAGTTTAACAGCTTTTTGTCAATGCCGTCCTCCACTTCCAGACGGATCACCTCTCCCCACTGACGCATTTTTAACTGTTTCTGAATCTCTTTTAGCAGGTCAGCCGCCTCATCTTCATCGATCGACAGGTCGGCATTCCGCATGACACGGTAAGGATATGCACAGAGTACATCATAGTTTAAAAACAATTTATCAATATTCCGCTCAATGACCTGCTCTAATAAAATGAAGGTCTTTTCATTTCCATCTTCTGAAGGGATATGTACCAGTCGTGGCAATACGCTTGGAACCTGGACGGTTGCAAATTCAATTTCCTCTTTTTCTGCTTTTCCTTTTTTTCTGGAAAGAAGTGCTGCAATGTTCAATGTCTTGTTCCGGATCAGAGGAAACGGTCTTGAGGCATCCACTGCCATCGGGGTGAGTACCGGATATACATTGTCTTCAAAATAACGGTCCACAAACGCAGCCTGTGACTCACTCAGATTTTCAAACGCATCCATCACAACAATTCCATGCTGGTGCATAAGTGGCACAAGAGAACGGTTATAGGTATTGTACTGAAGTGTGACAAGCTCTCTTGTGCGCTCATTGATCTTCTCTAACTGTTCTGATGCCGACATTCCGGCAATGTCTTTTTTCTTATAATTGGCGTGTACCATATCCTTCAGGGAAGCGACACGCACCATGAAAAATTCGTCCAGATTTGACGAAGTGATACTGACAAACTTTAATCGTTCCAGAAGCGGGATGGATTTATCTCTCGCCTCGTTTAATACACGGTGATTAAATTTCAGCCAGCTTAATTCCCTGTTTTCATAATATTCCGGTTTTTTTAAATCCTGTTCTTTCTCCATAAGATAAACCTAGCCTTTCCATTGGTTGACTGTCAGCCGTAAACTCTCTTCTCTTTGATCACCGGCTTTATGCTGAATACATTTTCAAAATATGACGTTTTGGCATCAAACAGTGCTTTTTCCAAAGCAATATCATCCATTGTCTCAATTGTGATCACAAGCTCTCTTCCCTTGACCGCCGCCTTCACATTCTTAAACTTCTGCTTGTGGCTCCGGTCCATTGCATTGGATACACGAAGGATTGCAGAAAGTTTTGCAACGGACAGATAACTGTCATGATCCAATTTATCTGCGAGATCTTCATAGTCAGGAAGCGGCCATGTATTATATAATACTGTGTTTGCAACAATCTCACGCTCTTTGTGTGTCAGTCCGATGATCTCGGAAGCCATAATAATGTCATAGGAGCAGGACGGACCGTTGGCAAAACTGATATATTTTCCGCAGTCATGTAAAATGGCAGCCACCTGCAAAAGAAGCCGTTCTCTTCTGCCAAGTCCATGTACTTTTTTCATCGTATCAAAAATAAGGGTTGCCATCTGCGTCAGTGCATCAATATGCGGGGTGTAACTCATGTAACGCTCGGAAAGATTTCTTGCGGCAGATAAGACATCCGCCTCAAAATCATGTTCCACCCGGATCATATTATTCTTCTGTGCATAGTGGAATGCGATACCATCGCTGACATTCGTTCCCGGTGCCCAAAGACTCTCTGCGCCGATGCTCTCTGCCATGCATTTAAAAATCATCATATATGGAATGACAAGCGCATCACTCTCATTCGAAAGGTTCAATTCCTCTGAGATTTCCTCTAATGTCTTCTCATCCAGCTTTCTGATGTACTTTAAGAACTTTGCTGCCTCTATGGTATTGTCTTCCTTGTTTTTTTCTACTTTTCTGCTGATCTCTGATATATAATCACCGATGATGATCAGGTATTTGATCTTCGTCTCCTGAAGATACATAGCTTTAAAAACTTCAAGTTCCTTGTCAACAAGTTCTTCTACCTGAAGTTCATACTGTGCCAGATTATTACTTTTTCTTGCCAGCTGCTCCCTCATACGCATGGTGCCGAGTGCCAGATGCTGTGTTGTGACTACTTTTCCCTTTGAGAATACCGTGATCTGCATACCGCCGCCTCCGGCATCCACAACTGCTGCACCTTTCTGGATCATACGCTCAAAATCTTCCCGCATGGCAACCGATTTATAACTGATAAAACGATGCTCAGAGTTACTTAAAACTTTTACGAGAAGTCCTGTCCGGATGCGGATCTGGTCTAAGATAAAAAGTTCATTTTCAGCGTTTCTCAGGGCTGCGGCAGCATACGCTTCGTAGCTGTCCACCCGGTAGCCGTCCATGATCTTTTTGTACTCGGCAAGCGTATCACACAGTGCCTCCACAAGTTCATATCCGATACTTCCCTTGGAATATGCATCTCTTCCGAGCTCAATCCTGCTCCGGATATAATCGATGTCACGGATTTTCTTCTTTCCTGAAATCTCAAATATTTTAATACTTACTTCATAAGAACCGATATAAATTGCTGCGAATGTATGGATCACCAGATGTCTGCCTCCTCATTTCTTTTGTATATCTCTATTATACCAATTTTTTATTCTTTTCCAAGTAAATAGTTAATAAATTGCTGCGCTGTCCTGCCGGATAATCCGCCGTGGGAAAGCTCCCATTTATTGGCCTCAGCAAGCAAAGTGTCCTCATCCATGGAAACCTGATATTTTTCTGCAAGTACTTTGACAATATTCTGGAATTCCTTCTTGTTCGGTGCGCCAAAGTAGATGGAAACACCAAATCTAGCATACAGGGATAATTTTTCCTGTACAGTATCGGAAGTATGCATATCCTCACGCACTTCCTCTTTATCCGAAAATGTTTCACGGATCAGGTGGCGTCTGTTGGAGGTTGCATAGATCAGTACGTTGTCCGGTTTTTTCTCAAGACCGCCCTCGATCACTGCCTTCAGATATTTATATTCGATCTCAAACTCTTCAAAAGAGAGATCGTCCATGTAAATAATGAACTTGTAATTGCGGTTTTTGATCTGTGCGATGACATCATTCAGATCACAGAACTGGTGCTTGTACACTTCGATCAGACGTAAGCCTCTGTCATAGTACTGATTTGCAATGGCTTTGATACTGGTGGATTTTCCGGTTCCGGCATCCCCATATAACAGGCAGTTATTTGCCTGCTTTCCGTTGACAAATGCTTCCGTATTGTCGATGAGTTTCTGTTTTGCAAGTTCATAGCCGACCAGATCGTCTAATTTCACATGGGCAATATTTGTGATCGGCACGATCTCCACGTCTCCCTTTTCCCTGTGCTGAATGCGGAATGCCTTGTGAAGTCCTAGTTTACCAACACCAAAATCTTTATAAAATGCCGTCACTGCATCTTTAAATCCGGACACATCTGTGGAAGCTTCCAGCTTTAACTTCAACTCATTGATGCGCTCCTTGATCCTCTTATTAAAAATCTTTCCGCTCCCTGTCATGCTCTGATAATCAGTGATGGCATCCATACAGTCCATCTTAAAATAAGAGGCAAGTTTTCCAAAATCAAAATCAAACAGCGATTTGATGATCTCAAAGTCATGCAATACGATCTGATTGATGGATCCCTCCACTTCTCCGCGGATCTCACAGGCTTTGCTGTAAGCATTCTCATTATTTACAAGAAGAAATGCCAGAAAACTGTGCCACAGATTCCCCTCAAAGCCATGACTCACTGCCAGTTCCATTAACTGGTTCAAACTCTCATACAGTAGAGACTCCACATCCTCTTTATTATAATATTCATTTTCATAATTCTCCATGATCCAGGTCATGTTGTAAAATAAGTTACCATTTTCAAAATCTTTATATAAAATCAGATTCTTTGGACTTTTCATCAGTTTATTCATTCCCTTCTGCACTTACATAATTGCCAAGTATTTTCAAACGGATCGTCTCCTCTGTCAGCCCCCGCAGCGCATTCTGTACGGCTGCATCATTGAGGTTTCCCTCAATGTCAACAAAGAAGCGGTACTCCCACGCTTTTCCCTGCACCGGTCTGGACTCGATCTTGTTCATGTTGATTCCATTGTAGATAAAATGGGACAGCTTATGGTACAGCGAACCGCTCTCATGCGGAACTTCAAAAGAGATACTGATCTTATTAGCTCTCGATTCAAAAATCTTCTTGTTCGCCACAATGATAAACTTTGTGTAATTGTTTTTATTGTTCTGGATTGCCTCATCGAGCACTTTCAGACCATAAATGTCCGCAGTCAGGGTGCTTGCGATCGCTGCCTTGTTCTTTTTCCCATCCTCTTTGATCTTCTGGGCGGACATCGCCGTATTTTTCAGACTGTGCTTTTCCCAGTCTCTGTGGCTCTCAAGGTATTTCGAGCACTGCATCAGCGCCTGTGGGTGGGAATAAATGTCGGTGATATCGTCCATGTCTGCTTCCGGCAGACCCAAAAGTGCATGGTCGATACGGATGATCTGCTCTCCCACGATATAATTATTGTATTCCACCATAAGATCATAGTTCTCGGAAACGATTCCGGCGGATGAATTCTCAATTGGGAATACAGCGTAATCGGCCTCTCCGTTTTGGATGGCTTCCATCGCATCCCGCCACGTATCCACATGATAACTGTCCGCATTCTCCCCGAAATACTCATTCAGCGCAAGCTGGGAATATGCGCCTTCCGTTCCCTGAAATACGATTTTAGCATTTTTGTAATTCAGATGATCTACTTCTTTAAAATCGGTTTTTTCCGTCTGACCATGTTCTGTCAGTAGCTGATACTGACGCTTCCGGCTCATGGACATGATCTGCTCGAATAGTTCACGGATACCGTGTTTTAAAAATGGCGTAGTTCCTTTTCTGCTCAATGTTTCCAACTTGGAAACCTCACGCTGCTTGTCAAATACTTTCTTTCCCACAGCAATTTTATATTCAGCAACTTCCTCAGAAATTGCCATTCTGCGTTCATACAGATCTACGATCTGACTGTCGATCTGATCGATCTCATCTCTTAGTTCCAATAAATCTCTCATAAAAAATCCAAGCCTTTCCATTTATTATTTATAATATATTACATTCACAGTTTGCTTGCAAGAGAACACTTGCGTCATGGTATACAGAAATGCTATACTTTTTATAGATAAAGATTATAAATCAAAGAGGTGATTTACTTATGAAAAAAATCTGGAAATGGCTGCTTTTTGTGTTGGTGATCCTTCTTGCTGCCGGGTGTGTTTTCCTCTACCGGTACCTAAACCGCATTCGGTATAATGACGGTTATGTCAACGGCAACACTGCGGGAAATCTGTATAACGAAGGATATTTCTGTGAAAAAGATGGTATTGTCTACTTTGCCAACCCTGCCGACAACTACTGTCTGTACTCCATGAACCCGGACGGCACAAACATCAAAAAGTTAGAGGATCAGAGTGTCAGCTACATCAACGTGGATGACCACTACATTTATTACTGTAAACTTAAGGGAAAAAGCGCTGATTCATTTTCCTTCCTCCCGGTCAATACCAACAGTTTATGCCGACTGGATATTGACGGAAAAGGAAAGCCTGAAATTTTAGATGATGATCCGTGTATGTACGCTTCCCTGGTTGGAAATTATCTGTACTATCTGCATTATGATACCACTGATGCAACCACGCTGTACAAGGTCAAACTTGATGGCAAGGAAAAAGAGCAGGTAGAAAAACAGTCCTACTTTACCGCAAGTACCGATGGACAATATATTTATTATAACGGACTGACAGACAATCATAATATCTATGAGATGGACACTTCCAATGACCATGCAAAAGTCATCTATGAGGGGAACTGCTGGATGCCGGTGAAAGACGGAAACAATCTTTATTTTATGGACTGTGAAAACGATTACCGCATTGCCAAAGTCGATCTGACAAATGGTGAGAAAACGCTGGTCACGGACTGCCGTGTCGACTGCTACAACGTTGCCGGAGATAAGATTTTCTTCCAGAAAAATGATAAGACAGATCCGGCCATCTGCTGTATCAATACAGACGGAAGCAATTATCAGGAATTAAAAACGGGAAACTACACTGCCATTAATGTAACTTCCAAATATGTCTATTTTAAAGATTTTACGACCAAAACCCCTTATTATACATCTGTGGCTGCTCCGGGCAATGTACAGATCTTTAATCCATAAGCAGAGGAAAACAGAAAGCGAACTAAAGACAAAAAAGAAAAAATTAAAAGAGT
>OQVT01001088.1_pt1 | contig 16764 bp, 16 predicted proteins | sample 1691561 | NCBI WGS metagenome assembly OQVT01 (sample SAMN03418260, study PRJEB22391) | human gut metagenome | biome: human-gut; feature: organic feature; material: feces | host: Homo sapiens | place: Tanzania | collected 2013-01 | reverse complement strand
CGGATATCATCTGCGGAAAGTCCCGGAAGTAAACCGCCAATTGAAATCAATTATATGCAAAAGTCAGATATGCTTCATCACCATCTGAATCTACATTCGCCACATACGATTCAAAAAATTCTTCTCAGACTTTTTCTTTAATTTTCTCTTGCAAAAAAAGCCAGGGATAAAAAGAAATTTGGGTTCCGGGGCAAAAGCAAGGTGTCCAACAGAATGTAAGGACATTTACAAAATTAGTAAAATTCTTTGATTATGGAGCACCAAGTCCCTCCCGAAGGGACTTTCCCAAAAGGATACTTACGAAAGGGGCAAAAAGAATATCCGGTCATTGGATCAGGAACCGAACCTGGCAACTCCGGATATTCCCAAAGGGTTGCCCCTTTGTATAGTGCAAAGTTAGGCTTTTCTTTGGATATTCCCTTATCTACAAGGCGGCTGGCGCGGAATCTACGGATTTGTCTTTCGCGTGTCCGCTTCCTTTCCCGTTTCGTCGGCGCCGGCGAAGTAAGGCGACAGGACAAACGGCAAGGCAAATTCGCAGCCCTTTCCACTCAGGGTGCGTTTTGTCTTGCCTTTGTTGTCCTGGGCTGTTGTCCTGGGCTGTCGCCTGACGGTTGCGTCACCTTTCGAAGGAAAAGGAAGGCCGCCCGCTTGCCCGGGTGGGTAACTACTATTGTTCAACCATTAAAGCAAATCACATTATGCTACATCCAATCAACGAATCAGGAAAGAGCAGAAGAATCTTCCTGCGCATCTCTGGCGGTGCCATTATTTCGAAGAAGAACGGCGAGATGACCTCGTTCGAGGCCATCTCCGGCGCGCTCAAGGGAATCGAGCTCAAGGAGCACGAGTTCGACAACAAGAAGTTCTGCAACTGGCATATCCTCTTGTCGGACGCTGAGTCCGGCGAGGCGTACGACCTCTCGGTAAGCCGCGATTCCGGGGTCTTCAAGTCCATCGTCAGGAGCCTCGTCACCGAGCAGGGCCTGGGAAACCTCAATGACGTCAAGATAGAGGTCTATACATCGAGGACCGGGTTTACCAACGCCGCCGTAAGTACCGGAGGACAGCGACTCCATTGAACCGACGAGCCGATGCCGGCCGTGCGCGTAGTGATGGTAGGGGACAACGAGGTCCCGGACACCACCTCCCAGATGAACTGGATCCAGACCCTTGTGGACCGCATCAATGCGAGGGCGTCGGACCCGACGGCCACCGCGGACAACGCCCTTACGGAAGAGGACGACCTTCCGGATGAGTTCTACCAGTAGGACGAGAGGCTGACCAAAAGAAGATTTGGTCGGCCTATTTTTTTCGGCCTATTTTGATTGGGAATGCTTATGGAGTTCTTCGGCGGCCTTTGACTTTGAATTGACGGGATTGAAGGGACAATGGAGAAGTGATTGAATGAAAATAAATTATTTGATGGCTTTTTCGGGGGAAACTATTAAATTTGCAAGGCTACTCTCAAAGGTGAGCAAAACCAATAGAAATAATTAAAACAACAAATAGTGCAGCGGTAATAGCTTATCGCAAAACTTTAATAGCTAACGATATGAAAAAAGTATTTAGTCTTTTTCTTTCTTTGATGGTGCTTATGAGCTTGTCGGCTTGTGAGCCGGAGACGCCCGGTAATCCTCGGAAACCTGAGCCGGATGAGTCCTCTTACCTTACGTTCGTGTCTTCCGGAAAATCTACCATAGCCCTTACGAAGGAGGGAGAACCATTTGAGATTACTCTTGAATATAGTGTGGATGGAGAAGTTTGGGATCCTTATACCATAGGGGAAACTGTGGAATTGGCAGACGGAGGGGAGTTGATGTTTAGAGCGGGAGAAGATGGAAATGATAAGTTCTCAGCTGGATATGAGAATTATTACAAATTTGTAATCTCTGGAAAGGTAGACTCTAAAGGAAATGTTATGTTCTTGCTGGATAGGGATTGCAAGGCCGATTCAGTGCCTGAAGCGGGTTTCATTTATTTGTTTGCCAATTGTGACGGGCTAATGTCCGCACCGGTATTGCCGGCAAAGAATTTAGCTCCGGGTTGTTATTCTAGTATGTTCTATGGCTGCACGAGCTTAACCGAGGCACCAGAGCTTCCTGCTATGGAATTGGCTGCAGGTTGTTATCGTGCAATGCTTTCAGGCTGCACAGGTTTAACGAAGGCTCCGGAGCTTCCATCGACGAAATTGGCTGCAGGGTGTTATTATTTTATGTTCAAGGACTGCACGAGCTTAACGATGTCACCGGCGCTTCCTGCGACGGAATTAGGTTATTGTTGTTATGCTGGTATGTTCAATGGCTGCACGAGCTTGACCGAGGCCCCGGTGCTTCCAGCGATGAAATTGTCTGAGAGTTGTTATTCTGATATGTTCAATGGCTGCACGAGCTTGACCGAGGCCCCGGAACTTTCAGCGACGGAATTGGCTGATTTTTGTTATGGATATATGTTCTGTTTCTGCACGAGCTTAACGAAGGCCCCGGCTCTTCCGGCGACGGGGTTGGCTGAAGGTTGTTATTTTAGTATGTTCAATGGCTGCACGAACTTGACTGAAGCTCCGGTGCTTCCTGCAACTGAATTGGCTGAGAGTTGTTATTCTAATATGTTCGATGGCTGCACAAGCCTAAATTATGTCAAGGCCTTGTTCACTGATAAACCGTCCAAAGAATCAACTAAAAATTGGCTTCGGAATGTTTCCCTTACCGGTACATTCGTCAAGAGCAAGTACGCTATGTGGAATGTTAGGGGAGGCAATGGCATTCCGGAAGGCTGGACCGTCGTAATCGAATAACTATAGAATCGTTAAAAACGATTGATTTCACACGGCTATATTGTTTGTTTCTTGAAGGAAACATATTGGCATATTCGGATAATTGTCGCGGTCGAACCCGGAGAATAACGTAGTCACATTGCGGCGCGGAATTGCATGCTTTATTGCAAAATCAAAAACGTAGTTAGAAATTTTTGTGGATATAGAAAAAAACTCTATATTTGTAGCAACAGTACTCGCCACGCTTCCCGTAGAACAGCGTACCAGGGCGAGTCTTTTGCCTTATTAGACTATGCAAAAATACACGAAAACGCCCATGGACCTTCCCGATCAGGTCGCAGTTCTTAAGAGTCGGGGACTTGTTGTAAGAGATGACGCATTTGTGCTTCACAAACTGGAATTTATCAGCTATTATCGCCTCGCTAACTATTGGAGACCTATGGAATCCGATAAAATAACACATCAGTTTAAACCTGGTAGCCGATTCGAAGACATCGTACGCCTGTACGACTTTGACATGGAGCTCCGTAGCTTGATATTTACTGCAATCCAACATGTAGAGATTGCTTTCAGGAGTCAGATTATCCATTGCTTTTCTCTTCTGTATGGCTCCTTTTGGTTCATGAATCCCACGCTCTTCAAGAATCCTTCTATTTATGCCCGTTGTTTGCATAGTCTTGGCGACGAAATCGGTCGTACAAAAGAGGAATTCATCGTAGAGCATTTTACAAAATACGATAACCCTGCTTATCCTCCGGTATGGAAGAGTCTGGAAGTGGCTTCTTTTGGTACTTTATCCAAGATGTACAGCAATTTTGCCGACAATAATGCTAAAAAAAATGTGGCACGGTCCCTTGGACTTCCCCAGCATATTTTCCTTGAGAGTTGGATGACATCAATAGCAGTTCTTCGAAACTGCTGTGCGCATCATGCCAGAACATGGAACCGTGTCTTCACAATCAAACCCCAGTTGCCGTCAAAGCTTCCCAACGCGTGGATTGCAAGCGGCATCGGTTCATCATCAAAACTTTATCCTCAATTGTGCTGCCTACAGTATCTCCTTGATTCAATTGGTGTTGGAAAGGAGTTTAAAACAGGGCTCAAATTGTTACTCGCTTCATATCCCAATGTGGACGCTTGTGCTATGGGTTTCCAGAAGGATTGGATGATGGAACCTCTGTGGTCGAATTAACTTGCACATTCCGGATTCCGTAGTGAGCCTCCGAATAAACAACTGGTTCTTGGCTTTCAGGCGTCGCCACTACTAGTACGTTCGTCAAGAGCAAGTACGCCAAGTGGGATGTCAGGGGAGACGAATAAAGTAAACTATCCAAAGAGAATCGTGAGTTTAATACGGGGGTCCCCTGACCCAGTTTTAGCAATGAAAAAAGGCGGCTGAATCAATCAGTCGCCTTTTTCGTATTGATAGTAAAGTTTTACTTAGCCTCCTTGATTTCGATGACCATAGTGTTGAGGTACTTGACATCGCTTCCGGAAACTGCTATCGCGTAGCCGGTCACGGTCACTTTCTTGTTCTCGAAGTTTTTTACGTTAAGGTCCTTGTTAGGATATGAGAGAGAACCTATAACTGCTGTGCCCTCTACTGCTACGTTATGGTGCCACTGGTAGTACTTGTCCTGAGTAGCGGTCAAGTCGCCTGTGTATGTAACGTATTTGATGCAAGGAGCCGCAGCATAAGCGTCGAAATCCGCAGCCTTGAACTCTACCGGTTCAGGATAGGTTACGGTAGCGGTACCGTTCTTAGTAACTACGGTGCTCTCTCCGAACTGTTTCATACCGCCGTACTCGGTGGTTACGCCTTCCAGAGTCACTACGTCACCCACTGACATACCGTGCTTTTTCTTGAAGGTCAGGATGATGCCCGTCTTATCCTGTACGAGGAATCCCTTCTGGTGTGTTCCGATGATGGTTCCTTCTACCTTATACTTTTCCTCGAGAGGAGATGCGAGCACTTCTGCGATGGTGCTGAGCGGAATTTCGTCTTCCTTTCCGAATTCGACGAGCTTGCCACCCTTACCTGGGATAAGGAGTACGTCGTCGATTCTGTTCACGCTGCTAAGCTTAGCCACGAATTTGATGTAAAGGGTGTTAGTGCCTTCAGGAAGAGTGAAGTCAGCCGTAGCGAGTCTCCAGTTTCCAGGCACGTCTTCTACGTCGCCGAAGCTATAGTTAAGTGCAGGAGACCATACCTCGCCGTCTGCAGAGAGGCGAACCTCGAAGTCCGGACGGATAAAGGTGTTGGTTCCACCCTGAGAATATCTCTGTGCGCCGAACTGAAGGCGGAGGTTGCGGTTACCGGTAACGTCTACCTTCTCTATGGTGAAGAAGTTAGGAGCGGTGCTGAAGAAAATGTTATTCTTTCCTGAGCCTTCATACTCTGAAAGATAGCCCTTTGAAGACTGGTTGGTACGGATGGACATACTCTGGAAGCTGTATGAAACGTTCTGTACTCCTGCGCCCTTTTCGTTTTTCCAACCGTCGAACTCATCCATAAACGGCCATTGTCCGCCGTCGCCGAAGGTCTGTGTGGCGAGATCCTTGTCGAAGGTGTTATAGTAGATGGCGCCCGCAGGAACCTCCTCCTCGTACACTCCGTGGTCCTCGACCTTAACCGGAATTACATAGAAGTAAGACTTGTAAGAACCGAATGCCCATCCCGTGATGGTCACGTTATGTCCTGAATAGGCAGCCTTGAAATCTTCCGTCATATAATCGAGGCTACCTATATATGAGGTGCCTTCGAGCTCCACGTTAGTATAATTTCCGGAAAGCAGAATGGTACCTGTGAAAGTAACGTATTCTACTGAAGGCGTTTTCATGTAGTTGTCGATGTCCTCTACGCTGAGAGTCTTGCTCTCCGGGTAGACTACCTCTTTGGTGCCAGTCTTGGAAAGGGTGCATCCGCTTGCGAATTGAGGAAGACCGTTGCGCATAGCTGTAGGGCCGTTAACGGTTACCACGTCACCGTTTGCGAGACCGTGCTCGCTTCCGTAGAAAGCATAGATGCGTTCGCCATCCTGTTCGAGAAGAACGCCATTAGTGTTAGCTCCGACTACGAGCGCTCCCTTCACCTCGAAGGTGGAGCCCATCTCGCCTGCAAGTACGTCCTTAATGGTAGGACCCTGCTCGCTTGGCTGGTCTGGTTTGTTAGGGTTGTCCGGAGTAGTTGAGTTTTTGTCGTCACAAGAAACGGCAATCAGGCAGAGCGATGCTGCCAAAGACAAAAGTTTAGTAATTTTATTCATAAAATGATTATAAAAATAGTCGTCTAAGCGCAAACGGGCGCAAAGGTAAATAAAATTTTTCTATCTTTAACAAAAGAATTTTCGTATGCAAAAGCACCAAATAATAACCGTAGGACGCGACTTCGACACTATCTATTTAGGGATAAAAGAGTTCCGCCCGCAGTTCGTCCATCTGCTGGTCACGAAAGAAAGTAAACTTTTGTGCGCGCCGCTTCTTTCACTGCTCTCGGACCGCGTGAAGGTGAGCCAAGATTTGGTGGGGCCTTACGATATGGACGGTATCGTGAGCGTGTGCGAGAGGATATTGGCCGAAAATCCCGAAGACGAATTCATCTTCAACCTTTCCGAAGGCACGAAGATTATGGCTCTCGCGGCGGGGAAGGCTGCCAGGGAGCACGGTTGCAGGGCGATTTATATCACGCAGGACGGTTATCTGATAGACACACCGGACTACGTGCGCCGGCCTCTTCGCAGCGCCATCAGTAACGAAGACTACCTTCGGCTGTACGGCGGCTGTGTGCGGACCTTCGAGGACGTATCGGAGCTCAAGAGCCTCGACGTGAACGCCGCCTATTATGTAAAGAAGTTCATCGAACGGCATTACGATATCTATAGAATGGCCAAGGGCTGGTTCCGGAGCCTCACCCTGCCGAAATCGGGCGACTACTTCTTCAAGGGGAGATTGGCCAATGGCGCCGAAATCGAGACTCGGAGCGGCACGCTGAGTATCTACCGCGGATTCGAGGTCTTCTTCGACTCGGCCTCCGGCAGATGCTGCGAGCTGATGTTCCTGGGACGCTGGTGGGAAGTGGTGGTCGCCGACGTGGTATCCGATTGGCATATGGCCAATGTTGGAAGCCGTGGTAAGGACGATATCTGGCACGACGTCATTTTCAATGAGCAGGGCGGGAATGCAGTGAAAAACGAGATAGATTTGGTGGTAAACGACAGGCAGAGGCTCCTTCTTATCGAATGCAAGTCGGGGGAGATCACCTCGGCCGACATCTTTAAGATAGATGGCGTGCGAAGGACCTATGGCGGGAATAACTCGAAGGCCCTTCTTATAAGTTACCTGCCGGTGGCTTCTTCGCTTCTGGAAAAGTGTAAGGATTTGGGCATATACTGTTTCGCCCCGGAAGATATGGCTGCCCGCACTTGGCACGTCAAGTCCCTTCCGCACTGGCTCGACACCGTCGTGCAAATGCACGAACTGTAGATAAACAACTTGCTCCTTCTTCTAAAAGAAATCTATTCTCAAATTACAAATCTTTACCAACTTATTTTTAACGCTTTCTACAAAAAAATTATTGCAAAATGATTTTTCTTTATATATTTGCAGTCAATTAACAGAGTTGTTAAACAAATGTGTTAAACGAAAGAATGGAAAAGAATAATAAAAATACCGAGGGTGCGATTCTGGAGGCCGCGGGTAAACTCTTTAAGGAGAATGGCTTCAAGGGCACGACCACTACTATGATAGCAAGTCAGGCCGGGGTAACTCACGCTATGCTTCACTATTATTACCGCTCGAAAGAGCAGATTTTTATGAAGGTACTGGATGGTTATGTCTTGAAGATGCACGAAGAGTTCAGGTCATTGATGATACCGGGAAAGGGTATTTTCGAGACTGCGAAAGACGTAACCGAAGGCCTTTTCGACTTTATGGAGGCTCACCAGGGCGAAATCAAGTTGCTTGTCGAAATAGTGGAGAACCATCCGGAAATGCTCGAAAAATATCAGGGACTCGTAGGTGATATGATGGGAAGTTCGTTCAAGCGTCACGACGAGCGCCTGAAGGAAGCGGTTGCTTCAGGGGTGGTGGCTCCGGTAAGTATGCGCGAGCTCGTGATGGAGATAATCCTCTCGGACTACAGCGTTTTCTCGCTGCTTCCGGTGATACGATTGGCCTATGGGAACGATGAAGGTAGAATCGCAGGATTTCTCGCAGAGCAGAAGCGTAAATCGGTGCAGAGGGTCTTGGATTATATGACTCCGCGTAAATAAATGAGATTATGAAACGTATGAATGTTTGTTTAGTGCTCGCCGCTATGGGAGTGGGAATCGGTGCTCACGCGCAGACCACTCTGGACGAGTGTATCTCCATGGCCTTCGAGAACTATCCTCAGGTGCAGGAGATGTCTCTTATCGAGAAGACTAAGGATTTGGATTTGAAGAATGCGGCTTTCGCTTGGATTCCTCAGCTAAACATCTCCGGAAAAGCCACTTGGCAGTCGCAGGTAGTGGAGATGCCTTTCGAGATGCCGGGAATGGAATTCAACATCCCTCACGACCAATACGGCCTTACTGCCGACATCACCCAGCAGATCTGGGACGGCGGTGCAAGCCACAGCAAGAAGGAGCTTGCCGAAGTCGGAGCCGAGGTGAAGAAGAGCCAATTGGAAACTAACTTGTGGTCCCTTCGCTCGCGTGTGGAAAATATCTATCTGGGCATAATCTTGATTGACAAGCAGATGGCCCTTAACGACCTGTTGAGGGAAAGTCTGGAAAGAAGCCGCTCCGAAGTGAAGAGTCTCGTGGAGAAGGGAGTCGCCCTGTCTTCGGATATGGATCAGCTCAGCGTAAATATCCTCAGTTGTCTTCAGCAGAGAGCTTCGCTCGAGGCGGATCGCAATTCCTATGTAAGACTTCTCAGCCTTATGACAGGAAAGGATATGCAGGGAGTGGAACTCGTAGTCCCTACCGAAGCCCTTTCTTATATGGAAGAAGGAGAGCCTGATTTCAGCGGTCGTCCCGAGATGTCGCTCTATTCGGCGCAGCTCAAGCAGAATGACCTTCAACTTCGCCAGTTGAACACTCTCATCTCGCCTAAACTCAATCTCACTTTCCAGGCAGGCTATGGCCGTCCGGGTATGAATATGCTTTCGGGCGATTTTTCAGGATATTGCGTAGCGGGATTGAAACTCCAGTGGAATATAGGTGCTCTCTATACCCGCAGTAACGACATCCATAAGTTGAAGGCCGATGCGCGGCGCATTGAGCTCACCCGTCAGTCTTTCCTTATGAACAGCAGCATAGAGGCGGAGCAGAAGAACAACGCCATCCTCAAGGCACGAGACGTTCTGGAGCGTGACGGCGAGATAATCGAACTTCGTCAGAAAATCAGCCGTTCGTCGGAGAAGCAGTATCACGAGGGAACCATAAAGATGAACGATTACCTGTCTATGCTCGACGAGGAATATAAGGCGAGGGCTAACGAGAGCCTTCACGAGATTCAGCTTATGATGGCAGTTTACGATATGCGAAATACACTTGGAAAATAATTAAATGAATATGAAAAGAATTAATATAGTTTTGGTGGCCGCTGCGGTGGCAGTATTGGCCGGATGTAGACACGATGTCGAATTCGACGCTTGTGGACAAATAGATGCAGAACAGGTGGTTGTCTCTGCCGAGGCTGCAGGTCGCGTGCTTTCGCTCTCCGTTAAGGAAGGCGATCGCCTCGCCGCGGGCACTGTGGTCGGTGCCATCGATTCAGTGCAGGTGGCTCTCCAGATCCATGAGCTTCAGCAGCGTATGGACGGGGCCAATTCGCGCTTGATAGACATTGCCAAGCAGCAAGCCCCTCAGCGCACCCAGCTCGCGAGCCTCGAAAACGATTATCGCAGGTTCAGCTCACTGCTCGCCGACAACGCCGCTACCCAGAAGCAGGTCGATGACATCAGCAGCCAGATCGACATTCTGAAAAGCCAGATGGACGCGCAGGTGCAGACTTGGGAGCATAACAATGTCTCCGTGAAGTCCGAAATCGCCACCTACGAGATTCAGCTCGCGCAGAAGAAGGACCAATTGGCCAAATGCCACATCTGCTCGCCTATCGACGGCACTGTCTTGACCAAGTATGTGAAGGAAGGGGAGAGCGTGACCGTGGGCAAGCCTCTTTTCAAGGTGGCAGACCTAGACGACGTGTACGTAAGGGCTTATTTCACTACTTCTCAGCTCGCTTCATTGAAAATCGGGGATAGCCTTACGGTGATTCCGGACGATGGAAGCGCGAAACCTAAGGAGTATAAGGGACGTCTTGTCTGGATATCGTCGCAGGCCGAGTTTACACCTAAGAATATTCAGACTCGCGACGAAAGGGCCGACTTGGTCTATGCCGTGAAGGTGGCTGTTCCCAACGATGGTGCGCTTCGTCTCGGAATGTACGCATACGTAAGAAAATAAGGTACTTATGGATTCTATAGTAGTAGACGGAATTTACAAGTCGTATAAGGGCAAGGTCGCACTCGAGGACATTTCCTTGAGGGTGCGAGAGGGTGAGATATACGGACTCATCGGGCCTGACGGTGCCGGTAAGACCACACTTTTCCGCATCTTGACGACTCTTTCATTGGCCGACAAGGGAAGTGCCAGCGTGTGTGGCCTCGACGTGGTGAAGGATTATCGCAAGATTCGCTCACAGGTGGGTTATATGCCAGGGCATTTCGCACTTTATCAAGACTTGAGCGTGGAGGAAAACCTGAATTTCTATGCTACTGTCTTCGGAACCGACGTTAAGTCCAACTACTCGAATATCAAGGATATATACTCCCAGTTGGAGATGTTTCGCGACAGGCGCGCAGGGGCTCTTTCGGGAGGTATGAAGCAGAAGCTCGCGCTGTGTTGCGCGCTGGTGCACAAGCCTCGCGTGCTCTTTCTCGACGAGCCTACGACAGGTGTCGACGCCGTGAGTCGCAGGGAGTTCTGGGAGATGCTTTCGAGAATACGCGAAAGCGGAGTAAGTATTTTCGTGTCAACTCCTTATATGGACGAGGCCTCGCTTTGCGACCATATCGCGATGATAACCGACGGGCATATTATCGGGGAGGGCACGCCTGACAGCATCCGTAATGGTTATCCGGACACGCTCTATGCGGCTAAGGGAAGCGATATCTTCGGCATTCTCAATACTTTACGCGCGACTGAAGGGATAAAGAGTTGTAATTCGTTCGGCTCGTCCTGCCACGTTTCGGTAGGGAAGGGAGGACTCGATGCCCGCTCGATCGAGGAGATTCTCCATCAGGCAGGGTTCGCTGACAGCAGTGTGACCACTATCGAACCGGGAATCGAGGATTGTTTTATGAATCTGTCATAAATAATTATGGATTATAGTATTAGTGTACAGGGACTAACTAAGGTGTTCGGAAATTTTACCGCTGTCGACCATATCTCCTTCGATGTGGCGAAGGGAGAGATTTTCGGTTTCCTCGGGGCCAATGGGGCCGGCAAGACTACCGCGATGCGTATTCTTTGCGGTCTTAGCCGTCCGACTGCCGGAACCGGAATGGTAGCGGGATACGACATCCGTACCTGCCAAGAGGAAATCAAGAAGCACATTGGCTATATGAGCCAGCGTTTCTCGCTCTATCCCGACCTTAAGGTGTCCGAAAACATCGAGCTCTTCGGAGGTATCTACGGACTCTCGGACAGGCAGATAGCCGAAAAGGGGCAGTCTATGCTCGCGCGGCTTGGCCTGGAAGAGGCTGCCGGGATGTTCGTGAGGGACATTCCGCTGGGGTGGAAGCAGAAATTGGCATTCAGCATAGCGATGATTCACGACCCTGATATTCTGTTTCTGGATGAGCCGACAGGTGGCGTGGACCCGAAGACCAGGCGAAACTTCTGGGATATGATTAACGAGTCGGCAAAGAACGGGGTGACCGTATTCGTGACGACGCACTATATGGATGAGGCTGAATACTGTGATAGAGTGTCGATTATGGTCGATGGACGCATAGAAGACCTCGATAGCCCGGCGGCGCTCAAGCAGAAATATGGCGTGGAGAATATGGATGGAGTGTTCACCCTTCTCGCGGGAAGGGCAGAAAGAGGGGAGTAAGGCCATAGAATAAGGAAAAGTCAGATGAAAGAGATTTTTGCTTTTATACATAAGGAGTTTCTGCATATTTTCAGAGACGTGCGCACCATACTTATAGTTCTGGTGATGCCTATCGTGCAGATTCTTCTATTCGGATTTGCGGTGAGTACCGAGGTGAGAAATGCCACGGTCGACGTGGTGGGCGACCCTGCCGATGTTTCCGTTAAGGAGCTTGTGGCCCAATTGGATAACAACAGCAGCCTTTCTCTCGGCCAATTCTCTACTTCGCCTGCGGGGGCTGAGGCTCGTCTTCGGAAGGGTAAGGCCAAGGCAGTGGTTTTCTTCGACCGCGACTACGATTATGACAATGTGGCTCTGGGCGGGGCTTCAGTGCGCGTGGTGTGCGACGGCTCCGACCCGAATACTGCCCAGATGGTGGGAAGCATAGTTCAATCCATTCTTCAGTCGGATAGGAATAGTTCCATTCCGACGCCGTCGGTTCAACTCGTCTATAACCCGGCCATGAATTCTTCGTATAACTTCGTGCCTGGAGTTATGGGATTGATTCTTATGCTTATATGCTCTATGATGACTTCGGTTTCCATCGTTCGCGAGAAGGAATTCGGAACTATGGAGCTGGTGCTCGTCTCTCCGGTGCGTCCGGTGTGGATAGTAATCAGCAAACTGATTCCATATTTCGTTATCTCAATCATTAACTACACCACTATCTTGCTGCTGGCAAGGTATGTAATGGGTGTGCCTATAAACGGAAGCATGGTGCTGCTCACGATAGTGACTCTGGTTTTCATAGGTACGTCACTGGGACTGGGACTTATGATTTCGACCATATCTGCGACCCAGCAGACGGCTATGCTCATCTGCGGAATGGGACTTACTATGCCTACTATGATGCTTGCGGGAATCATCTTCCCGTGCGAGAGTATGCCTCTGGCATTGCAACTTTTCTCGGATATCATTCCGGCCAAGTGGTACATCATAATGGTCAAGAAGATTATGATTCAGGGGGCAGGATTGGCATCGATGGTCAAGGAATTCTCGGTGCTTCTCTCTATGATGGTCGCATTCCTATGGGTGAGTGTAAAGAAATCTTAAGTTGCTTATTATGACTTGGAAATACTTATTGAAGAAAGAGTTTCGCCAGTTCCTCAGGGACCCGGGAATGCCTCGTATGGTTATGACCTTCCCGTTCCTAATCGTGCTCGTCTTTCCTTTTGCGGCTTCGATGGAGGTGAAGAACATAAGGCTTGCCGTCGTCGATAACGACCATAGCGATTATTCGTCGCTTCTGGTAGAAAAATGCACGAATTCCGGGTATTTCGTTTACGACCAATTGTGCACTACGCCGCAGCAGGCTGTGGATTTGATGGATAGGGGAGACATAGATGCGACTCTTACGATAAATGCGGGCTTTTCAGAGTATATGGGTGCGGACACGCCTGCGAGCGATCCGCTTCCTCTGGGAATAGCCGTGAATACGGTGAACGGTACCAGAGGAAACATCAGTTCCAAGTACCTTTCGGCCTGCATCGCGTCGTTCGTGCGCGAGCATAAGAGGATGTCGCCCGACAGTGCCGCCATTTCCGGGGCCAATGTCGAAGTCTCCTATTTATATAACCCTTACCTTGACTATAAGCTGTTTATGCTTCCTGCTCTAATAGTCATCGCCATTACGATGATGTGTGGATTCCTTCCTGCGCTGAACATAGTTTCGGAAAAGGAGAAGGGAACCATAGAGCAGATAAATGTGACTCCGGTGCGGAAAAGCACGTTCATTATATGCAAGATGGTACCATACGTGGTGGTGGCTTACTTCCTGCTTTTCTCCTGCCTGCTGCTGACGCGAATCGTATTCGGCTACAGCTGTCAGGGAAGCTTGCTCGCCATCTGCCTGTTCACCTTCGCACACATCGTGGTTATGGCCTCCTTCGGACTGTTGATTTCGAACTACAGCGAGAATACCCAGCAGGCGATGTTCGTGATTTGGTTCTTCAGTATGGTCTTTATGTTGATGAGCGGCATTTTCACTCCGATTGAGTCTATGCCTGATTGGGCTAGGGTAATAACCTATGCCAATCCACTCCGCTACTTTGCCGACGCTATGCGCTCCATCTACCTAAAGGGAGCAACTGTGTTTGACGCGTGGTTCGACCTTGCCTGCCTGGTAGGCATCGGTACTTTCACGACCACTTGGGCTATAAAATCCTACAAGAAAACCAATTAGGCCTTCTTGTAGGATGGACGTAGCTCCATTATTTTACTAAATAGTAAGTAAGGGACGTGACGACACGAACTCTTTTGATCTGAGGGGTGGTGGCGTCGCGATCTTCTATGCTGAACGTGCCCTGTGACGCGGTCTTAATCTTTCCTATTTTACTATCTGAATCAGTGGCGAACTGCTCAGCCGCCACGCGAGCATTGGCAGTAGCCTCGTGAATCATATCCGGCTTTATCTCGTTAAGACCTTCGAAAAGGTACTGGATGTTGTCATCCCAGTAGTTTTCACTACTCACTATCACGCCGGCCTTCAACAACTCTTGAACCCTTGTGGTGAGAGGCTGCACCTTGCTCACCTTCTCAGTGGATACTGTTATAACATTCTGACTGATATATCTGAAACGACGGTTATCCGTCCCTACATATTCCTGAGAGTATTTGTCCGAAATCTTCGGCGCCGAGAAAGTGATCTCACTCTCGTCGATTCCTCCGTCTTTCAAGAACTGGACTATAGTCTTGCGATTCGACTCCATCTTCGCCGTCAGGTCCGACAGGTCGTTGCTCGCCACTCTATAATTGATAGGCCAGATGACTTTATCTGCCTCGACTTCGCGCTCGCAAAGTCCCTTGACCGTAACCGTTCTGTCAAAAGCCCTGAAATCCTTAACTGCTACAGGTAACATTGAACCCAAAACGATAATCGCGATACTCATCACGATCGCACTGCTTAATCTGTGTCTTTCCATAATAATCCCCCTTTTGTTAAACATTCATCCCCTAAATGTAGCAAATTTTATCTTAGCGAACAAATCCGGTTTTTCTGCTATCCAACTCTGAAATCAAATCCTTGTACTTTGGCAAACTATCTCGGTTAATCTCTTTGATATCAACCGTTTTCAACGCTTCTAATCTTTCAACTGCTGTCATGGCCATAGCCAGCAGCAGCGCAAGTGCCTTCTTTTTCATGGTGTTTCCTCCTAAAGAAAAGATGTGTATTAAATGAACGGGCGTACATGAGACCCGCGCATTTCAGGAAAAAGGGATCAGCCCATCACTTTGGGAACGAACAGGATCAGCTCGGGGAACATGGTGATGATTATCAGCACCAGGTACATGACGCCAATGAAGGGCAGGCTGGCCTTGATCAGGTCGGACAGCTTGACCTTGGACAGGGACACGCCGCAATACAGCACGTTGCCTGGCTATGGCCATGACAGCAACCATGGCTGGCTGTGGTTTGGCTGCCACTACGGCTCCTGACAACAGCTCCAACAACGATTCCAACAACGATTCCACCAAAAGCGACAACACTGAGGTCGGTACTTACGGCTCCTCTGCCGAGACCCAGGGCAAGACTAACCCCATCGTTGTGAAGGTTTCCAACGGTGCTGGCGAGACTTCTCCCGGCGTAAAGGCTCAGCTGTCCGTGTTCGCTCCCATGGTAGAGAACAATTCCAAGGGCAACATTGGCGTTGAGGTCTACTCCGGCGCACAGCTGGGTGACGACACCACCGCTACCGAGATGGTGGTTGCCGGTCAGCTGGAGATCAACAACACCTCCACCGCTCCCCTGGTGGGCTATGTGCCTGAGCTGGGCATTTTCGACATCCCCTTCCTGTTTGCCGATGAGGCTGAGGCCGACAAGGTCCTGGCTTCCGAGGTGGGCGATTATCTGAATGCTAAGCTGGCCGACAAGGGCATCATCAACCTGGCCTGGAACGAGAACGGCTTCCGTGAACTGACCAATAGCAAGCACGCTGTTGCCACCGTCGCCGATGTGGCCGGTCTGAAGATCCGTACTATGGAGAACAAGTTCCATCAGGAACTGTGGAACAGCCTGGGCGCTACCGCCACTCCCATGTCCTCTTCTGAGCTGTACACCGCTCTGGAGCAGGGCACTGTTGACGGCGAGGAGAACCCCGTCGCAAACTTCTACAGCTATCAGTTCCAGGAAGTCCAGAAGTACATCACCGTTTCCAACCACACCTATGAGGCTTTCACCTGGAGCGCCAACACCGCGTGGTTCGACAGCCTTGACGCGAACACTCAGGAGCTCATCCGCAGCTGCGCAAAGCAGGCCTGCCTTGACGCAAACGAGCAGATCGAGGCCTCCATGGAAGAGATACTCACCACTTGGGAGAATAACGGCTTCAACGAAGTTTACCGCCTCTCTCCCGGCGAGATCGAGGTGTTCAAGGAAGCTGTTGCCGGTGTGACCGAAAAGTATGCCACCGAGTACGGCGAGGAAGCCTGCTCCGCTTTCGGTATCACTGCCTGAACCGCAATAGTTTGATTTTATTACAGGCTTCTCCGTTCTGCGAAGAAGCCTGTAAGGCTAAATAGATACATTAGTATGAAAGGAAGTATCACGTGAAAAAAGCCGTGAAAATTCTCAACTCGCTTGAGGATTACATACTTGCGGTCATGCTTCTTATCATGACTGTGCTTGCTTTTGTCAACGTTGTCGCGCGCTACGTTTTTCTCGCCTCTCTGCCGTGGATAGAGGAGCTAAACCGCCTTGGGCTTGTCATCATCTCCTACGCGGGCGCGGCCGTCGCTCTCAAACGCCAGCACGCGCTTGGCATTGCGGTCGTAGACGCCCTTAAAATCCTTGCCGCAGCTGATGGGCCAGTTCATGGGGTAGGTTTTGATGCCCCGGATCTCCTCGATGT
>OQVT01001087.1_pt1 | contig 16768 bp, 13 predicted proteins | sample 1691561 | NCBI WGS metagenome assembly OQVT01 (sample SAMN03418260, study PRJEB22391) | human gut metagenome | biome: human-gut; feature: organic feature; material: feces | host: Homo sapiens | place: Tanzania | collected 2013-01 | reverse complement strand
GAACGGCCTTGGCTACGTCGCGCACGAAGATCTTCCCGTCGCCGAACGTGTCGTCGCCGAGCTGGGCCACGACGTCGTCGATGAGCGGGTCCACGAGCTCGTCGCGCACGACGGTGCGCACGCTCACCTTGGGCAGCAGGCTGATGCCCGGCGCCTCCTCGCGGCGATAGACCTGGTGAAGACCGCGCTGGTGGCCGTACCCCATGACAAACGAGAACGTGGCGCCCGTCTTCCCATGCGCGTCGAGGATGCGCTTGAGCTGCTCGAGCTTCTCGGAATTGATGATGAATCTCTCATGCGTTCCTTTTCCGATGCTTCCCTTTTCGTCAAAAGCTTCAACTTTAAATGTAAGTTTTCTTCCGTCTATGGCGGTAAGCTCACTTTCGCATCTTACTTTCATGCCGAGAGGTGTTGGCGCATCGTGTGTAATGTTCATTGAAATTCCGACCGTTCCGCAGCCCTCATCAAGCTCGTCCTGAACACTTGTCCATGCAGTTTTTTCCATGAGTGCTATCATCGCAGGTGTAGCAAGAACATCAAGCGTTCCGCTTCCCATTTTCTTTGCCGAGATCTCTTCTGTTACTACAAGTTCACATATTCCTTTGATTCCGATTTCCATTTCAAGTTCTCCTGTATTAATCAAGCTTATCAGCTTCGTCCTTCATAATGTATTCTACTTCATTCAGAACAGATACCATTTCATTTAATCTTTCAAATCCCATGCGTTCAACCACTCTGTCAAAATAATCGAGAAGTCTTAACTGCTGTTCTTTGAATTTGTTCCTTCCGAACTGATTGATCTCTATATATGTTCCCGACTCTCCGCGTTTCCAGTCGATCAGGTTTCTGTCACTGAGCTTTTGGATCGCTTTTGATATCTGGTTCATCGGTATACCTGTCTTCTCCTGCATTTCCTGCAGATAAATAGTCTTTGTCGTGCAGTTTTCATCGTCTCTTAACTGCGGCCATATCTTGCGGATAAGTTCGTAATCTATAAGTGACATCTCCGAAAATACATTTTCGAGTCTGTCCAAATTCAATTCGGCCCTTGCAAATATAACCTTGTCCGACAATTTTTTAAGTTCATTAATCTCATGTCTGTAATCTGCCATTTATTGTCCTCCTATTCTTATATAACACGTATATGATAACAAATTATCAGACTTTAGTAAAATGAATTAATTATAAATAATCTGTTACAAAAAAGGGTGTCAATTTGCAAATACAAAGCAGTCGTACCTTACTGCTTTCCCGCTGATAGAATAATCAGGCTTTTTATTTGCAAGAAAAGCACCCTTTACAGGTCTTTTCACAAGTATCTTCTTAGGCTTAGCTGCAAAAGCCGCATTTAAAAGCTCCTCCTCATTGTCACACGGAGCCTCTATAAGATGTATTAGCTGAAACTTCTTTTTAATGAGCGCACTCTTGCTTCTTGCAGGAAACATCGGATCGAGCAGTATTATATCCGCCTCACCGTTCATACACTTCATGGCTTCCACGCTGTCACCCTTTATAAGCGTCATCCGCTCAATGACCGGTGCCAGTAAAGGATTTTTTGCAGACCTCTCCATGTTGTCATTAAGGATAGCCGCGATCACCGGATCCTTTTCATACATGGTAACATTATAGCCTGCTGCGGCAAGTATAACGGCATCCTCACCCATACCTGCGGTTGCATCAACTATCCTTATTTCACTTCTGTCCTTTTTTATCTTTGCCGCTTTAAGGATCAGCTCTGTTTTTGCACCGGCTGCTTTAAGCCTCTTGTGCATATCGGCAAAATCGCTCCTTACGCAAAGCTCACCATCGGTAAGAAAAAGGCCTTTTTCGTCATAACACAAAACAAGTCCGGAATCCACCGAACTGTTTATTTCATATATTATTGCAGAACCAAGCTCATCTGCCAGCTTCTTTGAACATTGCAGGTGTTTCTCATCCCTAACAAGAACATCAGTCATTTTTCTTTCCTTTTCCAAACGAGAACAGTCCCTTAAAAAATGCGATCGTCTTTCCGGTAGTAAAAACGATCTGAGTTGAATTGTTTATAGCCGAAACCTTTCCGATGGCTTTGCCCGTAACCGTAACCGCTGCAACAAGCGCCGACATAATAAGCGGCAGCACCATATCAGCTGCCTTTCCTGCGTTCATATTTATCAGGATCTTTGATACTATAGCCGTTGTTGCGGATCCGGATATAACACCGCATATATCTCCTATAACATCGTTGCATATGGAAGATACTTTATTTGCATTGTTTATAAGATCTGCCGCTTCCGCAGCTCCCTTAACACGTCTTGATGCCATCCCGTGTATGGCCTTTTCATCCGATGCGGTAACCGCAACTCCAACTACATCAAACAGGATTCCTATCATTATTATAACAAGAAGTACGATAAGCGCTATTATCATTTCCGATGAAGACATGACAAGACTTGAAACAAGCGAAAATGCCGCGGATATCGAAAGCGTCATAAAAAACACAGTGATGATCCATTTTTTATGACCGTTCTTTTTGTTATTCTTATTGTTTTTATTATTGTTTGCTTTATTGTTCTTTTCCATAACTATGAGTTTTTTACTATAATCAAGCCAAACGCACATGAAATCCGGTGCACGATTTTAAGCAGCGGCAGCAGAAAAAGGTAATCTTACGGCTTAGGTACGGGTAGAATTTCTCCGAAGTCTACCATACGTTACCGTACTGGCGGTTTCCCTTTAAATGCTTCGCCGGTTCGTTGCCGAATCCGGGACCCGACTGCCACTTAGTCCGTACCTCAATCCTTTTTCTGCCCAGTTACGACAGCCTAGGTGTTTTCCACAACAAGCTTCGCACTTCTTATCCTTTTTTGCAGGTAAGATTTCATTGGGCGATCGCGTCGGGTATTGTGGCCACAATCCCTTCGTGTAGTTCCCAAATCCCTCAGATCCACTCAAGGCAGGCTACACTGCACGCAGCATTTATCGGATGATTTTCGTTCAATGAACGTTTTCTCCGGTCCATACCGCCTTGCAGGTTCTTCCCCGCTCCGTACTCTGTCATAAAGCGCAGAGCACAGAAACGGGTCTCCACGGAAAAAGGGTCGGTTCCCGCATGCCATTGCGGCCGCCCGTTGACCTTAACCTCCAGCATCCACCCCAAACTGGGCGTAAGAAGCAAACACAAGAGACTTCACCGATGTGCCCTTATGAGAATTTTTAGGCTCTCCTTAAAAGTGCGGTGCATTGACTAGAATACTGCGCCGCTGAACCTGTATTCTATCATGTGAACAAAGCTTTAGCAATAGCCATCGGGGCTGTGTGTTTGTAAATTGACTGTAAATTTCTATATTATTTATAGGATTCCCACAAAATAGCTCACTAATAACATCACTTTAAAAAAATTTTATAATTTTATTAGCACTCACTATTGACGAGTGCTAATAATAGTGCTATAACATACTTGTAAACAAAAGAAAGCAAATTTCCGAAAGGAAAGTTACAGGTATATAAGGAGGTATGACCTATGTTATTAACAACTACAAACAACAACTTATTTGATACATTTTTCAGTAATCCATGGTTCAATGATCCTTGGTTTGATGACAGGGACGTACAGAAGGCACAGAAGAAATTATACGGACACAACGGAAAGAGAATGATGCTCACCGATATCAAGGAAAGCGATAAAGGCTATGAGCTTGAGATGGATCTTCCGGGATTCAAAAAGGATGAGATTAAGGCTTCTTTAGAGAATGGTTATCTGACCATTACAGCAGAGAAAGACTTAGAGAAAGATCAGAAAGAGGAAGATGGCAAGAAGTATATCTGCAGAGAGCGCTACTCAGGAAGCTGTCAGAGAACCTTCTATGTGGGTGACGAGATTGAGCAGGATGACATAAAGGCATCCTTCAAGCATGGAATCCTTCGCCTGGATATTCCAAAGAAGCAGCCTAAACCACAGGTTGAGGAAAAGAAATGTATCTCCATCGAGGGATAATCAGATATTGCAAATGATAAGCGGGCTGCCTGTGCAGTCCGCTTATACTATATTGTTTAATTATGATGATAAATTGTTACAGGTAAATAGAAAGGCAGGTGAGTATAATGGCTGCAAAGAGAGATTATTATGAGACTCTCGGAGTGAACAAGAGTGCGGATAAAGAGGCAATAAAGAGGGCTTATCGTAAGCTGGCAAAGAAGTATCATCCTGATACAAATGCAGGTAATCCGCATGCTGAGGAGATGTTTAAGGATGTCACGGAGGCATACAATGTATTAAGCGATGAGAAAAAGCGTAAGCTATATGACGAGTTTGGCTTTGCAGGTCTGCAGGAGGGCTTTTCCGAGGAGGCTGCAAGACAGGCAGCACAGGGCGGCTTCGGCGGCTTTGGAGGCTTCGGTGGCAATGGCTCTTTCAGTGGCTCATACAGCTCAAATGGCGGACCGTTTACACATCAGGAATTTCATTTTGAAAATGGCTCCGGGGATATGGATGATATTTTCTCAATGTTCGGAGATATGTTTTCACATGGTGGCAGCTCCGGAAGTCGTAGCTCGTACAGCACAGGTGGAGCAGGGGGCTTCGGTGGAAATAGTACAGATTGGAGCAGCTTTACAGGTGGTTCAGCTAGGGGACGTTCAACGAGTCGCAAGGGTTCTGATGTTATGGCTGACCTTACGATTTCTTTTGACGAGGCTGTTTTCGGATGCGAGAAATCCATTTCATTACAGGATCCGTCCACAGGCAAGGTTTCCAATCTGTCCATCCATATTCCAGCAGGAATCGAGTCGGGCAAGACTGTCAGACTTAAAGGACAGGGAAATCCGGGCAGAAACGGTGGTGCAGCCGGAGATGTGCTTCTCAACGTAAATGTGACACCGAGCAGGGAGTTTGAGCGTAAGGGACAGAATGTATACAGTACAATCCGTGTTCCGTTTACGACAGCAGCTCTCGGTGGTAAGGCGAGGGTGCATACTCTTTATGGAGATGTGGAGTGCAGCATCAAGGCAGGTACACAGGGCGGCAGCAAGATACGTCTCAAGGGCAAGGGTATTTCAAGCATGAAAAATCCTTCAGTAAAGGGAGACCAATATGTAACTGTTGAGATTTCGGTTCCACGCAGGCTTACACCAAGGGCTAAGGAAGCGCTTGAGGAATACAGGGCTGTGAGCTGATGATGGTTACGCTGCTCTTTGAACATTATTTTTTGGTATATTTTAAGTATTTATGTTTTTTTGAGCTTTATGTACTTTATATATGGAAAACAAATTTGAAATCCGCTATACTATAGGTATTATAGTACAGCGGATTTTTTGCTTGATGAGATTTTTAAAAGGAGAGACTATGGGAAGATTTTTAAATCCGGATAACAGTTCATTCCAGGATGTCATTAACTCTGAGATATATGTTGATAAAACAGGTTTGCTGGATTACACAGACAGTGTGATAAATACCACATCAAAATTTATATGTAACAGTAGACCGCGCAGATTCGGTAAATCTATTACAGCAGATATGATGGCTGCATATTATAGCATGGGCTGTGATTCGAGAGAACTGTTTATGGGATATGATATAAGTAAGAAGGATAGCTTTGAGAAATATCTTAATAAATATGATGTGCTGCATCTGGATATACAGTGGTGTATAGAACCTGCAAAAGGTCCGGAAAATGTTGTATCATATATTATAGAGAATACAGTCGATGAGCTTAAACGGGCATTTCCGGATGTGAGGGTTGAAGGGAGAGTTACGCTTTCAGATATGCTTTCACAAATAAATGCACAGACAGGAAAAAGATTCATAGTGATAATAGATGAGTGGGATGTTCTGATTCGTGATGAGGCAAATAATCAGTCAGTACAGGAGGAATATATTAATTTCCTCAGAGGACTTTTTAAAGGTTCATCAGCTACAAGATATATTGCACTTGCATATCTGACCGGAATCTTACCGATTAAGAAGCTTAAGACTCAGTCGGCACTTAATAATTTTGAAGAATTTACTATGATATCTCCGGGGGGATTTGCACATTATATTGGTTTTACAGAGGATGAGGTGAAGAAATTATGCGAAAAGTCCGGACGTGATTTTGACCTTGTGAAGAAATGGTATGATGGTTATCTGCTGGGTGAATATCATATATATAATCCAAAAGCTGTGAGTAATGTAATTAAATGGGGGAATTTTCAAAGCTATTGGAGCCAGACAGGCACATATGACTCTATCCAGCCACTCATAAATAAGGATTTTGATGGTCTTAAGAGTGCTATAGTTGAAATGATTTCAGGTGCAGAAACAGAGGTTAAAACTACCACATTTCAGAACGACATGGTTACATTCAGAAATAAAAATGATGTCATGACGCTGCTTATACACCTTGGATATCTGGCATATGATCAGAAACGGCAGATGGCATATATTCCGAATGAGGAAATCCGTATGGAGTTTATGAATGCGGTTGAGGATGATAAGTGGAACGAGCTGATAGAGTTTGAAACCCAGTCGGAACGGCTGCTTGAGGCAACGCTTGATATGGAAGAGAAAGTGGTTGCGGAATATATTGATAAAATTCACAATGAGTATGCTTCCACTATACAGTACAATAATGAAAATTCATTGAGTAGCGTGCTTGCCATAGGATATATTTCAGCAATGAAGTATTATTTTAAACCAATACGTGAACTTCCTACAGGTAGAGGCTTTGCAGATTTTGTTTTCATTCCTAAACAGGAATATGTCATGGATTATCCGGCTTTGGTAGTTGAACTTAAATGGAATAAAGACGTAAAAACTGCGATAAACCAAATAAAAGACAGACAGTATCCGCAGTCTGTTTTACAATATACCGGAAATATTTTACTTGTCGGTATTAATTATGATAAAAAGACTAAAATGCATGAGTGCATAATAGAAGAACTGGCAAAATAAGAAAGGACACCGCATGAGCAATTATATAATGGATCTTAGAAAGGTGGTCGGACATGCCCCTTTACTGCAGGCAGGAGCGAGCATTATCGTTGAAAATGAAAACGGACAGGTGCTTCTCGAAAAGCGCACAGACAATCACCAGTGGGGCTATGCAGGCGGTTCTATAGAGCTTGGTGAGACTGTCGAGGAGGCTGCAAAAAGAGAACTCTTTGAGGAGATGGGGCTTGTTGCAGACGAGATGGAGCTGTTTTATATTAATTCAGGCGAGGAAACACATTACATCTATCCTAACGGGGATGAAGTCTATAATGTGGAAATCATATACATATGCCGCAAATATCACGGCACCATAAAGCGCCAGGAGGAGGAAGTCGAGGAGCTTAAGTTTTTCGATGTGGATGATATTCCGGAGGATATTTCTAATCCAATCAGACCGGTATTTCGTGAATATATAAAGATGAGGAAAAGAGAGTAGCAATACTCTCTTTTCCTCATATGACATGTGAAATATCGAAGCTTACATGGCGATAGGAGAAATATTATCCTCATATTCGAAGCTATGCTCATAGATATATTCTGGAGCACAATCTATTTCACCATTCATCCATGTAATGACGCCATGCATAATTTTAAAATTTGAAAATATAGCATCATCTTCAAGTGGTTTAAATGCACTACCTGTTAAAACGGATGCATCAAACACTCTTTTTTCACCGCCTGAAAATGTGACAATCATCATTAAATGATCTGTAATTTTTGCATCTGTTATAGAAATCTTATTTGATTTTTCACTTGCGTAAGCTATACCATTGACTTCAAACATTGTAATTCTCCTTATAATGGATTAATCTTATCGAAGTGTTCTCCTCGTACGGCATTATTCCAGGCTTTGTATACTTCCTCTTCATGAATCGCCAACCAGCCGATTATTATTTTTAATTGTTTTGCTGGAATTGAGCCTGCGAGAAGGTCTCCGTCAACTGCCACAACTGCTTCGTAGTCACCATAAAATGCATGAATATGTGGCTTGTGATGCTGTTGTGTATCATTAAAATACATTTTAATAATAATACCATAAAATCTGCTTAATTCTGGCATAAATCCCCCTTTTATAAATACATTTTGATAATTCAATCATATCAAAATTTTATAAAAATTACAATTAGAAATAAACTTTAACGCTTTAAATGAAAAAAGTGCTTGCGCATGTCTTATAAAAGAGTTATCATAATACAAAACGAAACACTTAGGAGGATTTACAATGGAAAAGCGTATTTCAGGTCACACAGGCTTATTAGCACTCATAGGATCACCGGTCGGTCATTCAGGTTCACCGGCTATGTACAACTACAGTTTTGAAAAACTCGGTCTGGACTATGCATACGTTGCATTTGATATAAAAGAAGACAAGGTTAAGGATGCTATTGCAGCAATGAAGACCTTCAACATGCGTGGGTGTAATGTGACTATGCCTGATAAGGTAGAGGCTGCAAAGTACATGGACGAGCTTTCACCGGCAGCCCAGATTATCGGAGCTGTAAACACTATCGTAAACGACAACGGAAAGCTTACAGGACACATCACTGACGGAGAGGGATTTGTCCACAACTTAAAGGATCATGGAATTGACATCAAAGGAAAGAAAATCACAGTTGCCGGCGGCGGCGGAGCTGCTACAGCTATTCAGGTGCAGTGTGCATTGGATGGAGCGCGTGAGATTACTATTTTCAACAAAAATGATGCTTTCTTCGAGCGTACACTACAGACTGCAGAGAAGATTAAAAAAGCAGTTCCTGACTGTGTTGTAAATGTATACGATATTGATGATACAGCCAAGATGACAGAGGAAATCCAGTCAAGCGATATCTTTGCAAATGCAACAATTGTTGGCATGAAGCCTCTCGATGATCAGAGCGTGGTAAAGGATCTTTCAGCTTTCAAACCGGGACTCGTAGTGGCAGATGCAGTCTACAATCCGGAGGAGACAAAGCTTCTTCGCGAAGCAAAAGAGGCAGGCTGCACATGCGTAGGCGGAAAGGGAATGCTCTTATGGCAGGGTGTTGCCGCATTCAAGCTTTACACAGGACAGGATATGCCGGTTGATGATGTGAAGAACCTGTTCTTCAGCTAGATTTAAGTTCTTATTACAATATCATTAGATAGCTTCCTGTTATACAGGAATATGATAAAACAATAGCTCGCGGGAAACCGCGAGCTGTTGTTTTTTAGGAGTTTTTATAGGTTTATTATTTTAAAGGAGAATTTTGCAACTATTCCGGTAATCAGAAATAGTTACGAAGTTTTATAAATAATCGTGACGGGCAAGCACGTTTAAGATATTTCTACCTTCCTCTGTACCCTCAATGATTCTGCGGGCACGCTTGCTGTCTCCGATATTTACGATTTCAACATTGGTATCACTGAAAGCCTCATCAATCTCTGAAAGAACAGGTGTGTTGGCTCTCATACCAAGGCAGATGAATCCGTAATCAAATGGGATTTCCTCAATCTCACCCTCTGGATTCTTTACGATGAAACGGTCATTCTTAACCTCCTGCAGAGCAGTGTTGGTCATCTGTTTTACACCGTATTTTGCCATTTTTGCGTTTGTGTCACACTTTGTGACAGGGTCAAGTCCGTTTCCAATCATTGGAAGCATCTCAACCATTGTTACCTCTGCGCCTCTTTCTGTGAAGAATTCCATCACGTCAAGACCTACGGCACCACCGCCGATGATGGCGATTTTCTGTCCCTTCATATTCTCAGGATACTCATTGATGCGCTCAATCATCTTAAGGACTGTTGCTACGTTTGTGCCATCCTTGTCAACGAGGTCGTGAAGACCTGTGATAGGTGGGAGAGTAGGTACAGAGCCTGTTGCGTTTACAATAATATCAGGGTTTAAAGCCTTTACCATGTCAACTGTTGCTGATGTATTTTTGAAAACAAACAGGTTGTGAAGCTTGCTTGCACGGTGAATCATGTAGTTAGGGAAGTCTGCAAGACGCTTCTTGTCGGGAATCTTTGAGATAACTGATGCAAGTCCGCCAAGCTCAGCCTTCTTCTCAATGAGGAAGGTTGTACATCCAACCTCTGCTGCTGTGCAGGCTGCTTCAAGACCGGCAGTACCACCACCGATTACAACCACGTTGCAAGGCTTGTTTACTTTTGTCTTCATGTAATCCTCACCGCTGTTTACGGCAGGGTTTACTGTACAGCGGATTGGCTGGTTGAGGCCGATTCTGTGTCCTGCGCATCCGATGTTACATGATATACATTTTCTGATATCGCACACATTTCCGAACTCTACCTTATTAACCCACTCAGGATCAGCGATAAGTCCACGACCCATACCGATGAAATCAGCATCGCCTCCTGCAAGGATATCCTCAGCTACCTGTGGGTCACGGATATTTCCGACTGTGATACATGGCTTGTTGTATTTCTCTTTTACAGCCTTTGCCATGAATGAACGCCATCCGTCAGGTAAGTAGTTTGCATCAATCTGGTACTGGATAGATCCGTTGAGACCACATGATACGTCGAATACATCTACTTCCTTTTCAAAATACTTTAAGTACTCAAGTGTATCCTCGAGTGTGTTTCCACCCTCCATGAGCTCGTCTGCACTGATACGGACGAAGATAGGGAAGAAAGGTCCAACCTGCTTACGAACCTCCTCGATAACCAGCTTTGCAAATCTTGCACGGTTCTCTGCAGAGCCGCCGAACTCGTCAGTTCTCTTGTTTGTGATAGGTGAAAGGAACTGACTGATAAGGTAAGAGTGTCCTGCGTGGATTTCAACAGCGTCGAAGCCACAGATCTTGGCACGCTTGGCTGCTTCACCGTATTTCTTTACGATGTGCATGATTTCATCCTTCTCGAGAGGTCTTGGGATTTCCCCGCCTGCCTTTGAAGGTACGTCTGATGCTGATACAGGCTGCATTCCGATACGTGAGCTCATTGCAGAAGCACCGGCGTGATTTAACTGTATCGCGATACATGCACCGTGCTTGTGAACGCTCTCGCAGAGCTTGAAAAGTCTTGGGATGTAGTTGTCCAAATCAATACGAAGCTGTGTTGTTCCGTTTGAACCCTGTGGAGAGTCAACGCTTGCATTCTCAACGATGATGAGACCAGTGCCGCCCTTTGCTCTCTGCTCATAGTAGTTGATGTGGAGAAAGCTCATTTCTCCGTTCTGCTCACCGTAGTTAGTTCCCATTGGAGTCATGACGATACGGTTCTTTACTGTCATTCTGCGTACTGTAATTGGCTCAAAAATATGTGGATATTTGTTTTTCATAGTATTTTTCTCCTTAATCTGCTAACCGGGTGGGCACACGGTAGTGTAAATTGCTCTCATTACATTATAGTTTTATTTCATTAAATTGATTGTCAATATTTGTTATCAAAGGCTGTGATATACAAAGTATGTGATTTTTTTAACAATCAAAAAGTGCAGTGCACTCTTGTTACATTCAAGGTACAGCAAAAATGTATAAATGTCCAATGCATCTTTTATACGAAATCTATAGTTTTTGTCTATCAAATGGTGTATATTATTACTAGACTTTGTTGTGAGCATTTGCCGGATGTCCGCTTGCCCCGCACTGCACACCGGTGGTATATGCTCGATTTATGACGTGTCGTGTGGGAGTTATATGCAGCCTCAAGCAAAAGTGGCGCGGAAAATACTCGTTCAAGCAACACAGCCTTTAGTATACCAATAAAGTAAAAAGCGCGTTTGATTTTTCGCGCCTAATAAACTCTGTTTGAGGCGGCATTTACTCCCACTAGACTAAGGAATTATGAGAGCAGATACCACCGGTGTGCAGCGCAGGGCAAGCGTCCATCCGGCAAATTAAAATAGGGGGTGTACTATGAATCTGAGTCAATTGCAGTACTTCAAGGTACTGGCACAGGAAGAACATTATACGAGGGCGGCACAGATGCTGTCGATTACGCAGCCGTCTTTAAGCCATGCAATCTCACAGCTTGAGCAGGAGCTTGGCACGCGTTTGTTTGAAAAAAAGGGAAGGAATGTCGTGCTGACCAGATATGGGAAGATGTTTCTGCCGTATGTTGAGGAATCATTAAAGGTGCTTAATGAGGGTGTGCAGCGCATTCAGGAGGTCAATGGCAGCAGGCATGGAATCATACATCTGGCATATATATATACGATGGGAAGTGAGTTCGCGCCAAAGCTGGTGCGTAAATTTCTCGATGCATACCCGGATTATGATATAGAATTTCATTTTACGGTTGGAACAACCGGTGAGATTATAGATGGACTAAAGGATGACAAATATGACATAGTTTTTTCTTCTTATAAAGATGGGGAACAGGATATAGATTTTAAGAAAATTGCGAATCAGAAGCTTGTGCTTGCAGTGCCCATGGACCATCCGCTTTCTATAAAGGACAGTGTGGATTTGCGCGACACAATAGAGTATCCGCAGATTTATTTTGAGAAGGGCAGCGGTCTGCGTCCGGTCATTGACCAGATGTTTGAGGAGATAGGACAGTTTCCGAAGGTGGCCTTCGAGATGGAGGAGGATTCGAGTATGGCGGGTCTCGTGGCGCAGGGCTTTGGAATAGCTGTGATGCCTGATATTCCAATACTTCGGTCACTTTCTGTAAAGATGCTTGATATATACAATCCTCCTTATGAGAGAGCGGTGTATCTGGCAACGCTTAAGCAGAGATATTTATCACCGGTTGCGAAGGCATTTATCAGGTTTGTGCTCGAGGAGACTGCCTAGCAGCAGCTTTCCCGAACAAACTCTATGAAGCGCTTGATAGCCGGAAGCTGGTATTTGCCTGTCATGTAGCCCATGTATACAGTGTGTGAGAAGGACTCATGCGATACGAGGTGGCGTATGCAGATGTCATCGCGGTGAATTGCATCGACATCTGCGACAAGCGCAATACCAAAGCCCTGTGCCACGAGGGAGGCGATGCCGTTCTCATCGGGTGACTCACATATGAAGTTTGGCGATACATCATGCTTCTTGAAAAAGCTTCTGGTGTACTTGCCAAGGCCTGAGTGTCTGGCATAGCCGAGCACAGGATAGTCAGCGAAATCAGTGGCTTCCATGGTATCCTTAAGTGTCAGTGGGTGGCCGGGAGGCAGTATGGCAACTATTTCCTGCTTTATAATAGGAACAAAATCAATACCATTTTCATCAGGCGAGTATGAACCGAAAATTATGTCATACCTGCCTTTTTTTAATCCATCAATATTCACAGATGTGATGTCCTGAAAGAAATTGAAGGTGATATTTTTATTTTCCTTTTCGGAGAGGAAAGAGCGCACGATAGTTGGGATAAACACCTTTGCAAGAGGTGATACATAGGCGATATCGATGTGTCCGCCGTCGGTTGCAATCTGGTGCATTTTGTTCTCGGCCCTCTTTATATCGTCCAGAATAGTGGACACGTGTTCTAAAAAAATCTCCCCGGCCTTGGTCAGAATTACATTCCGGCCTCTCTTTTCAAATAAGGTTACGCCAAGCTCGTCCTCTAAAGCAGCTATCGAACGGCTGAGGCTTGGCTCTGTGATATTCATTTTTTCGGCAGCCTGATTGAAGTGCTCCAGAACTGCCGCTTGGTAAAAATAGCTTAATTGATTGAACGTCATGCATAAATCCCCTTAAAACAATAGATACAGTCTATGAATTACAAATATTATAGCCTTTATTTGTGCATATTATAACATGATTAGTACAGTAAAGCTATCAAAAAATAACAAAATAAGCATTGGAAGTACCGAAAATAATGCGTTATAATATCAGTATCAAAGGTTGTTAAGTTTTTAACGAAGTGGGCATCGTTGAAAACATAGCTAAGTAAAATACGAATAATCAATATTATTACATTTAAAAATGAAGGAGATTTAATCATGGCAGAGAGAATCACAGGACACACAGAACTCATCGGACTTATGGCTTACCCAATCAGACATTCAAGCTCACCGGCAATGCACAATGAGGCATTTGCTTACCTTGGACTTGACTACGCTTATCTGGCATTTGAGGTTGACAACAACACTCTTGAGGATGCAGTTAAGGGAATCAGAGCATTAAAGCTTGTAGGCTCTAATGTATCAATGCCAAACAAGACAGTTGTAGGACAGTACTTAGACAAGCTTTCACCGGCAGCAGAGCTTTGCGGAGCTGTAAATACAATAGTAAACGAGAATGGAGTACTCACAGGACACATCACAGACGGTATCGGCTTCATGCAGGCACTCAAGGATAACGATATCGATGTTATCGGAAAGAAGATGACAATCGCAGGAGCAGGCGGAGCTGCTACAGCTATCGAGATTCAGGCAGCACTTGACGGTGTAAAGGAAATCTCAATCTTCAACATCCATGACAAGTTCTGGGCAAACGCTGAGGAGACAGTTAGAAAGATCAACGAGAAGACAGACTGCAAGGCTACTCTTTACGACCTTGATGACAAGGAGAAGCTTAGAGAAGAGATGGCTGATTCATACATCTTCGTAAACGGAACAGGTGTTGGTATGAAGCCGCTTGAGGGAATGTCTGTAGTACCTGACAAATCATTCTTCCGTCCTGAGCTTATCGTAATCGACGTACCTTACTCTCCACTTGAGACAAAGATGCGTTCTATGGCAAAAGAGGTGGGCTGCAAGACAATGAACGGTCTTGGAATGATGCTTTTCCAGGGAGCAGCAGCGTTCAAGCTCTGGACAGGAAAGGACATGCCAATCGAGCATATGAAGGAAGTATTAAACATCAGATATGATGATTAATCAGCCACAGAAATTAAATTACATTGAATTATTTTGACAGAAATTAAGGAGAACACTGATGAATAAAAAATATTTACCTAGCGCATTGATCCTTTACTTAAATTACTTTATACACGGAGTGGGCTGCTCTATCCTCGGACAGGCAGTCATCAAGGAGGCTCTCGCAGCTTCATGGGGAGTACAGGTTATGGCTATCACAGCTATTTCAGCAGCCCTTGGCCTTGGACGTCTTATCGCACTTCCGTTTGCAGGACCTTTATCAGATAAGCTTGGACGCCGTATCTCAACAGCAATCGGAAGCGGCTCCTATGCTATCTACCTGATCGGACTTGCCATTGCATTCAATGCAGGAACACATGGCGGATACCAGATCGCATATATCTGCGCTATCATTGGCGGTATTGCAAACTCATTCCTTGATACAGGAATTTACCCTGCAGTATCAGAGATCATCTACAAAGCACCGGGTGTTGCAACAATGGGAATCAAATTCTTCATCGCTATCGCACAGATGCTTTTACCATTCGTACTTGGTATGACAGTTGCTACAACAGCAGCGGGACTTACATCATACAACACACTGTTCTTCGGATGCGGAATCATCTACATCGTACTTTTAGTATTAGTAATGCTCTTCCCGCTTCCTGATACCGATGCAAAGGCAGAGGGAAAGAAAGAAGGACTTATCGCAAGCTTAAAGCACACACATTTCTCTGTTGAGTCAATCGCAATGATTATTATTGGATTTACATGTACCGGAACCTTCCAGTTATGGCTCAACTGTGCACAGAACTTTGCAAAAGAGAACGTAGGCTGGGCTGATCCGTCAGTTATGCAGTCATACTACTCAGCAGGAACCATGATAGCTCTTATCGTAACAGCTCTTTTAACAAGAAAAATCAAGGACGTCAGATTTATCCTTGTTTACCCTGTAATCTGCCTTGCAACAATGGTAGTAGTGTTAGTCGGACAGACAAAGCCACTCATGATCGCAGGTGCATTCATCATCGGATGGGCAGGAGCAGGCGGACTTTTACAAATCGTAACATCTGTATGCAACATGCTCTTCCCTAAGATCAAGGGAACAGTAACAGCGCTCGTAATGATCGCTTCATCACTTTGCAACTACACAATCCTTACAGCAGCATCAAAGATGCAGCCATCACAGGTTATGGTAATGAACATCGTGCTCACGGCAATCGGCGTGGTACTTGGATTATTCGTAAACCTGCGCTATACTAAGATGGTAGAGCTGTCACAGGAAGATTAATAACAGACATACCGGGGAGTATAATCTGTATATAAAATAGTAAAAGAAAGGCGTAAACCATGAACACCATTAAGGTAAGAGATATTGAGATCGGTGCAGGCGCACCAAAAATCATCGTTCCTATCGTAGGCGTTACAAAAGACGACATCATCGCAGAGGCAAAGACATTTGACTCTATCCCTGTAGACGTTGTAGAGTGGCGTGTTGACTGGTTTGAGAACGTATTCGAGTTTGACAAGGTTGAGGAAGTATTAAAGGAGCTTCGTGACGCTCTCGGAAATGTTCCAATCCTTATGACATTCCGTACTTCAAAAGAGGGCGGCGAGAAAGCAATCGAGCCTGAGGCATATGCAAAGCTAAACATAAAAGCAGCACAGACAGGCTACGTTGATTTCGTAGATGTGGAAATCTTCACAGGCGATGAGATTGTAAAGCAGATCATCGACGGAGTACATGCTGCAGGTGTCAAGGTAGTAGCATCTAACCATGACTTCTTCAAGACTCCGGCAAAAGCAGACATCATCTATCGTCTCAGAAAAATGCAGGATATGGGAGCAGATATCCCTAAGATCGCAGTTATGCCACAGAATAAGCGTGATGTACTCACACTTCTTTCTGCTACAGAGGAAATGGTAACAGACTATGCCGACAGACCTATTATCACAATGTCTATGGCAGGAACAGGTGTTATCAGCCGTCTCTGCGGTGAAGTATTTGGTTCTTCCATGACATTCGGTGCCGCAGGCAAGGCTTCTGCACCTGGCCAGATGGGTGTTAATGACCTGAATACTGTACTTGGTCTTCTTCA